>ERZ779889.2722-NODE-2722-length-14043-cov-4.375679_pt1 | contig 14043 bp, 6 predicted proteins | sample MGYA00511030_ERZ779889 | MGnify/ENA primary metagenome ERZ779889 (study PRJEB29588, sample SAMEA2160616) | human gut metagenome | biome: human gut; feature: human-associated habitat; material: faeces | place: Denmark | collected 2008/2010 ...
TAAAATATTTATGAGCTTGCTAAATCTATAATTCGGCAGGCTGTTTTTGCTATGCAAAATGGGGAGTGAAAGCTGATGAAAAAAGTATTAAGCATAACAGCGGCATGCCTGTTGATAGGCAGCCAGGCTTTGGCGCAATCGCCAATACCAACGTTTGATAAAGAAGCGGTTACTACACATCCGTATAACCGTACAGGACAACAGGATGTAATAAGCGGCGATGAAATGCCGCAGGGAGAATACCGCCCGGGCAATACTGGCACGGAAGAAGAACCTGCCTTTTATGTTAAAACGATTACCATAACAGGTTTTGAACTGCCCGATAAAGTTGGGCGCTTGCAGGCAATTTTAAATAAATACCAAAAACGCAGCGTTAAAGTTGCAGAACTTAACACGCTGACAGCAGAAATTACAACTTATGCCAAAGAATGCGGTTATACCGTAGCGCAGGCCGTTGTGCCTCCGCAGGAAGTTGCAGGCGGCAACTTGCAAATTAAAGTATATGTTGCCGAATATGATCAGGTACAGCTTACGCAAAACACCACTGACGTTGCTGATAAAGTATTGAACAACTATCTCAGTGGGTTAAAACATGGCAATACCATTACTGACAGAAAACTTGAAGACGCTATTAACAACCTTAATGACCTGCCGGGCGTGCAGGCGCGTGCTGTACTTAAACCGGGCGGCGAGCCGGGCACAACCAGCCTTGATGTTGAAGCAACCCGCAGGCCTGTATGGAACAACTATGTGTTTGTGGATAATGGCGGCGGCTACTGGAGCGGACGCTACCGCTACGGCTTTAATACAGAGATTAATAACCCCGGTGAAATAGGCGATAAATTTATTTTAAACGGTATGCTCTCCAGCCACGATGTTGAAAACTACGGAATCCGTTACGAACTGCCAATCGGCAGCCGCGGTACCCGCGTAGGTGTGGCTTACAGCCAGAGCAGTTATGAAATGACTACAAACAGTTTGTTTGATACGCTCGGCAAATCCAAAGGCATCAGCCTTTATGGCATGACACCTGTTTACCGCGACCGCTCTAACCGCATTACCGCTATTTACGGTTATGACCACCGCGATATTGAAGATGAACTGCGTTTCAGCGTTAATGAACTTGGGCGCATGGTAACCGAGAAAAACGCCGATGTATGGCATATCGGCATCAGCGGCAGCCAGTACAACGTAAACCAGTTTACGCAGTACAGCTTAATTTACTGGTACGGCGATATTGATACCGAAGGCATAAACCCTTATTACGATGGCGGCTACCACAAACTGACCGGCGATTTGCTGAACATTTGGTATGACGGCGACTGGAACTACCGCATTAAAGCCAGTGGACAGCTTGCTAACCGTGCGCTGGACGGCAGTGAACAGTTCTACCTTGGCGGCATTAATGGTGTGCGTGCCTACGGTGCAAGCGATGGCTACGGTGACCTTGGTTACTTGGCAACTGCGGAAATCCGCCGTGCAACCGGTATTGAAGGGTTGGAGGCGGCTGTGTTTATCGACAGCGGCGCCGTTAAAAATAAAGAGGACGGCACTATGGACCACCTGGCAGGTTGGGGCGTAGGTTTGCGGTATGCCAAACCGGGCGACTGGTATGCCCAGCTTGATTATGCCCGCAAAATTGATGCGCGTCCCGACCGCATTGAACGTGATGACCATGACGGCAGGCTGTGGTTCCAGCTTTATAAAATGTTCTGATTAATATTTATAAATATGTTAATGAAGTTGTGAAATAATATTACGGAGGGTTTAAAAGTGAGCAAACATAAAAATCTTAAACGTAATTTACTGATATGCCTTTTGGCAGGTTCGGCAGTAATGTATCCCCTGCCGCTGCATGCAGCAACCAGCGTAATAGCGAACAATACGCTGCCGAGCGGAGGGCAGTTTGTACATGGCGAGGGTAATATAGCAAGCAGTGGACTAGAAATGAATATTACTCAAAATGGACAAAATGCTGTTATAAAATGGAATGATTTTAGCGTTGGCGGCAATGCTACGGTTAATTTTGATTATACAGGAAAAGATAATTTTAATACCTTGAACTATGTAAACAGTGGTAAGGTTTCTCAGATTTACGGTACAATTAACGCACAGCACGAAGGTTATAATGGCAATATTTTTATTGTTAATACTGCCGGTGTGCAAATTGGCCCCAGTGCGCAAATTAACGTTGGCAGTTTGCATGTATCAAGCAATACTTTGGATGATAATGCACTGAAGAATTTCTATGATAATGCGCATGAAGATAAATTTGCATTAGGTGGTACAGGTAATGCAGACGCTGCGTTAATGAGCCTTGGCAATATCAATGCCAATAAAGTAACATTTGAAGGCGACGGGCGCATTGTTATCGACAGTGAGCGTATTAAAGATGTTGACGGTGATGCTTTAAATACTAATTTTAAGATACATACTAATGATGCCGATAATGTTATTATCGGTTATGAAGCATATAATGCCGGTAGCAAAAAAGGGACTTATGAAGGTAAACAAAAAACTTTTGCCAGCAACGTTTATGTAAATGGCACGTTAGATACTAACGTTAAAGGCTACATGTGGGTAGAAGACGTTGAACAACTACAAGCTATCAACACTAACCTTACTGGCAATTATGCGCTGCGCAACAGCATTGATGCGACAAGTACAGAAGCAACAGGTAAAGAATTTTCTAGTTTAGGTATTGACCCAAATGGTAATATTGATAATGGCGGAAAAGGTTTTACAGGTAAATTTGATGGCATAGATTACAATATTTTTGGATTGAATATTAATGAAACAAACAATAATAATGTTGGCTTGTTTGGCTATACAGATGGAGCAACCATTAATAATGTTACATTAGTAGGCGGCAGCATTACAGGCGGCAACAATGTCGGTGCTGTTGTAGGTAATGCTAATAATACAATTCTTAATAATGTTGTAAACAGTGCTGCTGTAAACGGTAATAGTAATGTAGGCGGCATTGTAGGTACTGCTGAGAATTCTACAATTAAAGATGCTATAAATACCGGTTCAATTAGTGGTTCTGGTGATAATATTGGCGGGCTTATTGGTAATTTGCAGGATAGTAAGTTTATTGAAGTAACTGATAAAAGTAAGAAAATAGAAAAAGGACTTATCGGCAACAGCTACAACCTCGGCAACGTATCCGGCGCAGGGCATAACGTTGGCGGGTTAGTTGGCTATGCCGTAAATTCTACCATTGGCGACGGCACTAACCTTGTTTACAACCGCCTTGACGTTACAGGCGCTTACAATGTAGGCGGCATTGTCGGCAATATGGAAGGCACCACCGTACAAAACGCCGAAAACAGCGGTACTGTAACGGCAACGGGGTATACTAATGGTGAATATACTTACCATACCGCTGAAGAAGACAAAAAAGAATTACCTAATGATGCAGAGTTAGACAGCGGAATTGCAAGTGTAGTTGTTAATGTTGCTAACGTAGGCGGCATTGCCGGTACTTCATCTAAAGGCAGCAGTATTGAAAACGTAACCAACAGCGGTGACGTTAGCAGCAATAAAAAAACTGATAATGATTATTATGATGCGGGTAACGTAGGCGGTATTGTTGGCAGTGCTGTTGATACTAATATTAAAAACGCAACTAACCGAGAAAATGAAGTGCGCGGCGCACATAATGTAGGCGGTGTAGCAGGCTATTTTGGTAATAGTAATGATGCTGATAGTGAGCCTGATTATACTATTACTACCGGCATTAATGATGGCGGCGATATTATGGCAACTGGTGCGCGATATAATAGTGATTTTGTAAAAGAAAAAATCCGTCTCGGGACTAGAGGTTCTGAAGCAACTATTATCGGCAATATGGGCGGCATTGTTGGGTATTTAGATGGCGACAATGTTTATGTAACCGGCAGTGGCAACCGCGGCACAGTTCATTCGCTGGATATAACAGGCGATACAGTCAGCCAGGCAAGCCAGGTGAGCAATACCGGCGGCATAGTGGGCAAAATTGATCGTGACAAGACCAAAACGCTTGCTGATTTGCAAAAAGAAGATAGTCAAATAAAAGCTGCTGTTAGTGATAGCTATAACACCGGCGATATCCGCGGTTATATGGGCGTTGGCGGTGTTGTGGGCATGATGTACAATGGCGAAGTAGCCAGCTCGTACAACACCGGAACTATTAATACAACCCGCAGGGCGCAGGATGCAAACAACCCTGAGTTATATCCTTCTGTTAATATGGGCGGCGTTGTGGGCGATACTACCGAGGAGACAGACGCCTATGCGATTATTTATGACGTATACAACAAAGGACAGATTGGCGATGAAACCTATAATTACTATGCGCGTCATGTTGGCGGTGTTGTGGGGCGTTTAAGCGGCACAGTTGAAAAATCTTACAATATGGGAGCTATTTATAATGGCTATAACGTAGTTGGCGGCATTGCAGGTTGGTTTTTTAAAGGGAAAATCAGCAATTCGTTTAATACCGGCAACATAACCGTTATTAATAACGATACCACAATATCCAGCCAGGTTGGTGGTATTGCCGGTGGTGTAGGTATGTATTCCCAAGAAGGCGATTCTTTAATAGAAAATGTTTATAATTTGGGTACATTAAGAAGTTTTCAAGGCGACACTTCACAGAAGCATAATGCATTAGGAGGAATCGTCGGTTATATTCACGGTAATGGTAGTGGCAAATTAATCGTAAGAAACGTATATACAACAGGCAATTTGTATGCGCAGGAAGACGGCAAGAGCACAGTAGTTGGAGTTGGCAGTATCTATGGGCAAAATGATGCAAAAAATAGGTTAACGATAGAAAATGCTTATTATATTAAACCTCAAGATGAGTTGGGCTTTACTGTTTTATCCAAAGACAATAATCAGGCTAACAAAACTATTGAATTTGAAAAGAAAGATAAGATAGAAGAATATCAATATAAGGATGATAATGATACGCTCTATTCATTAACATTTACAACTCAATCAGGCGGCGATGTTGTTGGTAATACTGATAATAACTGGCGCATTTATAACGGCAGCACTCCTATTTTAAATGCCTTTTTGCCTAATGCAGAAGATTATTTTAGCGGAAAAACTGGTGCGGAAAATCCTATGAATGGTATTGAGTCCATCCAGTACGGCACGGCCTATGACCCACTTTTAACTATTATTAATGCAGCAAATGGAACTAATGAATTGAAATATGATTGGGAAAAACTTGGCATTAACAACGCAGCAGGTATAGCAGTTTATGGTGCAGGTTTAACCTTAAATGATTTTAAGGCATATGGTGCTACTGGTTATTTTGGCGGCATTATTTATGCTGATAATTCACTTAAACTTGATGGCGGCAAGAATGATGTTGGACTTGGCAGTACATCGCAAATTTATGGTTCTGATGTTACCATTGACACAACTGGAAATATTACTATTTACGGCGATGTAACAGCAACAGGCAATAACGGTAAAAGCGATATTAATATTTCTTCAGAAAATGGCGATATTAATGTTTATGGAACTTTAACATCTGCCGCAAAAGATGAACAAACTGACATTTTAGGCATTAAAGATTCTTCTTTGGATAAAGTTAATCTCGGCAATATTAGTGATGAGTATGACGAAGTTACCAATATGGGTGAACGTTATTCTCATACAACAACTGCGCAAGGAACTGGCGATATTACCATTACGGCAAATGGTACTACAGATGAAGATGGAAATCTTGTCAACGGCGGCAACGTAAACCTGTATTTTGGTAATCAGGAACAAGGCCTTATCACTACTGGTGGCGATTTGACTGTAACTGGTATGGGCGATGTTTATGTAGACAGCGACCTTGATATTGGTGGGAATATGACACTTACAAGTACTGGTAAAGATAGTGAAGTACTTCTTACTTTGACAAACATCGGCAAAGTACAGGCTGACAGGTTTACCGATATTGTTGAAAAGGCTCTTAATGGTAAAGATTTAAAAGCTAATAGGGACGATTTAATTCAAGCAATAGTAGCAGATGTTGAAGCAGCATATCCTGGTTTAAAATTTGGCAGTGTTGAAGCAGGTTATATTGTTGATGCATTACAAAATTATGCCGGTGATAAAAATAATAAAGTACAGGCTTTTGAAAAATTAAATAATGAAATTGCAGTAGAATATATGCATGATTTTATGCATAGCTTTGATAATAATACTTCAAATAAAATCAATCTTAATGCAGCATCCGGCAATGCTAAACTCACTGTTGATATGTGGGATTATGATAATCATGAATTTGATTTTAAAAAGTACGATACGAAATTTTATGGTACTGAAACTGAACATAATTTTGTAAACGAACTGAATAATCTTAATGTTTATATCAACAATAAAAAAACTGATCCTTCTAAAACGGTTTATGTAGAAGTAAGCAACGGCGATCAGTTAAAAGGCATACAGGAAGCGGCAAAAGGGAATAGTGATATTCTTGGCTATAACTTTGCCCTTAAAGGCGATATTAACGCCAGCCATATTGAAGATTATGTAGCTATCGGTACTGGCAGTGATACTGGCTTTACCGGCACTTTTGACGGCCGCGGCAACCGCATTATTGGGTTGAATGTTAGTGCAACTGATTCGGTAAATAATAATACTAACGCCGGTATTTTCAGTACTGTTGGTACTGACGGCGTTGTTAAAGACGTTAACATTTACAGCGGTAACTTTACCGGCACTGATAAGGCCGGTGCAGTTGCTGGCGTAAACAACGGACGTATTGAAGGCGTTAAAACGTTTGGCAACACTGTAAAATCTAATGGCAATGCGGGCGGCATTGTTGGTGTAAATACCAGCGGCGAGTTTAGCAAGGTGGATAATACGACCGGCAGCACAAATGGCGGCAAATTAACAGAAGGCATTTATGACGTTGAAAGTACCGGCAGTGTAATTGCAGGCAGTAACACTGCTATTGCAGGCGGTTTGGTTGGCACTAATGATGGTGCGCTCGGCAACAGCTTCAGTGATAGTGCCGTAACTGTTCAGACCGGCGTATCTTTAGATGCAAATGCAGGACTTGGCGGCGTTGTCGGCGTTAATAATGGCGATGTACAAATTGTTGACAGCCTTGGCGTAACTAACGGCGGCGATACTAACAGCAGTGATATCGGCGGCATTATCGGCATCAATAACGGCAATATGTACAGCGGCTATAACGAAAGCATCGTCAGCGGCAGCGATAATGTTGGCGGTATTATAGGAACAAACAGCAGTACAGTTGAAAATGTTGTAAACGCAACTAGCGTAACCAGTGATGCTGCTGATAGCGAAAATGTTGGTGGCTTGGTTGGCGTTAATAAAGGGGCTGTTACAAACGGGCGTAATAACGGTACTATTACCGGTATCAATAATGTCGGCGGCTTGGTTGGCAACAATGCAAGTGCAGATTCTACTTTAACCAATCTCGTTAATGACAGTTCTGCCGAAATTGTAGGCGAAAATTACGTTGGCGGTATTGCTGGCAGTAATGCTGGTATTATTACTGCTCAGAATCAAGATAATTTAATCAACCGCGGCAGCATTACTGGTCAAAATTATGTTGGCGGTGTAGCTGGTGAAAACATTGGTACTATTGAATATGTTAAAAATGACGTATCCTTAAATGTTAAAGATCCTAACAAAAATGCTTCATATTTTGGTGGTGTAGCTGGTGTAAATGGGCGTGTTGATAATAATCTGTACGATGATCAAGATGACAATATAATAGGTAAAATTACCAGTGCAACTAATGAAGGCAATGTTATTGCGGCAAATGCAGATTATGTAGGCGGTATTGTTGGGCATAATACAGTTAATGGTGTTCTTGATGGCATGGGCAACAGCAATGAAGGCACGGTTATTGGTGGTTCTTATGTTGGCGGTGTAATCGGTAAAAATGATGCAGCTATTGGTAGTGATAGCGATGATACCGTTGGTATTACTAATGAAGGCAAAGTTATTGCAACGCAAGGCGGAGCAGGAGGTTTAATTGGCGAAAACAATGCTGATATTACCAATGTTATTATGACAAACCGTGGCGAAGTGCATGGCAACAATAAAAATGGCGATAATGGTGGTACCGGCGGCTTGATTGGTGTTAACAGCGGTAATATCAAATATTCCAGCCTTATCAATGAAGCTACTGGCATTGTAACAGGTACTAATAATGTTGGCGGCTTAATTGGTAAAAATACCGGAACTATTACCGGCGGACGCGACGCTGCTGATAGCTACTACAAATATCAGATTTATAATAATGGTGTTATAAATGTTGGTACTTATACAGATGCTAATAACGATGGTGAATATGAGTTTGTTGCGGGGACTGGCTCTAACATCGGCGGTCTTATTGGCAGCAATGAAGCAAACGGCAGCTTAACCGCAGGATACAACACCGGTGCAATCAACGCAGCAGGTAGTGAAAATGTCGGCGGTATTGCAGGCAGCAACAGCGGCACAATTGACCAGGTATTTAATACTGTTATGGTTAATCCGTCTGATACTAATCAAAAAGCCGGAATTAATGGTGGCACTAACGTTGGCGGTTTGATTGGCAATAACAGCGGCATCATCAGCAATGCCTATAATACAACTGAGGTTAAGGGTGCGGCAGTTTCGACCGGTAACCTCGTTGGTACAAATAGTGGAACAGTACAATATGTTTACGGCGTTGCTGAAAAATTAATTGGTAATGGGGACGATGCTGTTAACGGATATGTAATTGATGATTCTGACAAATGGCTGCAAGAAGGTACTTACGAAGGCTTTATCTTTGGTAAAGATGGCTGGAAGATTTATAACGGTTCAACCTTGCCGATGCTGAGCGTATTTTTAACCAAAGTAACGGTTGTTGACCAGGATAAAGTAAATCAGTATTTCAGCTATAAACATTATGGGCAGTTGCAGCAGATTACTGCTGAAGATATCAAGGCATTAATTGACATGGGGGCAATTTATGCGCCGGACGGCTTTAGTGCATTTGAAAATGCTAACGGTTTAATCAGCGGTGTAGACGGTGATTTAAATGCTTATGATAATTGGTTGTATTCCGGGCAGATAGCAGGCAGTAATATTGGCGGTGTTTTTAACCCTAATAACCTTGGTTACGATGTTAGCCTTGTATATTCTCCGTTTGAAGGCGATAACGATTGGCCGCATAACCGTTGGGATTATCTCTTTAATGATGCTCCGTTTGACCGCAACCGCGATTTCCGTGAACGCAAAGCAGAAGTAAACTTTGTGGACGGCGGCATGGAGATTTAAGCAGTATAAGTTTTACAACTTAATAATTGCGTCAGCCTGAATTTGGCTGGCAAACCAAAACAAAACGCCTGCGGAATTTTCCGCAGGCGTTTGTTCGTTGTGATATTACAATTTGTCATTAAGAAACTTTAAGATAAAACATTGCAGGCATTCTTACCATGCCCTTGTACCCATTTCCGGATGTCTGCCGGGTGACAGGTGCAGGCGTTTGGCAAGTTCTACTGCTTCTTCAAGCGGCATATCGCCGATGCGCTCGCCTTTGCGTTCAAATACGCAGTGAGGGTTGTCGCTGCCTACTTCGCCGCCGGGCAGGTAAATGTATTCATCGTTATCGTTATCGGCAAGGATGAGCCCTGCCAAAAGTTCTTCTGCTAAAATTTTACTCATGGTTCACCTTAAAACATACGGCGTTTCCAGAACAGGTAGCCTATAAATGCCGCCAGTACCAGCGAGCCGCCGCCGATAATTAAAAAGCCGTACTGGCTTTCTGCCAGCGGCACAGGCACGTTCATGCCCCATAAGCCGCCGATGGTTGTGGGTATGGCCAGTATAATCGTTACGGATGCCAAAAATTTCATTACAAGGTTAAGGTTGTTGCTGATGATGGAGGCGAACACTTCCATCATGCTGTTTAAAATGTGGCTGTACATTTCAACCATTTCGATAGCCTGTTTGTATTCGATAATAACGTCTTCCAGTAAATCTTCGTCTTCCTCATAAAGTTTAATGAGGTGCGCGCTCTGGTTGGTCGAACGCAGGCGCAGCAGTTTTTCGGTTACAATATAGTTGCTGCGCAGGGATGTTGTGAAGTAAGTTAATGATTTCTGCAAATCAAGCATGTTGAACAGTTCGTTATTTTCCATGGATTTGCGCAGATGCTGCTCTAATTCATCCGTGCGTTTGATAATGATGCGGATATATTTAAGGTACAGGGTTGCGGATTTATAAAGTATCTGGAACAGAAAGCGCGTCTTTTTAAAGGTGCTGAACATTTTATAATTATAGGAAGAGAAATCAGCAATAACGGCGTTGGGTTCCAGGCAGACGGTTACAATATAATCTGCTGATACGATAATGCCCAAAGGCAGGGTATCGTAATCTTTGTTGCTGCGCAGCACAGGAATGTCGATAAGGGTGAGTATCTGGTCATCTTCGGTTTCGATACGTGATTTTTCCTCATCGTCAAGTGCGGCGCTGAGAAAATCCATTTGGATGCCTGTTGCTTCGGCAATTTCGTTCAGTTCTTCCGGCGAGGGACTGACGATATCAATCCAGCAGCCTTTTTCAAGGCTGTCCAGCTCCAGTTCGTCGATGCCGTTTGCAGTGCTTTTCATTATTCTGTACATTGGCAGTCCCTCCCTTCTGTTTAGGTAAACACTTTGCAACTTATAATTTATTCGGCAAAAAAAAGCAAAATCCTTGTTGAAGGTGCTGGTTAGTAAAATTTTTTACATATTTTTTATTTTTATCAGCAGATGTTTTACTTTTCTTTAATACAAATTGTTGGTATAATATAAATAATTTTAGGGCAGGAGGGTAGTTTTGTAGTTTAGAGCGGATTTTTTTGTAGAAAGGTAGTGCAGAAGGATGAACATACAGTTAATTATTGTTGTTTTGTATATTGCGATGCTGTTCGCAATAAGTTTTTACGTTAAAAGCAGGGCAGATAAAGGCTCTGCGGAGTATTTGTTTGCCGGGCGCAAACTGGGGCCTGTGCTTATTGCCGTTAACATTACGGGGCTTGCTGTTGGTGCGGCTTCTACCGTAGGCGTTGCGGAAAACGCTTACAAGGTTGGCATGGCGGCAGGCTGGTACAACGCTGCGTGGAGCGCCGGCGCTATTATTATGGGTCTTGTTGCTGCAGGCAAGCTGCGTGCAATGAAGGTTTCCACCATTCCGGAATTTTTTGAAAAATATTATGATACCAAAGGCCGTGTTATCAGCGCGGTTGGGCTTGTAATTATCATGTCCGTTATTACGGCGCTGCAATATCTTGCGGGCGGCGCTATTTTGGCATCGCTGCTGCCGGAATATTTTGATTTTCACGGCGGCATGATTGTAAGCGCAGTTGTGTTTATCGGCATTACGCTGATTGGCGGTTTATGGTCGAGCGGTTTAAGCAATATTGTCAGCGTTGTTTTAATTTATGTTGGCATTTTATATTCGTGCGTTGCGGCGGTGAGCCATAACGGCGGCATGGATAACATTGCTGCGCAGCTTCCAACCGGGCTTGACTGGTTTGACCCGTTTGCCGGGATTCCGCTGGCAGTAATTATCGGCTGGTTTATTGTTATGATTACGCAGGCCATTACGGCGCAGGGCCCTGTGCAGATTGCCTGCGGCGCGCGCGATGCCAAAACTGCGCGCAACGGTTTTATTCTGGGCGGCCTGTTAATTTTTCCGGTTGGCTTTTTGTGCGCTCTTTTGGGCATTATCGGCAAAGTGCAGTTCCCGGAAATATCGGCAACTTTGGCGCTGCCGAAGGTTGTTATGGCGCTTGACCCTATTGCCAGCGGCACAACGCTTGCTGCTTTGTGGGCGGCCGATGTATCTACTGCCTGCACGATTTTGCTGGGCGCAGGCACACTGTTCAGCCAGGATATTTATAAACGCTTTATTAATCCGTCCGTTTCGGATGACCGTTTTGTTAAAGTTAACCGCCTGACGATTTTGGCGGTGGGCATTATTACGTTGTGGTTTGCGTTTAATGCTGCAGGCATTTTAAAAACAATGGTGGCAGGGCTTTCGATGACGACGGCACTGACCTGCGTATTTTTGTTTACGGTATTTGCACCGGGGCTGTGCCGCCGCAGCAGTGCGTTTTGGACTACTCTTGCAGGGCTGTTGGGGCTTGTTGTATGGGAGTTTGTGCCGGCACTACATGTTCTGCAGCATGTAATTTACTTTGAATGGCTGCTGTGCATAGCAGTATTCCTGATTGTGGCAGTTGTTGATAAAACACCTATTAAACAGCCGGAAATGGTTGAGGAGGACTGATTATGCCGGAGCAGAAACTGACAAGCATTGAAATAGGGCGTGCAGCATTGCGCATTGCCGTTACCGAAAACCGCACCGAAGAACAGAAAATAAAGCAGGAACTGGCTGGTAAAGGAATCCGCAGCACGGCGGTGGATTTTGGCGGCGAGTTTATGCCGAGTATTGTAAAAATTGTAGAGCGCGCAGTGGTTGCAGCACAGCGCCAGGGTATTGTTACCGAAACCCATGTTGGCGCAGGCGCTGTTGCGGGAGCTGCCCATGCTGCTTTGGAGCAGCTTGTGGCCAAAGCGGCAGGTTTTAATGTGGGCGGCAAAATTGGCATTGCCCGCAGCGGCGAGCATTTATGCGTGGCTATTTATATGGCGGTGGGCGTACTTAACCTTGATGAATTATGCGTAGCGTTAGGACACCGCTCATTGGCAAGTGAGGAATAAACAGTATTATGAATATTATTGATATTATCGGGCCGGTAATGATAGGCCCTTCAAGTTCCCATACGGCCGGAGCCGTAAGATTGGGGCTTTTGGCGGCAAGTATTTTGGGCGCGCCGCCTGTAAAAGCGCAGATTGACCTGCACGGCAGCTTTGCGCAGACTTACCGCGGACATGGTACTGACGTGGCGCTTTTAGCCGGGCTGATGGGCTGGCTGCCGGATGATGCAAGCATTCCGCAGGCGCGTAAATATGCTGATGAAGCAGGACTTGCCTACAACTTTGATAAAGTAAATTTAGGCGAATTAACGCACCCTAATACGGTGCGTTTTATACTGGAAGCTGAAAACAAAGACCGCTGTGAGGTTATAGGCTCATCTATTGGCGGCGGGCAGGTTAAGGGATCTGCCATTGACGGCAATGAGGTAGAACTTAACGGCAAACTGCCTGCGCTGCTTGTTACGCATACTGATAAGCCGGGCGTAATTGCACTTGTAAGCAGCACTCTTGCCAGCGCATGCGTAAACATTGCCACTATGCGCGTATTCCGCGCCAATAAAGGCGGTACGGCAACAATGGTGCTGGAATGCGACCAGAAAGTGCAGCCGGCCATTGTACAGCTATTGGCGGCTTTACCGCCGGTTGACAGTGTACGTTTTGTTGACAGCGTGCTTTGAGGTGGATAATGGCTAATGATAAAATTTCTTTAAACGCTTTAATTAATGAAGCTAAAAGCAAAAATATAAGTTTTAACCAATTGGTGCTGCCAATAAGCGCAGCAGATTTGGAAATTACGGAGACAGAACTGCTTGCCAAAATGGCGGAGATGTTTAAGGTAATGGAAGATTCAGCAGCATATGGGCTAACAGGAGTACGCTCGCACAGCGGGCTGACGGGCGGCAGTGCCAAAAAACTGGCGCAGGCGGCAGCACAGCCCGGTTTTAATAAATTGCTTGGTGAACTTGCAACAGATGCCGTAACTTATGCACTGGCTGTTAGTGAATGCAACGCTGCCATGGGCAGAATTGTAGCAGCTCCGACAGCAGGCGCGGCAGGAGTACTGCCCGGGGTTTTACTGGCGCTTAAAAAGCATTGCGGCTTAACGCAGGAAACCCTTGCAAGGGCGCTGGTGGTAGCGGGCAGCATTGGGCTTGTAATTGCAGGGCGTGCATCACTTGCAGGTGCTGTTGGCGGCTGCCAGGCAGAATGCGGCAGCGCGGCGGCAATGGCTGCGGGGGCAGCGGTAGATGCACTTGGCGGCACGCCGGAACAGGTTGGAGATGCTGTAAGCATTGTATTTAAAAATATGCTGGGGCTTGTTTGCGACCCGGTGGCAGGG
>ERZ779889.2725-NODE-2725-length-14017-cov-51.896003_pt1 | contig 14017 bp, 13 predicted proteins | sample MGYA00511030_ERZ779889 | MGnify/ENA primary metagenome ERZ779889 (study PRJEB29588, sample SAMEA2160616) | human gut metagenome | biome: human gut; feature: human-associated habitat; material: faeces | place: Denmark | collected 2008/2010 ...
TTCCACCCGTCCGCAAAGATCCGACTTGCCGGCATCGGCTGCAAGGCTGTACGGAGCGTTCTACGGGGACGGCCTTGCAGCCGTCGCCGCCAAGTCCGGGGCTGGTCGCTATCGGGAGGAAAAGGAAATGCGAAAGAGTATGACCTTTGATACTACAGTCCCCCAATAATCCGAATTGACTGAGGATAGGTTTACATCTATTGACACCTCAAGTCCAGATTTAGGTCGTTTTTTACTCTTCTTCCCTTTCTCCCGCCAATATAAGTACCCGGACATCCTCCTCCATCCGAGCATTTATGGTGAGCCCCCATTGCAGAGACGTGCCATCCGACGCGCTGCCCGACTGAATCGTCTGCAGCAAATTCAGAACCTCTTCATAGTTGCAGGGAATTCCCTCTTTCAGCCGGACAGAGACAAAAAATTCGGAGGCATGAATGTTCCCCGCATATGACTTGCGCACGCTCGGAATCACCGATTGCAAATCCCCCTTCTTGACCACGATGTTGGACGACCGGACAATTTGACGCGTAGAGACGAATTTCCGATAATCGTCCAGGTCGATTGATACAAATTTTTCTCCTTCGCCATCGAAGTGTGCGGCTGCAATTTGATTCAGATTGAAATCCATAATCACATCAGTTTATCCATCAACGAATTAAAAAATTGCGCGGTAGGTATCCAGCGCAAAGCATCGCCGCGATACCCCGTGCAGTAAATCAGCACATGTACGACCAATAACACCAGCAGTATCATTCCTGCTGTCTTTGCCCAATATTTGAATGCATTCTGTTTCATGCTTTTTGAACTTGCGTCTGCAAAATAAAGGGTCGCCCCGGTCAGAAACTGACCGAGGCAACAACCAACAAATGGAAAATATCGTTTCAGAAAGCTCCGAGTGAAAAAACAATCGGTCCCGGCTACGTTTCCGCTTGGCCGGTGACTTTTTCAGGCGACCTGCTGTTCGGGCCTTGTGCCGCGCACCGGCACATTCGAAACATCAATGCTTTAGGCGGAGGTTATGCCCGTCCGCCCGGGACCGACTGCATGTTAATTAATACTCCGTTGACAGATGCTGCTGCGCCTGCCAGGCCGAGAAGCGGTCCAACTGGTAAGAGTATCCGCGTAGTTTAGATTATATCTTCCAGGGAATCTATAAGCGCTCCGTTATCATATTCCACCCATTTATTGTGCAAGGCGTCACTTAATCTTTGTATCGTGTTTCTAGTCAGCCGTTGACATCCAAAATAGGTTCTGATTTCATCCTCATCTATATCTATAGTGTCCTCATTGTACAACACCGCATAGGTCCCCGTTTCGCGAAATGGGTGTACGTCCGACCGCCAATGATCTTTAGTCGATTCTCTATAGACTACGTACCGTGTGACATATTTAATCTTTCCTCTCATAATATTATTTTTTGTTGTTATATCGCTTCTTGTCAAAGATGAAGCGTATTTCTACCGCTTCCTTTCTGATTATTGCTCTTCCCTGTCAGGCAATATTGCCAGTGTTATCTTGTTCAGCTTGCTGGCAATTGTATTATACTCAATCACGTTTCTTTTTTTAATGCATCATTTTATGATGCCCCCACTTCTATTATAAATAAATTTTTCCATCATTTAAGTGATTATGGGTTGCGACTCCCATTATTGTCCCAGCAAGCATGCAAACTGCATACCCCCAACCATTAGGTTTGAATCCGAATTTTTTGGATATGAATGCGTATCCTCCACATAACAACGCGGAGGCTCCGATTCCTACAGTCATACCAGACATTACGGGGTGCTTATGTGCTTGAAATTTAATATTATTGCACGCTCTCTCAAATTCGTTTTTCGGGAGAGTTCCTTGTTTTTCTGCTTCTGCCCTCATCTTGTCCTGATTGGACGTATACATTCCCGCTCTATGAGGGTTTTTGTTATGTTGTTTTTTTCTTACAAGCTGTATGTCGCAATCGTTTTTTTGGGCAGTATTTTTATGGTGTAAGGTGTGATTCGGCAAGCTTGTTTTTCCGGCTTTGAGTAGGGCTATGTCTTCGGCTGATACCCCTATCTTCTCGGCCTCTTTGGGATGAAGTTCGAAGTACCCGGCAAGCAGTTTTGCTCCCATTGACATTTGAACCTTGTTCCCATTTCTCGGGTATCGGCCCCAAAATTCTTTGGAGTTGCCGCCCTTGACGGTTACAGTGGGGCCATCGAACTGAGGCTCGTTTTGTATTTCGATAATGTTCCCGTCGATGTTTTTTACCTCCGTTTTGGTTTCAACAGTGGGTGTATGTGTTTTAAGCCCGTTAATTTTTGTTGTCTTCATGGTTCATGTTTTTCTACAACGCAAATATATGTACTATTTTTGTTATATACAACAGAAATGTAAAAAAAAATTACATATCAAATTATCGGCAGTCATTAATGACGCAATTATGATTTTTGTGCGTATATTTGTAGTCTCACTATGAAAATTCAAATTATGGCTCAATCAAGTGGATATGATTTTGTAGAGTGGGTAAAATACATGAGGAAAAATATTTTTACGAGCTCACAACAACAATTTGGGGAACTCCTAGAGCAAGGAATGATGCAAGGACGTTCTCTTGGGGACAGATATATTGGAGTATTGGAGGCTCGTGCATCCACAATTCGAATAGATGTTCTTGAACAGATTCTCAAAATGATGGGAATAGATTTTCAGGAGCAGATTCGGTTTTACAATATGGCGCTTGAGGTCGCGCGTTCTGCTGCAAATGAATCTAAAAAGATATATCCGTCCGATTTCCTGTCGATTAGGCAAGACTTGAGGACTGCTAAGGAACCGAGCTTTATTAAATCACTTGATGAAAGCATAAAGTCTTATATATACAATAACTTGGTAAATTTGGACAACAACTTCTATGGAACAAACAGGCTGGTAGATATGCAAAGCTTCAACTATTTTTGGACCGTCGTCTTAGTTGAATATTATATTATGACTCAAAGCGACAGCGCGTTATCCGAAACAACAAGCAAAATGATTCAAGAGAAACTAAAAAAAATACTGACTCCCATAGTTGACAAATGTGAAGAGATATTTGAAAGAACAGCTACGAAAGGAATCGCCGAAGGGAAGAATAAATTTAATGAGATTAGAACCTTGATAGCGAAGATTGATATAACCTTCTCAATGCCAAAATCAAAGAGAGAACAACTGGAATACAAGGTTAACTTGAGAACACAACGTATAACCGAATGTTTCAATTTGGTTTTATCAAATTATTTAGATAAGATGTTGAAGTTGTTAAGAACCATCTCTGAGAAAAGGGTAAATTTCTTGCTTCTAAGCCTAAGTGCATGGTCAAAAGAGGTTCTCAGCTTAATGGATAGTCTTAATCAACTACTTCGAACTGGAAATACAGATAATGGAAGCATGTCTTTTGGCTATAAGAATGCGATTAGCAATAATCACATCGAACTTATTTATGATATGTCTGTACAGGTAAATCGACTAGAACTGGGGAGCAGAGCTATTGATTATTTAAAATATTTATTACCAGAGTATGACGAAAAACTAATCGTCTATTTATGTAATAATGAGTCTGATGCAAACAATTATAAAGAGTGGAGAGAAGAGCTTACTACTATATTATCTGATCGTAACTGGATGGATAAATATGCAGGCCCGTATGCAGAGCTAAAGAATAGCATTACTAACTATTTATATCTGAATAATATTCCAATTCAAGACATTTAACAGCAAATTATTGGCAATTAGTCATTCGTAACACAATGGCTTTTAAATAGATTGCCAAAATCATTTTCAGATTTCTATTGAACCATAAATCACTTTTACCGAAGGATATCCGTTCCTTATATCGAATCATTACTAGTGCTCATCATCCGCTTCGGGAGAGATGAAATATCTCCCCCGGCATCCGATTCCGAGGATGCTGTTTTTGGCACAGTAGGCCGCGTCGGAGAGCTCCTCGTCCGGGGTCGTCGGCGACACGCTCATATCTTCCTTGGAGAAGGCTACGACAAGGCCGTCGCTCATTCGCTTGTATGCCCCGCCCTGCAGCTTGCGGTAGAGGCATCGGCAATCCAGGTCGCCCAGATGCAGGCACTCTCCCACCCGGAAATTCTTGTCGGCGGGCAGTGACTGCGACAGATTCCAGTCGTACAGATACTTTTCGCCCGCCTCGTCAATCATGTGAATGAGCGGCGTGCAGAGTATTGGCGTTTCCTTGTTTTCTTGAGTCTTTTCCATTTTGCAGCTCTTTTTAGCGATTGTTACTTTCATGCCGCAAAATAAACCCACTGGTCAGACAAAATATGTCTGACTAAAACCTTATCTTTGCAATAAAATCAGAAACCAATGACCAAAAACGGAAAATGCCTTTGGATTGTCGAGACGCTGCTGCAGGCAGGCGCTCTTTCGCTGCGCGAACTGAACGAACGTTGGGAGCGGTCGGCGCTCTATGACGGCCACCGAATCCAGGAACGCACCTTTTCGCGCTACAAGGAGCATATTGCAGAAGAATATGCCATCGACATCGACTATTCGCCCTCAACCAACACGTATGACATTGTCAATCGGGAAGAGATTCGCGACAATGCGCTCTACCGCTATCTGTTCGCGGCCTACCACGTTGCCGACCTGAACACCCAGACCCTGCGGCATCGCGACCGCGTGATGATGGAGCCTGTACCGACGGGTGCGGAGCATCTGGCCACCATCCTCGATGCCATCGACCGGAAACGGACCGTGCGGTTCAACTACACCTCCTATTATAGCCCGGAATTGCAGGACTGGGAGCTTGTTCCGGCCTTTCTGCGTGTCTTCGAGGGGCGCTGGTACCTGATTGCCGAATACATGAACCGGCAGCGGGTCAAGACCTTCGCCCTCGAGCGCATTTCCCGGCTGCAAATTGGCGAGACGCAGGCCGAACCCTCGCCCGAACTTCTCCCCGGGGAGTATTACGCCGGATGCTACGGAATTATCCGCGAAGAGGAGAAACGCCCGAGGCTGATTCGCCTGTGGGCCGACCGACAGCAGCGCTGCTACCTGCGCGCGCAACCTCTGCATGAATCGCAGGAGGAGATCGAAACCGAGGAGGATCATTCGATATTTACCTACTTTCTGCGGCCGTCGTTCGACTTCTACCAGCGGATTCTGTGGATGCGTGAGAAGGTTGAACTTCTCGGTCCGGAAGAGGTTCGCCGGGAGATGGCTGGCATCGTTGGTTGTCTTGCGGAAAAGTATTATGCGAAATAGTCCTGTTTGCCGTAATTGGGCGATTGCTTCCGACAAGATTTTTTCCAGACCCAATATTGTCTCCGATTTCTGCATGGGGCGATCCTCAAATGGATGGACCTTGTGGAAAGACAAGGATGGAAATACACTGGATTCCGTATACAGAAAACAGCTTGAATAGCGTTCTTAAATTGTGTGAAAATAATTCGTATCTTTGTCGAAAGCATTGGGATGCAAACGAGTGCATGATGACCGCATCACAAGAGTGACCTTCGAAGGAAATACTTCACGTAATGCGCTGATTGTAAACGAGGAATATGCTTGGGTCGGAAATCCGTTTTCCGCTCCAGAAGAGGGAAGAAGCCGAAAGGTTCTTCCCTCTTTTCGTATGCCGGTGCATGAGGGGACTCGGCACAAGCGACCTCAAAACGCCCCTTCCAGGGGCCGGGGGTGTCTGCAAGGATTCGCGAAATCGCTCGCGCGCAGCGCGAGTGCGCGTCCCGTTTTCCGCTCTCCGGGTCAGACGAAAGGACGAGCAGAGAACTGACAAAATCCTAGAAAACCTTGTATATCAGCGATATGCAAGGTTTTTTCTTGTGTTCCCCCACTCCTGTTGAAGCAAAAGGCAGCAAGTATTTCACGCCTTAATCGTGACCTTTTTCGCCCGGACCGAAAACAGGTCACGATTTAGCTCTATTTCGCTGATTTGCATCATTTTACTCTGCAACATTCCGGTGCTGAAGACGTTTAATTTACTCAAAAACCAAGCAGCCATGTTGCCACGAACCACCTTCAGCGTTGTCTTCTTCTGCAAGAAGACCAAAGTCACGAAAAAGGGCAAGGCCCCGATCTATGCCCGCATCACCACGACCGGCCAGTCGACCGAAGTCTATACACAATGCCAGATCGAGCCGGAACGCTGGAACCAGCGTCTCGAACGTTCGCCCTACAAGGATGAGGTCGACCAGCAGATTAACCGCATCATCGCCAGCTACCGGGCCTCAATCCTTGCCGCCTACGACCGATTGATCCAGGAGAACAAGACGCCGACCTGCTTTGCCGTCAAACAGCTGCTCGGCTCCGCCTCTTCGAGCCGGATGGTGCTGGCAGAGTTCGGCAAATACTGCGAGAAACGCCAGCAGGAGGTTGGCACCCGGATCACGCAGCTCACGGCCAACAAGTACCACCGCCTGCTGCGCTACATGACCGAATATATTCGGCAGGTATACGGCAAGGAGGATCTTCCGCTGGAGACGATAGACTATGCCTACGTCGATGGACTGAACACCTACATGCAGACGGCTTACAACTGCCACAACAACGGAGCGGTCAATCTGCTCTGCTGTTTGAAAAACTTCCTTCTCTATGCGGTCCGCAACGAATGGATCGAGAAGAATCCCTTCCGCTACTACAAGATGAAGATCGACAAGACGAATGTCAAAGTCCCGCTGACGAAGGCGGAACTGGACCTGCTGCTGAAGCGAGCGATGCCCAACGAGCGGCTGGACCGCATCCGGGATGTCTTCTGCTTCTGCGCGCTGACGGGACTGGCCTTCACGGATGTCGACCACCTGCGGCGGGAACACTTCACGACGGACGAGGAGGGACAGCTGTGGATCCATAAACCGCGGGAGAAGACCGCGGTGATGAGCCGCGTTCCGGTGCTTCCGCAGGCGGCGGCCCTGCTGGAGAAGTACCGCGACGATGCCAACTGTCGGGCGCGGGGCAAACTGCTGCCCGTCCCATCGAATACGAAGATGAACGCCTACCTGAAGGAGATAGCGGATATCTGCCAGATTCAGAAGCATCTGACCACGCACCTGGCGCGCCATACGTTTGCCACGCTGGCGATTGAATACGGAATGCCGATCGACATTATCGCCAAGATTCTGGGCCATACGAATACGAACATGACACGGCGCTATGCGAAGATCTCCGAGGCGAACATCAGTCGCGAGATGCGTCGTATCGGCAAGGTCCTGACGGCATAAACCGGCTGTTGAGTTGAAAAAACGAAGATGCGGCGGCGAGGGGCCTATTGCAGATCCCCGCCGCTCAGTTTATAGGGATTCATAATCCGTAAAAGCTGTACATTCTTCCATGAAATCGTTACGTCGGGTGGCTCCCCGCCGGATTACCTTTGCAGCAGACACAACGGCCACAATTCTGTCTGAACGGGGGTCGGAACAGATAAACGGGAAACGACATGGATAGACGCGATTTTCTTAAAAGTGGACTTTTTGCCGCAGCTGCCAGTGCGATAATCGGTCCGAAAGCCCTGGCGCAGGAGGTTGAAAAGCAAGCCGTACGAGAGCGGTTGTCGAGAGAGATCCTCAATTACAATCCGCAGATGCAGTACCGCCCGATGGGGCGAACCGGCGTGAAGGTATCGGCGCTGGGTTTCGGCATGCTGCGGCTGCCGATGAAGAACGGTCACGTGGATTTCGACCAGACCACGCCCATGGTACGCCGTGCCATCGAAGGCGGTGTGAACTACATCGACACGGGGCGTGTCTACCTGGGCGGAGAGAGCGAACAGACGGTGGGTCGTGCTTTGGCCGGAGGCTGGCGCGACCGGGTGTATGTCACCTTCAAGATGCCGTGGTGGGAGATGCGGTCGGCGGACGATTTCGAAAAGTTCTTCGACCAGTCGCGCCGCACCATCGGCACGGACGTGATTGATTTCTACCACATCCACATGATCATGCACCGCGCGTGGAAGGATTATGTGCTGCCTTATAGGCTCATCGAAAAGATGGAGCGGCTGAAGGCCCAGGGCAAGATTCGCTTCATGGGCTTCTCATTCCACGACAGCCTGCAGCTGTTCAAGAAGGTGGTGGTATACACCCCGGCCTGGGATTTCTGCCTGATTCAGCACAACTACCTGGATTACGAATACGAGGCAAGGGCGCTCGGCCCGAAGTATGCCGCAGCCAACGGGATGGGACTGGCGGTGATGAAGCCCGTCCGTACGGGGTTTCTGGCCCCTCTGCCGCAGGCGATGCACAATGCCCTGGCCTCGACGGGGATCCGCAAGCCCGATGCGGAGTGGGCGCTGGACTATCTGTGGGATATTCCCGAGGTGAGTGTGGCGGTCAGCGGCATGGGTTCCATGGCGGATGTGGAGGAGAATCTGAGGTATGCCGCCAAGGCCCGGCCGAATATGTTCTCGCCGGCCGAGCGTGAGGCGTTGGGAGCTGCCATTCAGGCCTACCGCCATGCACCGGGCCATATCGACTGCACGGGTTGTTACCAGTGTATTCCCTGTCCGCATAACGTGGCCATCGGCTACATCTTCGCCTATGTGTACAACAACTACCTGTTGCACGGCAACCTGCAGCGGGCGCTGGCCGACTATACCGTGTCGATGTCGCCCGTTCAGCGCGGCGACCCGGCCTCCTCGTGTGTCGCGTGTGGCGAATGCCTGGCCAAGTGTCCGCAGCATCTCGATATCCCGAACCTGCTGGCCCGGGTTCGGGAGACGATGGGTAAATAAAGAATACACTTACATAAAACAATTCTAAAAGATGGAAACCAATCTTATGTACGACATGTATGTTCCGACCCGGGTGATGTTCGGGGCCGGGATGCTGGACAAACTGAATGAACAGCCGATGCCGGGACGCCGCGCCCTGATCGTAATCTCCAACGGAAAATCGACCCGTGCCAACGGCTACCTCTCGCGTACGGAGGAGCAGCTGCACAAGGCCGGCGTGGAGACGGTCCTCTTCGACGGGGTGATGCCGAATCCGACCGTCAGCAACGTCGACGCCGGGGCGAAGGCGGCCCGTGAGCACGGCTGCGATTTCCTCGTGGCACTGGGCGGCGGCAGCGTGATGGACTGCACCAAGGCCATTGCCGTGATGGCGACCAACGACGGGGAGCTTTGGGACTATGTACCCATCGGTTCGGGCAAAGGCAAACCGATTGCCGTCCGGCCGTTGCCCATCATCGCCATCACGACCACGGCCGGAACGGGTTCGGAGACGGACAACTCGGGCGTCATCACCAGGGAGGATACCTTCGAGAAGGCCTTCGTGGGCGATGCTTCACTCTTTCCGGTCCTCTCAATCGTCGATCCGGAGCTGATGGCCAGCGTGCCGCCGACCTTCACGGCCTACCAGGGTTTCGACGCCCTGTTCCACAGCACCGAAGGGTACATTGCCCGGGGTGCGAACCTGATGAGCGACATGTACGCCCTGACAGCCATCGAGAATCTGGCGACGTACCTGCCCCGTGCCGTGAAAGATGGCAAGGACATGGAGGCTCGCACCCACGTGGCTTTCGGAAACACGTTGTCGGGTGTGGTGATGTGCCTCACGCTGATTACGAGCGAACACGCGTTGGAGCATGCCCTTTCGGCCTATCATCCGGCACTGCCTCACGGTGCAGGGCTGATTATGATTAGCCGGGCCTACTACAAATACTTCATCGAACGCCACGCCTGCGACGAGCGCTTCGTTCGCATGGCGCAGGCCATGGGAATGCCCGAAGCCACCCGGCCCGAAGATTTCCTCACGGCTCTCACCCGGCTGCAGGAGGCCTGCGGCGTGGCCGACCTGAAGATGTCCGACTACGGCATCACGCCCGACGAATTCGAGACCTTGATGCGCAATACGCGCGAGGTGATGGGCATCATGTTCACCAGCGACCGGGTGCAGATGAGAGACGAGGAGATTGTGCGCATCTACCGGGAGTCGTACAGATAGTCGATTCCCGATCCGGACCTTGGAAAAGCGTCAAACCTTTAAAAGAGAAGCGTATGAAAAAGTTGTTTTTGATCCCCTGGATGCTGCTGACGACACTTGCCGTGACAACGGCCTGCGGCGAACCCCATCCTTCATCGAACGAGCCGGAACAGACCCGACCCGAGGACGACGGGAACGACGAGGAAGGCGGCAACGTGAACGGAGCCGACGGGCGTTACCTTGTCCTCTACTGCTCGCGCACGGGCAATACGGAGCGGATGGCCCGGACCATTCAGTCCACATTGGATTGCGAGATGGCGGAGGTGGAGCCGGCTGTGCCCTACGATACGGACTACAACGCAATGCTCGACCGCGCACAGACGGAGCTGGAGGCCATTGCTCAAGGCGATTTCCCGGCAATCACCACCTCGGTCGAAAGTTTTGACAATTACGACATCATCTTTGTCGGCTATCCGATCTGGTTCGGGCACATGGCCTCGCCGATGCAGGCATTCCTGCATGATCATGCCGCGTTGCTGGCCGGAAAGCGGATCGCTCTCTTTGCCAGCAGCGGGAGCAGCGGCATCGGAACCTCCGAACGGGATGCTGCCGCGCTGGTTCCCGAAGCCTTGTTCGAAGAGTCGCTGCTACTCACCTCCGGCTCGTTGGGCAGCATGGCGACCCGTATTCCGGCTTGGCTGGAGGAGCTCGGAGCAGGCCGGGAGGAGCATTAAAAAGCACGCGACATGAGAAAGCAACTGTTCACTTTGCTGCTTGCGGGCATGCCTCTCGGGACGGCGCCCCTTTACGGGCAGACGGTCGATCTCCATACCCACATCATCCTTCCGGAGTATCTCGAGGTGCTGAAGGCGCACGGCGCGGAGCTCGAAGAGAGTTTCCCGCTGCCTGCGTGGGATGCCGCACGGCACATCGACTTCATGGATCGTGCGGGTATCCGAACGGCCGTGCTGACGATGCCGGCCCCGCAGCCCTACTATGGCGATACGGATGAGTCGGCCCGCTGCATCCGCCGTGTGAATGAGGCCTCGGCCGAACTGAAACAGCGATACCCCGGCCGGTTCCGGTTTTGTGCCGCGCTGCCGCTGCCCGACGTGGAGGCTGCCATCCGCGAAGCCGTTTATGCGCTCGATACACTGGGGGCCGACGGGGTGAAACTGGCGACCAACAGCCGCGGGCAGTATGTGGGTGACGAGGCGCTGGATCCGCTGATGGAGGTGCTCAACGAGCGACATGCCGTCGTCATCCTCCATCCGCACCGCCCGACGCCCTGTCCCAAGGAGATTATCGCCACCACACCGCTGGCCATGTACGAATATCCGGCCGAATCGACCCGGACCGTGGTGAACATGCTGGCGCGGAACGTGCTGGTCCGTTACCCGAATATGAAGGTGGTCGTGCCCCATTGCGGTTCGTTCCTTCCGCTGGCATTGCCGAGAATGAAATCCATCCTCCCGGCGATGGTGTCGCAGGGCTGCATGCAGCCGATTGATTGGAAAGCAAACCTGTCGCGCCTCTATTTCGACCTGGCGGGGAATCCCACGGCAGAGGTCCTGCATGCGCTGCTCACCATCACCACGCCCGACCATATCCTCTACGGTTCGGACTATCCCTATCTGCCCGATGCCGTGTTGCAGGCCAATCTGGAACGATTGAAACAGACACTCGCCGCCGACGGGGAGCTGGCCGGGTATGCCGACCGGATTCTGGGGCGGAATGCCGAACAGCTGTTTGTCAGGAGCGCCGCTTGCGGCTGTACTCCGACGGAGTAATGCCCTCCTGTCGCCGGAACATGCGGCTGAAGTGCTGCGGATACTCGAACCCGAGGCGGTCGGCTACCTGCGCGACGCTCTCGCCGGCCGAAAGTCCGTTCTTGGCAAGCCGAATCACGAACCGGCGGATGTGGTTGCTGGCCGTGTCGCCCGTCGTTCTCTTGACGACGTCGCCGAAGTAGTTGGGCGACAAGCAGAGCCGGTCGGCGCAGTACTGCACGGTGGGCAGTCCGAGCTTCAGCTGGAGCTGCTGCTCGTAATAGTCGGCGAGCAGCCGGTTGAAGCGGACCAGAATGTCGGAGTTCTCCGTCTCGCGACTCTGGAACTGGCGGTTGTAGAAGCGCTGGCAGAAGTTGAGCACCAATCCGATGTAGCCGACCAGAATGGCATCCTGCTGTGCGTCGCGCTCGTTGTCGAGCTCTTCGCGCATGCGGCGCATCAGCGAAACCAGGATGTCGTGCTCCCGGTCGCTCATGTGCAGCGCCTCGTTGACGCGATAGTCGAAAAAGGAGTAGTCGCGGATTCGTTTTTCGAGCGGCGTGCCGCGCAGCAGGTCGGGATGGAACAGAAGCGCCCACCCCGTAATCGATACCCGCTCGCCGTTGTCCTCCTTGCCGCCCACCTGCCCCGGGGCCACGCAGAGCAGCGTTCCCTTGTTGTAGTCGTAGCGGCCGCAGCCGTAGTCGAGCTCCACGCCGACGTCATCGCGCAGGAAAAGTGCGTAGACGCCGTAGTTGTTCAGACTGTGGCGGATGGGCGACACCTCGGCATAATCGATGACACAGACCAGCGGATGCCGTGCCGGACATCCGAGGTAGCTGCCGTAGTCGTTGACGCTTCGAACCTTCAGGATTTTGCTCATCGGAAAAAAGGCTTGAGGGGTTGTCCCCACAAAATTAACAATTCCCGCACAAAATCCCAATCGGTCGGCGGACGATTCGGTAAAACGGGTATGAACTTCCGGGGTTACGGTACCTGCACAGGCGGGCGAACCGCTACCTTTGCGATGTAAAACTCTGGAACAGTCCAACCATGACAAAGCGCATCTTCACTTTCGCGTGCCTGATGCTGGGCCTGATGCTCTCGGGCGACGGCAAGGCGCAGACTCAATCGTCGAATCCTTCAAATACAACCACCATGGAAAAGAAACTCATAGGAAACACCCTGGCACTCTACCCCATGCCGCTGACGGTCGTCGGGGCCGAGGTCGACGGCCGCGTCAACTGGCTCGTCGTGGCACATGTCGGGGTTATCGGCCACGACCGGATTCTGGTCAGCATGAGCCAGAGCCACTACACCAACCGGGGAATCCGCGCCTCGCGCAAGCTCTCGGTCAACCTCGTCAGCCATGAGATGCTCCCCGAAGCCGACTATGTGGGAAGCGTAAGCGGTGCCCGCGAGGACAAGTCGCAGGCCTTCGCCTGGCATCGGGGCGCGAACGGCGCGCCGGTGATTGACCGCTCGCCGCTGACGATGGCGTGCGACGTCGTGGATATTTACGAGACGGAGGGCTTCGACAACTTCATCTGCTCGATTGCGGCGACCTACGCCTTGCCGGAGGTGTTGGACGAACGCGGACGACTCGACTACACACGGCTGAAGCCCGTGCTGTTCGAGTTCCCGACCTACTCCTACCTCTCGACGGGCGAGGTGCTCGGCCGCTGCCTGCGGCTCGACAGCGAACCGTCGATGTGCGCCAAGGAGCCGATGGCCGGGGACGGCATCGTGCGCCTCTCGAAGATTGAGGTCCGGCCGGAGTATCTCGACGAATATATGCGCTTCGCCGCCGAAGTGGGCGAAGTATCGCTGCGCACCGAGCCGGGCGTGCTGACGATGTATGCCGTCTCCGAACGGGAGAACCCGTGCCGAATCACCATCCTCGAAACCTATGCGAGCCGCGCAGCCTATGAGAAGCACATCGCCTCGGCGCATTTTCAGAGGTACAAGCAGGGGACGCTCCACATGGTCCGGTCGCTCGAACTGACGGACCAGAGGCCGCTCAACCCGGCCAACCGCCTCCGCAACTTCATCCAACAATAGCAAAGGCTGCCGCCGTCCGCCGGGCGGGGGGGCTCGGCCGCGAGGCCCGGCCTTCAACCTTTCCGCGGGATTCCGGACGGGGAGGGACGACAGCCCATCATCCGTGCTCCACAACTTCGGAGCGAAGCCTACTTCAACGCTTCGGCCGTGCGGCGGATGAGGTCGACGGTCGTGTCGTCGTCGAAGACCGAGTAGAGCCCCTGGGGCTCCTGTGCCGGGTCGCCGCAGTAATCGTCGCCGGCTTGCCAGCTGAGGTGTACGGGGCGTGCCGCGCCG
>ERZ779889.2729-NODE-2729-length-13994-cov-2.503264_pt1 | contig 13994 bp, 8 predicted proteins | sample MGYA00511030_ERZ779889 | MGnify/ENA primary metagenome ERZ779889 (study PRJEB29588, sample SAMEA2160616) | human gut metagenome | biome: human gut; feature: human-associated habitat; material: faeces | place: Denmark | collected 2008/2010 ...
TGCCCGGAACGGCGGTCTGGCACATGCGTTTCGGGCACCCGTTGCGGAAAGAGTGGACCTTCCTTGTGAATGATTGGAGAAGTGGAGCCGCCTGAGGGATTTGAACCCCCGGCCTGCTGATTACAAGTCAATGGCTGATTGTAAAATATCTTTCACAACATGCAATAACATTCAATATATTATCGATAAAACGACAAATGTATACAGTATTTAAAAAAATTATTATCCAAATGTATATCATCGATTAGACATTTGATAAACCGCTGTTGTACAAAGTACAAAATTTGTACAGTAATCCTACCAAGCGACATAATCATTCATTGATAATAACCAAGAAACGAGTTATCAGCTGTTGTTAAATTAATGTGTTATCCGACATACGATCTCTGAACTTTCTTTTCATATACCGGATATTCGGGCGATTCTACAGGATTACTGCCGTATCCTTCTGCAGTCAATACATCCTCAAGGTTTTTTTGATCTTTATCGAAGTATAATATTTTGATTATAACGCGACGGACTAGATGATATAGTTTGACATAATCTTCCAACTTGATTATCACATTCTCCCCATGAACATGTTTTGACCTGATTCCATACATTTCCTTAATAAAACTGAAAATATCTTTTGAATCACTTTCGCTGTTACCGATAAGTACTGCTACATGTCTGGATATGCGGTAACTCAGCTCATTGTTGCCCTGTATCAATCCTTCAAGTGCCATTACTAGTGCAATAAATTTGTAGGCAAGATTCTCCGAATACATCGATTCATCAAACGATGATATGATGTTACGTTTCCATTTGCTAGCTTTCTGGATTCTGGCATAGAGATCGTTGACAATCACTATGGATTCGTCATCCAGAATCAGATGGCTTCCGATCGTACTACGAAAACTATGTTTTGTCAGACTATTGAGAGGATAATCTCCTATTCCCATCAGGAACACATCGTTCAAACCCATAAGCATCAGGGCAGACATCAGATCTCTATCATTCTGTGTAAAATTGGTTTCCGATGGTTCACGGAACACACAACAATATGGAAAGACAGAAGGAATTACCAATCCAAAATTAGTATCATCTAATATGCAAGCAACTTCGAAAATCGAATTTAAACCAAAAGGATTTTCTTCGCAAGTCACACGTTTCTGTCCGGACACTTGAAAGAATGTGTACGAATCCACTTTCAGAAATTCGGACTTCATCTGAATTCCTTTAAAAAATAGTAGAATTTTTGGTGAAGTCCCTATAATTTTGTCGATTTCATAAGTATTGGAATTATTGGAATCCTTACCTTCATCTTTCATAGATTCACCATTTGAATCAATATGAGTTACAAGTCGTATCATTTCTTTGATGAGAATGATAGTTCTAGTATATTGTCCATATTTCCATCATTTCACGCTTTCAATGATAATCGACAGCATTGGATTAGAGATAACCTCAGCCTCACACACTCGTCTGTGTCTTTACGATTCCTGATTCCTTATCTACCAAGTACTGGCATTAGTCCATTATACACCCCTGAATAGAACTTTCGTTGACAGTGTATGAAAGTAACTTCGGAGATGTCTCAAAAACCACCTTGACAGCACTGGCGATGTATTGGCAACGTTATCGAAGTAGGATCCAAGAGAACGAACCCGTCGTTTATATTCATGAGGTCCCTCTGGAAAGGATACATGTAATCAAACCAGGACGACAGGCCCATTTCTATGATCAGTGTCCAAGGGTTTGTTTCGTCTGTATGCATTCCATCATAACAGCAAAATATATCTGGATGCAGTAGATGTTAACTTTTATTAATTAAATCCGAACTTTGTTCGAAGGTTGGATGCACATGAACATTCAGTATCAATCTGCTCGACACTCCGAAAAAGACGACTATCGGGTATCGAAAGAACCGTCCGACCCCCTGAGGTCGGAGAGGGAAATGCTACGTTCATCTCTGATGAATGGTGGAAGTATCGTCGATGCTTCCCTGATTCTATCCAATTCCGTGGAGATGAACCTCTTAAATGCTCATTTGAAGACCGATTATCTCCGTGCACTGTTCTGTGTCATCAACGACCCCGACATTCCTGAGGCGTACTATCGCAGATTCCGTGAGAACAGGGAATTCAACCTTGTAGCGAAGATACATCATGGCGATGCTTTCCATTCATATATCGAAAGGTACAACGGCATGCAGAAGCACGAACTCGAGGCGGAGTTGAATGCTCTACGTTCTTCCCTGGTGGACCTTTGCTACTGGGCATCGAAGAGGTCCTTCGATCCGTTGATACAGTCGTTCCTTGTCTCGGGCAAGGATACTGCCTGTACTCTGATCGGAGAGTTCGGCGGCGATTTCTACAATGCCGATTTCTTCAAGTTCGATAGCTGGAAGAATGCGATCCAGAAGCGTTTCGATGCTCTCGACACGAAGGCCTGCCTGTATTCAAATCCTGAACTCGGCGGATCGTTCCCTGAACGTGTCATGAATGCGGTCCTTATTCAGAAGGGTGTGGAATATGTTAGGGAAATGACATTCCCCTGGTCTTACCGTCCAGATCTTGGAATGAAGAAAGCACGCAGATATGATTTCTACATCGGGTCGACCAACACGATCATCGAGGTCCAGGGTGCTCAGCACTATTACGGCTGGGGTTCGTCAGAAGGTCGTACCCTTGAAGAGGAGAGGTACAACGACGACCTGAAGAGAAGGCTCGCCCGTGAGAACGGAGTCTCGGACTACATCGAGGTTGATGCGAGATCATCGGATTTCGATTATCTCCGTCAGTCTATAATGAACAACAGTCAACTCAATCAACTCTTCAACACGGCATCCATCGATTGGAATGCCGTGTGGGAGATGGCTAACGGCTGTGTGAAGAACGAATACGAACTTCCTCTGACGATATTCGTCAAGAAGTACCTCTCGGCCTGGATCCGTTTCCTCAACGATCGTACATCGAGCATGGCCCCCATACCGGATTTCTACAAACAGTCCGCTGTAGTACTGGGAGACTGCGTCGCAATGCACTGTCCCCTCCTTCCAGAGGAGTACAGGTCCGATTGGAAGGAATACTATGGAATCAAGGACCCCTATAGTAACCTGGAATTCCTGCTGCACAGCGGCTACCTGTTTGTTACAAACAAACCCAACAGAGCATCGTTGATGACCAAGTCATGTCCTGATTCAAAGATATTCGATGAGGAGTCGCTTCAATTTCTAGATTCGAATAGTGACATCGAGTATGTGACGAACGGAGTTGTTAACGATTCGTACTATGAGATAAGTTCAGTAGGGTGCAAGTTCTTCTATTCGTTTGCCGATTGGAAGCCGTTTGCAGAGAAAGGATCTACTCTCTACAGGCCACATTTCGACAAACCCATCGACAAAATTGCTGAAGATCAAATCAAAGCCAAGATGAGCAGTCCGGCACTCAGCGATTCCATAGCGAAGGTCAGGAAGACATCGCTTCAGATCATCAGCGCCATCCTCGGAATCGTTTTCTGCCTAGGCGTAAGCAGGGTGCTGGTTGCCGGCATACAGGGCGCGGAGACCCTTCCACTGATCTTAGGCATGTTCATCATATTCTACGTCTGGTCCCTTACCGAACACGGGAAGGAGCACTTCAAGATCGGAGACAGGGAGATTTCAAGATACAGTGTCTGGATCGCATGCATTGCCTTGATGATACTATATGTGTTCATCCTGTTGCTTTCTCTGTGATAGGATACAAAACAAGTGATTATGCAACAGATGCCATCGGCGTCATATAGAGTCCTCTCTGTGAATCATACTGACATCCCATATGACTTCGATGGCCTCTGTCAAACCCAAAGATTTCTCGTAAGAACCTGAGTTTGACACATACCGATTGATTTTCTAGAATCCGCGCAGGTGCTGACGCCCTGCGCAATTGGTGTGCTGGACAGGGATAAGAAGCGGCCTTTCGATTATTTTGGCGACCAAACACAAAACAGGCCGAAAGGCCGTCTTCCACATCGGAATCCGACGTATTAGAGTTGCGGTCTTCCTTAATTTTTTTCTTGTCCCGAAATTGTACCGATGGTCGATGAGTTTCCACTGGAATAGACAAATTTGTACGTTAACGTATAAATTTAAACGCTTAGTTTATAAAATAGTGGAGCCGCCTGAGGGATTTGAACCCCCGGCCTGCTGATTACAAGTCAGCCGCTATACCCCTAAGCCAAGGCGGCACCGAACAGTCGTATCCACATCTCGTTTATATCGGTTTCCCTGATTGGCTCCCTCTGGGGAACGTCGAGCGACACTATTATATCAGACTACGCAATCGCCAGCCCCATAACATCACATTCATATGGTGATTCAAATGGCAGACGCTAAAAGGATTGTCCGCATCGATTACAAGGCCTACTTCGCCGAGGCCGACAAGCTCTTCGACACAACGAACGCCGATGCCGCCAAAGAGGCCGGCATCTTCAACGAGAAGGTCACCTACGCCCCCATGGCCTACATCGTCGGATCCAACACCCTGTACGCCGACGTCGACGCCGCCATCGCCGGTGCCGAGGTAGGAAAGGAGATCGAGGTCACCGTCCCCTGCGAGAAGGCCGCCGGTGCCAGGAACCCCAGGCTCATCGAGCTCCATCCCATCAAGGAGTTCTACAAGAACGAGATCAACCCCTACCCCGGAATGTCCGTCAGCCTCGGCAACCGCAGCGGAATCGTCATGTCCGTCGGTGCCGGACGTGTCAAGGTGGACTTCAACAGCCCCCTGGCCGGCCACGACCTGAAGTACGAGATCACCGTCGTCGAGGTGGTCACCGACCCCGTCGAGAAGGCCAAGTGCATCATGGAGATGGACTTCGGAACCTCCGAGGGATTCGGATTCGGCATCATGGAGGACAAGGTCGTCATCACCGAGGCCGAGGTCTGCAAGTTCCACGAGGGCTGGGCCGTCGCCAAATACAGGCTGGTCTCCGACTACCGCGCCACCTTCGGAGTCGACCGCGTCGAGTTCGTCCAGGTGTGGGAGTCCAAGAAGGCCGACGCCCCCGCAGCCGAGTGATTCGCCCGACTGCTCAAACCGCTTAAAACAAACTCCCTTCCTTCTGCATGAGAATTCAATGCGGCAGGTACGGGGGCATGAAGCCCCCATCCTATCCGCTTCGCGCTCCGGACCTCAGTCGAAGAAGGCCAGGATTGAGTTCAGTTCGTGGTTCAGGTTGTCCCTGCGCTCCACGCCCCTGTACGGGCTCCTCCTGGGGCCCCTGGGCTCCTGGAAGCGCTGCCTGGGCATGGGGATTATCAGCGTCTGCTTGTACTGCGTCATCTCTCTTCTCTCCCGCAGCCCTCAAGGCTGCGATATGGAGATCGGCGAGGGAATATAATTACAGCTTGATGTTATCTCTGTAATAATTGTTATCTATGTAAAATGGATGGCCGCGACGTGGAGTGGCCTGGATTGATGACATAGATGACGACGTTCCGGCAGACGATGGGTCAGTCAGTGTAGAATGTGCCTATGACCGTCGTCCCGCTCTCGGTGAGGATGTACCTGTTGCGGAGATCGTCCTTCACGATCCAGCCGTTCTTCAGCCACTTGGAGATGAAGTCCCTCTGATTGTACACGGCCTCCGTCTGACGCTGATTGGCCTTCCTGTCAGGGTCGTCGCTCTCGGTGTCGCGGTACCACAGCCCTGCCTCCTTGAGAGCCTCGACCATCCTGCCGCTGGTCACGGACAGCTTCGCCTCGTTCCTATGGCCGAGTATGCGAAGCCCGCGGACGAGATGCTCCTCCGGGATGTTGATGGCGTAGATGGGCATGGTGCGCGGGGGATAGGTCGTCTTGGTCATGCCTACCGGCTGGTCGTCCACGAAGTAGACGTCGCGGATCCTGTCCGTGGACACGGTGTACTCCTTGGTGTTCACGGAGAACGGGATCGTACCGGGGACCATCATCGAGGCGACCGTCGCGGCGGCGGCGTACTCGGGGGAGCCCGACGAGATGTTGACGTAGATCTCGCATCCCTCCTCACCAGAGTTCTCCATCTGGATGATCGAGAGTACGGTGCGCAGCATGACGGAGAAATCGCTGACGCGCTCGTTGTGCTCGACGATCTCCACCTCTCTCGGAGATTCGGACTCCAGCCGCTCGCAGACCCTCCTGCGGAAGCTGTCGTAGATCTTGCCGCTCTCGGAATCCGGGTCCTTCACGTAGTGGATGATGTGGGCCTTGTTTATCTCGTAGTACAGCGCAGGCTCCACGACCTTCGACGTCTCGAAGGTCACGCAGGCCACCATTATCCTCTTCTTGCGACCAGACGGCAAAATGCATCCCATGGTGAGGATGGGTGGAAGCCTATTTAATGTCTATTATTGTGTCATTTTCGATACTTTCAAATATTACTTTTCATACAAATAATACAAACATTACAGCTATTAGTTTATCTATATCCTGGGAGATTCTTACCCAGCATCTCCCCCCGAGGTGCTCACCCTTTTATGGCCGGGGTCAAACACATCCATCCACAATCCATCCAGACCCCGGCTGATCCCACAAACACACTGATATGCCGTCCACCGACGATCTCGAACATGAACCGATGCCTCCTCTCGGGGAAAACCTCGTTGTCGAAACACAACGGATGGAAACACTTATATTCATCCTGGGACTCGGGGGATTTAGCGGACAGGTGGCCTAGTCTGGATATGGCAGCAGCCTCCTAAGCTGCAGGCCGGGGGTTCGAATCCCCTCCTGTTCGCCATTCTTTTTACCCAGACTTCACATTGACGGAATCGGTGCCGATTCGTCAGAGAAGCTCTCACAGTTTGGTACGGTTTCGATTTTCGTAAGGAGTTTAAGGGATTTCGTAGATTTTCGGTCACTCACCTCCGAGGGGTGGACACACGGTGTCTGTATCCGTAACGCCGTTGATGGATTCGAGCTCCTGGGGGCGGTCCCCCTCGGAGGAGACACCCCTCCGGACCGGGCCCCCATCTTGGAAACACCTCCGCCGACGAGACGCCCAGGGATGGTCCGGAAGACGTCGGAGTTCTGCATATGGGATCCCATCGTTCCCGGGCTTGAGAATCGAAGACGTGACATGACCGCCATTGCTCATGGACCGCGTCTCCGACCTCGGGACGACGCATTCACAACCTGATGATGACCTGTGAGTCCGTTGGGGACGATCCCCAAGATCGCTAATCTGACTACAAATGGCGTAACCTTATCCACGTCGCTGACATTGTGATTGTGCAAGAGGCTGACATCATGGCAATCAGATCATTCTACGAGGACACGGCGATAGACGCCCCAGAGACTGCTGTCGACCTCAACGATTTCGTCGAGAGCGGCTCATCTGGGAACATGGGGTCTCTGTGATAGAGTACGTCAGCGCAGACAGCGAGGTCGTACGCAGACCGTTCGAGAAGTACTCCAAGAAGAAGCGATTCCTGATGGATAACAGAGGGTCCATAATCCCCTCTTTCCGAAGCGATCGGAATCTACGGAAACAAGTGGACCTCGGAAATCCTCGGAACGTTCAGATCGGTGAATTACTCTGACTCAGACATAAGGGCGCCAGACATAATGGAATGGATCATCCTGTGTCTCCATCCCTATACTCTATCACGGCATCGATTATAGAGCAGATGGGGATAAGCAGAAGCAGATATCCTGCGACTGATGCATCCATGGTCAGACCAATCGTCTCCGCCACCACATCAGGCCCAGACCTCAACACCAGATTCTGCATGGAGAACGCCAAATCCGATGTCAGAAACAAAGTCACCGCCACTAGAAACAGGTTCATAATCACCCTCATCACCAACTTCGACTTCGTTCCCGGGGCAAAATATCCAGCGACAAAGGCCATAGGGATCATCGGAAGAATCACCGGTATGTACCCTATGGCACTGACCAGGATGTCACCGGTGTCCACAGGCACCGACCCAGGCAGTGTCCTCAGGAACATGTCCAGCAGCAACCATGCCAGTGCCACGACCACAACCACCAGGATGACTGTCCTTATGGCATATAGCGCAGCATACCTCAGACCCGTGCCCACGTTGCCCTCCATCATACCGTCCCCCTGACGAAGTTCAGAGCTTCCAGGAACATGTCCAGATCCTCGTCATCCACCTGCATTGGACCTTCCGATCCGGTAAACACCTTCCCTTCGGACCCCAATAGTGTGGCAATCGCTGCATCCAGGCCGTTCGTGGAAGTGACAGAGAGAATCAGGGATCCATCCGAGGACCTGATGTGGACCGACAGTGACGACCCTCCGCCCGAAAGGATGTAGACGGAGTCGTCAGGCATCAAGGTCGACCTGAGCCCATCGATCCTCACCTCGAAGGCGTCGTCGGAGTTCTCTACGATCCCATAGGTCACCACCCCATCGCCTTCCGCGAGGGGCACATCGATCACGGCATCCAGGGTGAAGTCGGCCAGACCCAACAGGTAACCGCAGCTGGCTGTCACCTCGAACCTCAGAATCGAACCCTGCCTCTCGATGAGGTCGCCCATTACCAGATACAGCGTGGGCGCGAAGATGTGTGATTCCAGCGTCAACGTCCCGGTCCCGTTGCCAGGGATGTCCGTCGGCGCTGACGATATCACTGTCTGATAAGAGCCCCTGACCTCATCGACCAGCGTCACCTGAAATGAAAGATCCTCCAAGGCATAGGGCATATGTGAAGCCATCAGCACCGGGACCTCGGCGTCAAGGTACGCACCATTCACCTCCACCGACGGCTCGGCGTCACGTGAGATGTCCAGCCATGCACCTGAAGGCGTCAACGCCACGATGACAATGACCGCCACTACAATGACTGGCAGAACCGGTATGATTGCCAGGACGCGCCTGACCCCTTTCCTGGACTCGATGCTCATGATAGTTAACATCTATAAATAAGGCATATAGCATTTATATTTTCATGAAAGCCAGAACGGTTCTGACCCTTGCTCTGGCGGTCGCACTGATCGGAGGGATTCTCGTTGCTTTGCCACAGACGGATGTCTCCGATGCAGAGTCCGTCGACCTCGACGAGTATCTCTGGACCGCCGCGGGCTACTGCGAGAACGGCTGGGAGGCCGGAGTCTCGCTGGACCTGACGGACGAAGAGGCGTACGACGCCATCAAATCCATAGCGGGTTCACTGCCCGAAAACCTCACACAGCAAAGCCCGATTCTAGGTTTTATTATCGGGAATCCCGATTCCACCGCCGATGACCTCTACTCCATGATTCTCGGCGAGGAGGGACTCACCGTCGATGATGCCAGCGCCGCATCAGGGCAGTTCGACATATACTCCGTGTGCGAGCCCACATCGAACGGATTCACCATCACCATCAAGACCTCGGGATCCATCGATATCGACCTGAGAGCCACTTATGACGGACATACAAATCCCGTACTCTACTCCGAGATCGGATAGGCTGCCGATTTCGATGCAGCCATCATCCTGAACCTATCGGACGAACTGGTCCCAGTCTCGGGAAACCTCATGTTCACGATGACGTCCACGGACACATCCGAGCGCAACTATCAGACCGTCTATGGAGATGACGGCTCCGACGTCGCGCCGTCGGATGTCATATCCGACTCTGGATCGTCCACCGTCACCGTCCATGGATCTGCTGACGTGTCGGGTATGACCGTCCAAGACCTTGACGCGGTACTCAACGGCGGAGAGGAGCCCGTCGTCGACCTCTTCCTCGTATGCTCCTCGAGTGTGGACAGCATTCCTTCCGACCCCAATGGAGATTCCATGAGCGGGTACGAGTTCAGAGGTCCGATGATGCTTCCGACCGGACTCCTGGATGCCATGGGGATCGATGGCGGAGGTTTCGATGACTACGTCGATGGAGGGACTCTGATCCCGTCCTACGGAGTTGTCCAGCCGATACTCCAGATCTGGGGCTTATTCATTCCACAGGAGGATTACAACAGCATCTCCCAGACCCTTAGAGATATGGCATCTGCCATGATGGACTCCGGCTCGTTGGACTTCGGCTACACCGTCGGCGACTCCCAGTACAACACCAATCTAGTCTCCCAGATCAGATCATCCCTGTCCGATGTGGACGCACCCCGCACGTCTCCAGTGATGAACACGACCGAGAACTACTCCCTCAGCTACCATAAGGCCGAGAGGGAGCCTGGATACTCCATCAACTTCGACTCCGACTCTGCAACCACGCCGACGACGATCAACGGCTACCCCGTCATCGCTTCAACCGGCCCCTCCGGGTACGTTTTCAACTTCATGGTCGACGGGATTGGATACAGCGTGCAGGGGAGCGAGGCCACAGCCATCCTGACTTTCCAGAACTCAGGCGAGATCACGATACCCTCCATAGTCACATCCGACGGCACGACATACAGTGTCACCGGCCTTCTGGTCGACAACGCGCGTCTGGATTCCCTATCCGTGCCTTCATCCGTAAGGTACATGCAATTACTGAACTCAGAGGTAGACGAGCTGTATCTGGATGCCGCCACCGGCGCCTATGCAGACAACAGCCGTGTGGATTCCATCATCTACAGAGGCACCGGAACCTACGACATCGACCTGTACTGGATCGACCAGGGCGTCTATGACCTTGGATCGATCATCATCAACGGGGAAGTCAACAACGTGTACGGCTCCATATCCGACCCGGCATACAGGGGCATCGGAAGCACGGGATACACCCACGTAGGCATAGCTTATGACCTTACTGTCGTGAACGGACAGTATACGGCCAGAGCAACCCAGCTGTTGCCCGAAGAGACTGACATCAGTGTGTATCGCACCATCACGGTCAACGGAATCGATTTCACCGCAGACTGGTCGAACGTATTCGATCTGGAGGGTGCCACCACCATGAGTATCCACTCGATACCCGACAACCTCTGCATAAGATCCCAGACGCTGGAGACCGTCGAGTTCGATAACACAGAGAGCATAGACATAAAGACGGGAACCTTCATCGAATGCTACTCCCTGAACGAAGTGACGTTCAACGGTCCTGTAGACACCATCGAACCCTATGGCTTCATCTCCTGCATATCCTTGGGATCCGTGAACTTCAATAGCACCGTGGGAATCATAGGAAGCTACAACTTCCAGGCCCTGAGCTATCTCACGAGCCTCGTGTTCAAGGGAGACGTTGGCACAATAGAGGCCGATGCCTTCGGCGGCTGCCAGAACCTGGAGACGGTGACATTCAATGGTAATGTGGACAGGATGGAGAGGAACGCATTCTCCGAATGCAGTTCACTGACAACCATCACCGTCGGCGAAGACCTCGGATTCTTGGACGGACAGAGGGAGACCAACAGCCTTGTCAGCATCGACGTGACTGGAAGACTCGGAACCATCGCCGATGGTGCCTTCAGGAACAAGACCGCATACCACATCGATGCAAACGAAGTCGTCACCGAAACCTTCTCGGTCCATGCGGGCGGAGGAGTCGGTACCGTGGGCATCGACGCATTCATCGGCTCCTCCCTAGGCTCCTTCACAGTCCAAGGTGACGTGGAACTCATCTCCGAGAACGCATTCGACAGCAGCAACCTCTCTGAATTCAAAGTAAGCGGCACCATCCATGAGGTACAGAACTACGCATTCGATAACACTGAAGTCGACATCACCTACCTTCTCACAGGAAACGGCGATTCCAGGAAGACTTTGAATGCGACCTCCTATGCGTTCGTCGGAATGACTAGCATGTACTCGGACCCGTGCACAGGCAATAAATTGACAGCCGTCATTCCCGAAGACGAGTCTGGAATCAAATTCGACATAATGCTGTACCTGGAGAACGGATACATCCGCGCAGACATAGTAGGGATCTGGTTCTCTAACGTGTACAATAGAGATCTGACAATCCCTTCTAAGCTCACATACACAAACATCACCGATAAAGAAACCGAATTTATCGAGTACCATATCTCCGGACTCGGACGGTTCGACGGCTTCTCGTACGGAACCAACGTCTCCATTGGCACACTGACGATCGGGAACAATATCACAGGCATCGGCGAGGGAATGTCGAGGATAATGACCAACGTCACCGTGGACACAGTTTCCATGGAAACCAGCGGCTATACCGTCGACACATCAACAGGACTGATAACCATCCTGACCCATGATGGCAGCACAATCTGTTCGGTCCTCAACAGGCCAAACGTCCAGCAGGAGGTGTACACCGTCCCTGATGGCGTGAAGGTCCTGGACCTCACATTGTTCGACAAGCTCTCTGTGAAGATCCTGAACACGAACGAGGTGACCACGATCAGAGGCAGTCTGGACAGCATGGATGGACTGGAGCGTCTCAACATCAGCACTGATCTCACGGACTTCGAAGTCTGGAATGCACCGCTGACCCTGCAGTACATCACAGTCGACGAGGGCAACGCCAGATACTTCGCTGTGGACGGGATTCTCTACGAGCGCGCGGATGGCACTGAGAACCAGGCGAGCCTGGTCCTGGTCCCCGCCAACCTCACTAGAGAGAACGGCGAGAAGGTAACACACCTCACCGTTCCCAGTACGGTGAACGGATGTGCCATCATCGGTCTCAACGACGGCTCGTTCTGTGGAAGCACCCTGACGAGTGTGGATGTGAACGCGAACATCGATGGACTCTACGGCCAGATCTTCTACAACACCCTGATGACGAACATCTACCTTCCCAGCGGACTGCTATACGTCGACTCGAACTCCTTCGACTACAGCCTCCCGGGACTCGTGGTGAGTTCGGACGACAATGCCGTCTTCACACACAATGGCGCCATCTACCATGAGTACTCCGAAGAAGGTCCCGACGGGGAGACCATCCAGCACAAGAAGTTCGTCACATACATCGGGGATGCCGACATCCTCGTCATAGAGGACGGGACCGATGAGGTCGGATATGGACAGGTTTTGATGGACGACTACCCTGGATACATCATCGTCCCCGATTCTGTGACATACGCCAACCTGGAGATGATCAACAACTCCAACGAAGACAGGACCTATGTCCTCCTACCGTCCGGATGCTATCAGGACGCCAACTTCGACTCACTGGGCATCGTGTTCAGGACGTACCAGGCATCTGAGGACTACGGCCTCGAATTCACACCAGTGTACTCGGACGGAAACCTGACGAGCATAGACATAAAGGTCGATGGGGCAGCCTACGTCACCGCCTTAATAAACATCGGTCTCAACAACGGTGATCAGAAGATACTCACCTCTGAGAACAACTACACCGCCAACTTCGCCATCGACGAACTCCTTTCGGGAAATCCCGTCGACGGCTATCTGCTTGACGGCATGCTGACCGTCTCATACTCCGTCAGAGAGTACACGGTCACATTCGACCTTAACATCGAAGGCAGGGACGATGTCCATGAAAACGTTAGCCACGGTGCGACAGTCGATGTCCCGGATGTTTCGGATTATGACAGCGCCGTCTTCGGCGGATGGTACAGAGACAGCTCCCTGGAGGTCCCGTTCGACACCGATGCGCCGATAACCTCGGACATCACGGTGTATGCGAAGTGGATCCACACGTACACAGTCACCGCTGGGACCGGGAATGCCATCTTCTACATCAACGGCGAGCAGATAGACGGCTCCAAGTTGCTAACAGAGGGCGAGTACCACGTGTATGTGGAGTATGAGGACGGATACACCGGAGATTATACAGTCATGGCGGACGGCGTCAAAATCGATGGGAACCTCACGCTTGACCAGAACGTAACGCTGACGACCAACATCAGCCCGCTCCCTACCGAGTACAAGATCACACTGATCAACGATCCGACAATGGGCAGCCTGGATGATGATATAATCATCGTCCCGGTCGGTGGTTCAGCCACCCTCCCGACGCCCAAGGCGCTGGACGGATACAGATTCGTGGGCTGGACCATCGGATACATGATGGTTGGTGATACCATCACCCCCAGCTCCGACATCGAGGTGACAGCATCCTATGTTATGGCCCAGATCGACGCGGAGGCCCCGTTCTCATACAGCC
>ERZ779889.2734-NODE-2734-length-13971-cov-10.731604_pt1 | contig 13971 bp, 16 predicted proteins | sample MGYA00511030_ERZ779889 | MGnify/ENA primary metagenome ERZ779889 (study PRJEB29588, sample SAMEA2160616) | human gut metagenome | biome: human gut; feature: human-associated habitat; material: faeces | place: Denmark | collected 2008/2010 ...
TGTATAAACGCAAAGAAACGGCGGCTCTGAAAATCAAAGTCGCCGTTCTAAATTGTCTGGTTTTTCTTTTGCCGTCATGCGGCAGATAATCAATTCATTCTATTTTGAACTTCTTTTATGCTACCTGATGTCTGCAATAGGAATGAATCGCCAAGAATGTAAACACAAATAATTCAATTCCTGCCGAAATCAAAATAACATGCGGTGTCCAGAAACTCATTCCACCGATATTCAGATAATTGAAATCTGCAAGCTGAGAAAGGAAATTGTTCTGCATACCAATTCCGGCAGACGGAAGTATGGTAGAGAGCCATGTTGCTCCCATCGCCACATAAGCAAAAAGCGGCATGAGAAGAACTACAATAGAGATCAGCAAAACTGTCAATGTGTCTTTACATTTTGCAGACAGGAACAGCGTACAGCTAACCGTTGCTAATACAGAAAGTAAGCCCGCTGCTGCGAGAATTATCTGCAACTGCCCCAGATTGATGTTTGGCAGATTAATGATAGAGTATCGCATCTGAAACGATGTTTTTAAGCAATCCGTCCCGAACGCTGCATCTAAAATCAGAATGTGTACCGTGATCCCGACAAGGAAAGTAACAACGAAAAGTGTAAATGCCGCCAGAATTTTGGTAATTGCTAATTGTTTATGCCCGTATTTGGTGGTTCGCAGGATGCTGTCACCGCCCGTTTGATATTCTCCGGCGAAAGTAGGTGCTGCGATTGCCACGCACAAAATAGCAAGGAACAAAATATAAAACTCAATGTAATCAAATGCATCTTTAGAAATTCCAGAATGAAGATAAAATGGCGTATCAAGTTCTGAATATTTTTCAAGAGCTTTCTGCTGTGCGGTTTCGTTTTCTCTTTGCTCATTCCGCATGACATCCTGTAAATGTTCTGCGCACTTTTCATAATAGGCTCCGTCAATGTCATTCGGGTCAATATCCATTAAATCAGCACCAATGCCTGTTAATGGATCAGCAAACGCTTCGGACAGACCCATCAGCAAGTGACGGAACGGGACGATTTTTTCAATAAATACAGCCAGAGGAAAGCCCTCTTCCTCGACTGGCCCATATTCTCGAACGCAGCTTTGATAAGTTTCCAAAGCCGATTTGATCCTATCCGGGGTCACTTCACCAGCGGATGTTTTATATAAATCTTGTTTGTACTTGATAGCTGCCAAGCCATCTAATTCTGTAACCGTGCCATCTTCGTTTGGACGGTTAATACCCTCAAATGAAATAGGCAGGTATGCCATGGCTACGGAAAGCAAAAGTGCGATTGCAAGTAAAATCAGGGTGCGCCGTGACTTCAAAATACGTTTTAGTTCAAGTCTAAAGAGCCGCATATTATCTGTCCTCCTTTTCCAAGTCTGTCTGCGGGAACAACCACAGATACAGATCTTCCAATCGTGGCTCCGTTGTAACAGACCCATCAATTTCCGAATGTTCGGACAGATAACGAATAGAAACCTGATTGTGATCTTCGCCTCGCTGATTGATAATGCGCAGCCGCATTTCACATTCCGGCAGCTTTGAGGTCGGAATTATGCAATTCCAAACCTTGCCCTCAATCCGCTTGACAAGTTCTGCGGTAGTTCCGACATCAACAATTTCTCCGGCTTTCATAATTGCGTTGCGCGTAGAAATATATTCTATGTCAGATACGATATGGGTGGAAATCAACACGATTCGATCATGCGAAAACTCGGAAATGAAATTCCGCAGACGCACGCGCTCTCCGGGATCGAGTCCTGCTGTCGGTTCGTCCATGACAAGTATCTCCGGGTCGTTCAACATAGCCTGCGCAATACCAACACGACGCTTCATGCCGCCTGACAGATTGGAGATTTTTTTCTTTTTCACATCGGAGAGCGAAAGAATGTCCAACAAATGATTGATCTTTTTGGTAGTTGCCATTGTGGGAATATCTTTCAGCGCAGCCACATACTCCAAATAATCTTTGACCGTAAAATCCCGGTGATACCCAAAGTCCTGCGGCAGAAAGCCAAACTTGCTTCGGTAAACTTCACCCAACTCTCGAATGTTTTTTCCGTCATAGTAAACTGCTCCGCTGGTTGGTATCATAATATCGGCAATCATGCGCATGAGCGTGGTTTTCCCTGCACCATTCGCTCCCAAAAGTCCCCAAATGCCGGGAGTCAATGTCAGATTGACATCATTTACTGCTGTTTTGTCTTTGAACTGCTTGCTTAAATGCTCTATTTTCAGTTCCATGCTTACACTCCTTTCTTTTGCTTCAGCTGAACAATAAAAAGCCCTTGTTCGATAATCATTGTACCGAACAAAGGCTTTTCAATCTCAAAAATCACACGCTTAAATTCCTAAGTAATTCCTAAGATCACAGTCTTATTTTCCTAAGCGGAAAGGGGTAATGTAATCACAAAGTCTATGGTTTCGTTTTGACTGGATGCAGTAATCTTTCCACCATGTAAATGTATAATTTCTTCCGCAATAGAAAGGCCAAGTCCCGCACCACCTGTATTAGAAAGCCGAGCATCATCCAAGCGATTGAATTTTTCAAATATACTGTTAAGCTGTTCCTGTGGAATTGTTTTTCCACGATTTTCAAAAGTGATCTGAATATCATGCTCTAACCGTTTGGCGGATATAGTGATCTCTGTCTGCGGGTAGCTATATGACGCTGCATTTCGTAAAAGGTTACTGAAAACTCTCGCCAGCTTTTCGGGATCAGCGTTCACAGATAAGTTGTCCTCCGCAGTAAATACCGCCGTGTTGCCATTTGCAGAGAGTGTCGGGTATATTTCATCTATTACCTGCGCAATCAAACAATGTAAATCTACATTTTCTTTTTTGATAATGACCGTATGTGCATTGTATTTAGTAATTTCAAAAAGCTCATTGATAAGTCTTTCAAGACGCTCTGCTTTGTCCAACGCGACCTTTACATACTTTTCCTTTTGCTGCTCAGGCATATCAGGGGCTTCATGGAGCAGGCTCAAATAGCCGATTACCGTTGTGAGAGGGGTGCGTATATCATGTGCCAGATACATAACAATTTCATTTTTCTTTTCTTCTGCCTGCTTTGCAGCCCGTTTGCTCAACAGAACAGACATTTTGATTTGATTGAGTTGTGCCTCCAATTCTTTCAGTGGGTCAGACAATGATACGGTATGATTGTTCTGCTCATAGACCGTTTGGGTTGCGTCAATTACTTCATCCAGATAGCCCCACGGCTTTTTCCAATAGTAATTGAAGATACATATAAAGCCGAGCATCAGATACAAAATAAAAAGCAGATCAAGCCGCCAGTAGAGCCATGCAAAAATACCGTTGTCAAATTTTGAAAAGATGTAGTCCAAGATAAGGGTCAAACCATATCCAACAACGGTATAAACCAGCAATGATAGGTATAAGCGCACTTTAAGGCGCTTTTCTGTTGTCATTTCTTTATTCGACATGAGAATACACCTCCTACCGATTAGCAAACAGAAGAAAGCCAAGCAGACCAATCACGGCAACACTTACTATGCCTGCCAGAATGGAAAACAGTCTGTTTGCTTTTATTCTATTTCCAATTAACCGGGCTGCCATCGAATATACAGCAAGCCCCAAAAGACCACCTGCCGTATTTGTAAGTACATCAGTAATATCAGAACGTCCGACTGCTAAGATATACTGCATAGTTTCCAATAAAAAACTTGTTCCAGCAATCAGCATGAACTTCACATATAATTTTGTTCTTGGCAGAAGCATTTGAAGATAAATGCCCATAGGAACAAAAATCAAGAAATTTTCGAGTACCTCTGTTAAGTGAAATGCTGCGCCAACTTCTTTGTCATAGTGAAAAGGAATAAGGTTTATACTCCTTACTTTATCCAGATCACTGATTGAAAACTGTAGTTTGAACAGTATGATCCAAACCAGAAGTGCCAGATAAATTAAGAATAAAATAGTTGCCAAACAATTTGATTTTCTCTTCATAGCGTTCTCCTTTCGCTTAAATTTTGTAGCCGACACCCCAAATCGTTTTAATATACTGCGGAGTATCGGAAGTATCGTTCAGTTTCTCGCGCAGATGCCGGATATGCACAGTAATTGTGCTGCTGTTTTTAGAGTAGTATTCATCTTTCCAAACCGCATGAAACAGTTCCTCAATGCTTACAACATTTCCAGCACTTGACAAAAGGACGTGGAGAATAGAAAATTCTGTCGGGGTTAGAGAAACAGGTTCCCCGTCTAACAGACATTCATGGGTCTGCACATTCAAGCACAATTTGTTATAGGAAAGTTCCGATGGAATTTTCTCTGTGATGATACCGGGTGAATATTTCTTGTAACGTCTTAACTGCGCTTTCACTCTGGCAACTACTTCAAGTGGGCGAAAGGGTTTTGTCACATAATCGTCCGCTCCCAATGTCAGCCCCGTTATTTTATCCGTTTCCTCAATTTTAGCCGTTAGCATTATGATTGGATAAGTGTATTTCTTTCGGATAAGCTGGCAAAGTGAAAAGCCGTTCATATCCGGGAGCATAATATCCAGAATGGCAAGATCAATGTCGCCGCTTTCAATACACGACATGGCATCCGTTGCGCAGTAAAATTTATAAACGACGTAATTTTCGTTTTTCAAGTAGACCTCCAACAGATCCGCTATATCTTGCTCGTCATCTATAATCAATATCTTTTCAGACATATTTTCAACTCCTTTGCTCATATATCCAATTAAGTATAGCAAATACAACATCTAAATTCACAATGGATTGCCTGAGAAATTATTAAGATTTTCCTAACTTTCGAATTTGTGGAGGAAAGTTTAATGAAAGATAAAAATGATTTGAAGTTATTAAATATCATAATTGACCATTTGATTCAAAAAAGTTCAGAAATCTCTTTAGTATCCGTTTTTTTGAGACAGTAAAATCATATTGCTGGATATACACTTTAAGTGCGAGGTAAAAGTATATGTCTAAATATAAAGATAAAAAACCATCTATGATTGAATTTACCAGAAAGTATGCAAACAATGATCAGACCTGTGAAGAATTCTTCTTTCATGCCAAGTATCCTAACGGATACTACTGTGAGAAATGTGGCTGTACCCACTACAGGAAGATTTCTACACGCAATCATGTATATACATGTTCCAAGTGTGGTCATCAGTCATGCCTGTTTGCAGGAACAATCTTCCAGGACTGTAAACTGGATCTGTATAAGCTGCTGCTTGGCTTGTTTATATTCTTCACTTCCAACAAAGGTGTCAGTGCAATGGAGATGCGTTCTCAGCTGGATGTAAACTACAAGACTGCATTACTGCTGTGCAGAAAATGCAGAGTGTTGATGACAGAATGCAATTCAGAGAGGATACTGGATGACATGTTCTATGAAGCAGATGTAGCATATATCGGATCAAGATCAAAAGAACCAGGACATCAGGGCTGTGGTACGGAACAACAGCCTTTTTTCATAGCTCTGTCAACAGACAGAAACAATAACTATCCACAGTTCATTAAATTAAGAGAAGTACCAAAAGATGACAGAGAAACAACAAATGCCTTTCTGACACAGTCACTTGTTCTATCAAAAGATAGAACATTAAACACAGATGGTAAAACAACATTCAATATCATGAAAGATAGAATCACAGTAGTAAATGAGAAGATAGATTACTCTAAGGATAGTCATAGACTCTATTGGCTGAATACTATTCTTGGTGATATCAAGAACAATATCATTGGCATTTACCATGGTGCAAGAAAGATAGATCTGCCTCTATTCTTTGGAGAACAGGAATACAGATTCAATCATAGAAATACAGGGAAGCAGATGATGGATAAAGTAGCTAAATATATTTCTAAATCTCATCCAATGACCCGCATACAGATTACGAATGCTTTGAGTGCTACTTTTCCTATTTTTGCTCAGTAGTGAATCAAATGGTCAATTATGATTTTTTATGTCTATACGAAATCGTTTACATGAAAAAAAACATAAAAAAACTATTGACGTACAGTGTTAGTTTCACTAAACTAACTGTGTGTTAGATGAAGCTAACCATAGATGGAGGCAGTATATGTTACCTTTAACATTTGCAGAAATTGGAACAGAAGTAACAATTCAGTTAGTAAAAGGAAAACCTGAAACAAAGAAACATCTGGAAGATCTTGGATTTGTGACAGGTGGAAAGATTCAAATCGTTTCTAAAAACGGTGGCAATCTGATTGTGAACGTGAAAGAAACAAGACTTGGTCTAGACCAGTCTATGGCTAGTAAGATCATGATCTAGTGGAAAGGGGATACACATGACATTAAAAGAAGCAAAAGTAAAATCCACTGTGAAAGTTGTAAAACTCCATGGCGAAGGAGCAGTGAAAAGAAGAATCATGGATATGGGCATCACAAAGGGTGTTGAAATCTATGTTAGAAAAGTTGCTCCACTAGGAGATCCAGTAGAAGTAACTGTACGAAACTATGAATTATCTCTTCGTAAAGATGATGCACAGTTGATTGAAGTTGAACTTGTAAAGTAAGAAAAGGGGAACGACATGTCAGAAATTAGAATTGCTTTGGCAGGAAATCCAAACTGCGGTAAAACGACATTGTTTAATGCATTAACTGGTTCCAACCAGTATGTTGGTAACTGGCCAGGCGTAACAGTTGAAAAGAAGGAAGGTAAGCTGAAGGGACATGCAGATGTCACAATTCAAGACTTGCCAGGTATTTACTCACTTTCTCCATACACATTGGAAGAAGTTGTATCTAGAAATTATCTTGTTGGTGACAAGCCAGATGTTATTTTAAATATCATTGATGGTACAAACCTTGAAAGAAACCTGTATCTGACAACACAGTTAGCAGAAACAGGAATTCCAATGGTTATTGCCATGAATATGATGGATCTTGTAAAAAAAGCTGGGGATGATATCAACATTGCTGAATTAAGCAAGCGTCTTGGATGCAAGATCGTTGAAATCTCTGCTTTAAAGGGACAGGGAATCAAGAAGGCTGCTGAAGAAGCAATCTTAGCTGCTAAAACAAAATCTCTTCCTTCACCAATGACATATACAAAGGATGTTGAAGGTGCATTAACTTCTATTGAATCTTATGCAGATTTAACTGATGCACAGAAGAGATGGTACGCAGTCAAGCTTTTTGAAAAGGATGAAAAAGTTCTTGAAGATGTAAAGCTGTCAAGTGATGTTCAGAATTCTATTGCATCTGTCATCAGCAAAGTTGAAGATAAAGAAGATGATGATTCTGAAGCAATCATTACAAATGAACGTTATGAATATATCGCAGCATTATTAAAAAATGTCTATGTAAAGAAGAATGCTGGAAAGTTATCTATCTCTGATAAGATCGATAAGATCGTAACAAATAGATGGCTTGCACTTCCAATCTTTGCGGCAGTCATGTTCTTTATCTACTGGGTAGCAGTCGCTACACTTGGTACAGTTGTTACTGACTGGACAAATGACGTCTTGTTTGGTGAATGGATCCAGCCTGCAGTACAGGGACTACTAGAAAGTGCTGGTGCAGCTGATTGGGTCGTATCTCTTGTTGTAGATGGTATTATCGGTGGTATTGCAGCGCCTGTTGGCTTTGCTCCTCAGATGGCAATTGTATTCTTCTTCCTTTCTGTTCTGGAAGATTGTGGATACATGGCACGTGTTGCATTTATCATGGATAGAATCTTTAGAAAGTTTGGTCTTTCTGGTAAATCCTTTATTCCATTTATGATTTCACAGGGTTGTGGTGTTCCAGGTATCATGGCTACACGTACAATTGAAAATGAAAAAGATCGTCGTATGACAATGATTACAACAACAACGATTCCTTGCGGGGCAAAACTTCCAGTCATCGCAATGATTGCAGGTTACCTGCTTGGAGAAGGTACATGGTGGTTTGCTCCAGTGATCTATCTATCTTCAATTGCACTTGTTATTGTAATGTGTGTTATCTTAAAGAAGACAAAGATGTTCGCTGGTGATCCTTCCCCATTTGTTATGGAACTTCCAGCATATCATATTCCTTCTGTTAAAGGTGTATTGCTTCACGTTTGGGAAAGAGTATGGGCATTCTTGAAGAAGGCTGGTACAATCTTGTTCCTATGTTGTGCAGTAATGTGGTTCCTTGGTTCCTTTGGTATCCAGGATGGTACATTTGGACTTGTTGATACTGAATATTGCTTCCTCGCTTCTATTGGTAATGCAATTGCATGGATTTTCAAGCCACTTGGTTTTGGTACATGGCAGGCAGTTGCTTCTAGTTTGTCTGGTTTCGTTGCTAAGGAAGGTATTGTTTCTACAATGGGTGTATTGAGTGGTCTTGGTGAAGTTGAAGAATATGAAATTTCAATGCATCAGCAGTTTGCATCATTCTTCCCAACAAGTATTGCGGCAATTTCTTTCCTTGTATTCAACATTTATGATTCACCATGTTTAGCAGCAATTTCTTCTACAGCGAAGGAAATGAATGATAAGAGATGGTTCTGGTTCTCTATTGCATTCCAGAATATCAACGCATACGCAGTTACATTAATGGTATATCAGTTTGGTGGATTGATCACAGGTGAACTTGCATTCGGTATTGGTACAATTGCGGCAATTATCGTTCTTGCGGTATATCTCTATCTCTTATTTAGACCAGATCCAAACAAGAGAAAAGCAGTTGTTGAACAAGCTGCGTAGGTTAGGTGTATGCAGCGTCGTTGCTTAAGTGAAGCGAAAAAGAAGTATCTTGTAAAAATGGTGGAAATGGATCCTGAAGGAAAAGGGATTCGTTCCATCAAGATTGCAAAGGAATTAGATGTTACCCGTCCTTCTGTACATGCGATGCTGACAAGACTGTCCGATGATGGTTTATTAGTCAAAGAACATTACGGAATCGTATATCTCACACCAGAAGGTTTGGCGACAGGTAAAAAAATCATTGCTTCCTACAACCATAACAGTTAATTCTGTTATGGTTTTTCTGAATTTTAAAAGTTAGTTGAAACTAACAATAAAACGTATTACATTCATAGATAAGTTATGAAATTTAAAAGGAACTGATATGAAAAACGAAGAATATAAAAAACTATCTATTGATGAATTTACAAAAGCTGCAGAAAGATATGAAAGTAATCATGCGGGAATTTATGAGATGTGTAAAAAAGATTATCCAGAAATTCTTGAAGAATTGGAGAAAGAACCATTTCAAGATTTATTGGATGCGGGATGTGACCCGGCACCAATGATTTCTTTATTGTCAGAAAAATATCCAGAACGGCACTATACGGGTCTAGATTTAACACCAGCAATGATTGCACAGGCACAAAAGAAAAACATTCCAAATGCAACGTTTGTTGTAGGGGATTGTGAGAACTTTCCTTTTGAAAGTAATTGCTTTGATGCAATTATCTGTTCGATGAGTTTTCATCATTATCCATCTCCACAGGCATTTTTCAATTGTGTGAAACGATGTCTGCGTCCAAATGGCAGGTTAATTCTACGTGATGTAACTAGTGACAATAAGGCATTGATATGGCTGATGAATACATTAGAAATGCCTCTAGCAAATCTGTTTGGTCATGGAGATGTTCGTGTTCCTACAAGAGAATTGATTTCTGAATGTTGTGAAAAATCTGGATTGAAACTTGAAAAATTTGAAATTCGTAAAGGGATGCGATTGCATTGTGTTGTTAGAAAAACAGATAGAAAAGGATGACAGGAAATGAAAGAAAAAGTCAGCGTAACAGGTGTAGCGGAAACAATGATACAGACCTTATATGCAAGGGCAAAAGAAACAAGGAAACCTGACCATAAAATTAGAGACGATATTGCGGTTGAACTTGTGGAAAAGATAGACTATGATTTTTCTAAAGCTGATCAAGATATGGTTATGTATTCTGGTGTTATCGCTAGAACAATAGTATTGGATCAAATGGTCAGACAATATTTAGAGAATCATAAAAACACAATTGTTATCAATATTGCATGTGGACTAGATACAAGGTGTTATCGAATGCAAGGAAAATACTTACGTTGGTACAATGTTGATTTACCAGAAACGATGAACGTAAGAAGCAGGTTTCTGAGTGAAACAGGTCCAGTTTATCAAATTGCAAAATCTGCAATGGATGAAACGTATGTGGATGAGATTACTTTTCACAATGAAGATGTTTTAGTCATTATTGAAGGATTAACAATGTATTTGAAGGAAGATGATGTGAAAAAAATGTTTTCAATCATTGATCAATCCTTTCAAAATGTAACAGTTATGGTAGAAACGATGTCTCCATTTGTTGTGAAACACGTAAAGGAAAAATCGATTGCAGGTAGCAATGCAAAATTCACCTGGTGCATTGTGATTTTCCCGTTGATTTGTTCCGTTCGTTGATTTGTTCCGCTCAGATAGGATATTTTCCCTTTGATTACTTCCGTTCGTTGATTTAATTTGTTCCGTTCAGAATTTTAATTAGTTCCGTTCGGACGATGGCAAATTCAACATTTAGTTCTCAATTCGGAGTATAGAAGGAAACAATGTATAAATCAAAACGCAGCCTCAAAGTATACGAGGCACCACTTGGTTTAAATGGTAAGCAGCAAGTTCCAAGAATTCAGCTTCAAGGTCAGTGGCTCGAAGTACTTGGATATCACGTGGGCGATAAAATTGATGTTCAGTGTACTGGTGAAACGATCGTCATCAATAAAATGAAGACTATATAAAACAAACAAGCGTCGGCAATGAGTCGGCGCTTTTCTGACATATAATATATGATAAAAGATAGTGAAAAAAGATGAAACGTGTAGACGATACATCGATAATAATATATAATAATATAAAATAACAGAAAGAAAAGTGAGGTAGTTTAATAATGGCAAAGAAAGAAGTTAAAACGGACCTTTGGGTTGCGAAGCAACTCGATGAGTGCAGTATTCGATATGATGCTCAAGGTAGCAACACAAAGGAAATTGATGAGGCGTTGAAATCAGCGTCGAAAAGAGGAACCGGTAAGGGGGGGTATCCAGAATATGTCGCTGTTATCGGCGATTTTGTCCTTGTTATTGAAGATAAAGCAGCGCTAGACAAACATATCAATCTAACCGACAGAGGTGTAGTTGATACTGCTGTCAAGTCCGTGACTGACTATGCTGTTAATGGTGCTTATTTCTATGCGAAACATATAGCACAAAACAGTACATTCAAAAAAGTGTTTGCAGTAGGTGTATCAGGTGATGAGAAGCATCATAAGATTACGCCACTGTGGGTCGATGATCGTGAGGGTTACAAGCAGTTGCCAGACATCGAATCATTCGTCTGGTTCTCACCGAGTAATATTAACGAGTACTACACTAGGTACGTTCTGGAAGAGGCTACCGATGTTGAGAAGACAACAGAGCAGATTCTTAAGGACGCCGCCGAACTCCACGAGTATCTGCGTACGTATGGAACGCTTAAAGATCAGGATAAACCTCTGGTTGTAGCCGGTATCTTACTGGCACTCGATGAAATTGAATATGGAGGTTTCAGCGTCGATTCACTGACCGGAGACCAGATTGCAGGCAATCGCGATGGTGACAAGTTGATGAACGCTATCAAGACACGCCTGACTCGTTCAAACGTGGGACCTGATGCGAAGAAGGATAAACTGCTTGCCGAGTTTGCTATCTTGCAGACCAGCTTCCGCCTAAATGAAGTTAATGAAACGCTAGGTAAGACACCGTTAAAGTATTACACAGAGTTTCTATATGAGCATGTGTTTAAAAACATTAAGTATCAGAAGACCTCTGAAGATTTCATTGGACGTTTCTACGGTGAGTTCATGAGTTATTCTGGTGGCGATGGGCAGACTTTGGGTATCATTCTGACACCCCGGCACATCTGCGATTTGATGTGCGAGCTGGTCGATGTCCAGCCAAATGATACCGTACTAGACCCGACGTGCGGGACTGCAGGGTTTCTGATTTCTGCCATGCACCGTATGCTGACGATGGCTGATACGGATGCACAGAAGAAGAACATCAAAAAGAAGCAGCTCCACGGCTTCGAACTTCAGAGCAATATGTTTGCGGTTGCTGCTGCAAATATGATTCTGCGCCGTGACGGCAACAGTAATCTTGAGTGTTGTGATTTTCTTGCTAAGAATCCAGCACAAGTACAGATGAAGGGAGCAACGATTGGGCTGATGAATCCTCCGTACTCCCAAGGTACAAAGTCGGATCCTAGTCAATATGAATTGTCGTTTATTGAGCACTTGTTAGACTCTTTGACTGTTGGAGCACGTGCTGCGGTCATCGTTCCTCAGTCATCCATGACGGGCAAGTCTAAGGCCGAACAGGCGTTTAAGGATTCCATCATGAAACATCACACACTTGAAGGGGTCATTACCTGTAACACAGATACGTTCTACGGTGTGGGAACTAATCCTGTTATCGCTGTGTTCACAGCACATGAGCCTCACCCTGCTGACCACATGTGCAAATTCATTGATTTCAGGGATGATGGTTACGAAGTGAAAGCACATGTTGGGCTGGTAGAAGGCGATTCAGCTAAAGACAAGCGCCAGCATTTGCTAGACGTATGGTTCGGACGTGTCGAGGCACCGTCCAAGTTCTGCGTGAAGTCCACGGCAGAGGCGAGTGACGAGTGGTTGCATAGTTTCTATTACTTTAATGACGAAATTCCAACTGACTCTGACTTTGAGAAATCCATTGGTGATTATCTGACGTTCGAGTTCTCCATGGTCATGCAGAACCGTGAGTATTTGTTCAAACAGAATCGAGGTGACGAGGATGCAGAGTCTTGATGAGAAGGAATGGAAGCCAATTAAAATCAGCAACATTTTCGAAACAATAAAGCCGGGAAAAATTTCTCAAGCAAATCAGTTCGAGAAAGTATCAAATGGTGGAATAAATTATATTGCAGCTACAAATCGCAATAACGGTGTCTTGTGCCAATTAGAACCATCTGAGGATTTAAAGAAAAAAGTTCAAGCTGGAAATTGTATTGGATTTATTAAAGATGGTGATGGCTCAGCAGGTTATGCAATTTATAAGCATGAACCATTTGCCTCAACTGTAAATGTTATCTATGGGTATGCCGATTGGCTCAATTGCGAAAATGGTCTATTTTTCGTTGCTGCGCAGGACATGATAGAAGACAAATACAGCCACGGTTATAAACGCAATCTGCAGCATCTTCGCGGGGATAAGGTAATGCTTCCCGTCGACGATGCCTGCAATCCCGATTACGAATACATGGCTGAGTATACGCGCCAGAAGCGTGAGACAATGCTGAATAAGTATTTCGAATACGTTGAAGAACGTATCGCCGAGATGGAACACAAGGGCATTCCGGCTCTTGATGAGAAGGAGTGGAAGCCAATTTTAATTTCGAGCATGTTTGAACTCGTTAGGGGTCGTGAGAACAATATGGCCATGCTTGAAGATGGCGATACCCCGCTGATTTCAGCCAAGGCAAACAATAATGGTCTAAAAGGGTTCGTGCATAATCCCAAGAAAATTATTGCTGGGCAGTGCATTACATTGAACAACGACGGAGATGGAGGCGCCGGTCTTGCATATTACCAGCCCGCGAACATGGCCCTCGATAGTCACGTTACAGCATTAGTTCCGCTTTTTGATATGAGTGCATTTTCTATGTTGTTTATTGCGAAATGTATTTCGGGATTACATGGATTCTTTGGACATGGGCTTTCAATTTCGAATCCACGAGCAAAACGACTGCGAATCATGCTTCCTGTTACTGATTCTGGTGAGCCTGATTACGCATATATGGAGCAGTATTCGAAGAATATGATGTTAAGAAAGTACAAGCAGTATCTGGAGTTCATTAATCGCCAGAATGCTACGGAGGTAGATTGATATGCCAAGACAGAAAAAAGATGCAAAAATTCTCAATATCAAACTAGCAAAAGAGATTAGTGATCAGCTGGAACAGTTTTGCGAAGAATCAGGAATATCTAAAACTGTTGCTA
>ERZ779889.2738-NODE-2738-length-13942-cov-2.828185_pt1 | contig 13942 bp, 14 predicted proteins | sample MGYA00511030_ERZ779889 | MGnify/ENA primary metagenome ERZ779889 (study PRJEB29588, sample SAMEA2160616) | human gut metagenome | biome: human gut; feature: human-associated habitat; material: faeces | place: Denmark | collected 2008/2010 ...
ACACGCTATACACTCTTATGCTACATAATCCAGTTTACGGCATCCCGGCTCAAAAGTCACATTTGCAAGAAAAAGCCCGCACTTAGGATCTGTCAGCGGATTCAGGAAAGAATCACCAATAAAATACTTAGCATATGCTGTATTTGCCTGACCTGTTCCGAAAACATTCTGCTTTTCAAAATCATCCTTATCCATAAATTTCATGATAATAACACCTTCTTTCATAAAAATGTAAATTATTTGATACCTGTATGATACGACTTGAAGTTAGCTTTAGGGCAAGAGGTTTATGAGATTTTATATAATTTTTTGCACAAATGTTATGTCTGGTCATGTGATGTCTGGTCTTACGCTCTTGTGCGCCGACTTGCGTTTTGGACTTTCTCCTGCCTCCCCTCCACTTCAAAGTCCAATCCACCGCTATTTCTCGCTCCACCACGCAAAAAAGGCGGATTGCAAAGCAATCCGCCAGTCTCAATCAACCAGTCCAATCCTCCATCAGCCAATTCCACCAAGTAAAGCACCTGCAATAAGTGCAACAAGTGAAAGTGGAACAAGGACATATTTGCCAAGTGGTACAAACCACTTTCCAATAGGCTTATCTGCACCTGCATTAACAGCATCAACAGCAAACTTCTTTCCTGCAACCCAGAAGAACATAATTGCTGCTAGCATTGCGCCAAGTGGGCAGATATAGATAGATACTGCATCCATCCAGCCTGATACAATACCCTGTATTACAAGTGAAACAACACAGCCAGCCACTGCGATAATTCCAACAGATGCAACACGGTTAAGCTTAAGCTTCTCCTGAATAGTTGCAACCGGAGCTTCATACAGATTAACAAGTGAGCTCATGCCGGCAAACAGAACACATACATAGAATACAATTCCTACAATCTTGCCACCCGGCATACCATTAAATACATTTACAAGATAGATAAACATAAGTCCGGGACCACCTGAAGATAACTCGGCACCGCCTGCTGCCATACCCGGAATAATAACAAATGCAGCTAATAAAGCAGCAATAGTATCAAATACAGCAACATTTCTTGCAGAAGAAACAACATTTTCCTTATCACTAAGATATGAACCATAGATAACAGTTCCGTTACCTGCAATAGACAGTGAGAAGAATGCCTGACCAAATGCATATATCCAGAGCTTTATATCAAGAAGTCCCTTAGGATTAAGAGTAAAAATGTATTTATAACCTGCACTTGAACCAGGAAGTGTGAAGATATATATTCCAAGTCCTACAAACATGATGAAAAGCAAAGGCATCATTACCTTGTTTGCTTTCTCAATTCCGCCTGCAATACCAAGTGCCATAATAACAGCAGTTACAACCATTGCGATTATAAGCCACATATTATTGCCAAATGTGCTTGCTGTACTTCCAAACATACCACCAATAGCTGACATATCATTGCCCATTGCTGAAAGCTTTCCAGAAAATGCAAGATAAGTATATTTGAATATCCAGCCAACAACTACAGTATAGCCCATTGCCAGAGCCAGTGAGCCAAGCACAGGAATAAAACCAATTGCCTCACCTGCTTTTCTCTTTCCTGTACGCATCTGCATACAGTCGCCAAATGCTTTAATAGGTCCTCCCTTAGTCGCACGACCAAGTGCCATCTCCTCAATAACACCTGTTGAACCTATCAATATTACAAATATTACATAAGGTATTAAAAATGTCATACCACCCCATGCAGATACCATATATGGAAAACGCCATATATTTCCCATTCCTACTGCCGAACCGATACAGGCAAGAATAAAACCTGTACGGCTCTTAAAGCCATCTCTTTCCAATTCAATTCCGTTATTTCCCATAGCTTTAGTTCCTTTCTTCCTCATATTATGAATAGCCGTATTCGCTATACATTTTTCTGCAAAGATATCTTATACGCAAAAAAGGCAAAGAAACCATTACCCCTTCCGGGTCATGGCTCCTTTGCCTTTGATGTCTGTATAATATACCATTGTGTTATTCCTGTAAAATACATGTTGGTTATAAAACCATAACCAGAAATAATAGTTAAACTACATAATCCACATCTGTGCCAGATACATCACAACTGGCATTGTAATAATTGAAAACAGCGTTGACAGGCAGACCATACATACTGCCCGCTCATAATCCTGCCCGAATTTCTGTGCAAATATTGCCGTACTCGTTCCAACCGGTGTTGCCGCAGCAATTAGTGTAATCATTCCAATCTGACCGTGTCCCGCCGGTATAATATAAAGCACAAGTAGTGTAAGCAGCGGAATTATTATAAGCCTGACAAACGATGCCAGATACAGGGACGGATTAAGCAGTAAGTCACGGATCCTGACACATGACAGATAATATCCCAGTACTATCATGGCTGCAGGTGTATTAAGTGCCGCAACTCCAGCCATCGTGCTGTTTATTACACCTGGCAGTTTAATTCCCGTAATAAAAAGAAACAGTCCTATAACAAGTGATATTGTCACAGGATTGACGAATACCTTTTTTATATTTATCATATCCTTGCGGCGGGTTATTATCACAATTCCGTATGTCCACTGCAACAGATTAAGAATACTGGCTCTTTCAGAAGATGCTGCGCGTGCTGTCAGTGAAAGTCTTGGAGATGCCGGCGAAATAAGGCTCTGTCTCCGCTCAAGTGCAGTTCTTGTCAGCAATGTACTTAAAGATTTTATCCATGAGCACCCTCATGTCAGCTTTTCAATATCTTCTGAACCAAAAGGGTGTGACCTGCTGATTGACTCTGTCTCATCAGCTTATGATATTCCAGACAATGCACATCTTCTTATGACAGAAGAAATCTGCCTTGCCGTTTCATCATCACATCCACTTGCCCATACCGGACACATATCAGTAGAACAGATGATGGACGAGAAATTCATTGACCTTGCAGATTCCCCATCCTACGCCGGAGTGTTCAATTCAATATTCAGTAAATGTAAGAAAACTCCTCAGATAGCCTACTCTTGCAATGATTACATATTACAGGGCAAACTCATAAGTCTCGGTCTTGGAGTATCATTTGTTGCCTCTGTAACATGGACAAGCAGCAGCCTTCCTGAAAACATAAGCCTGCTGCATATAGATGACTGTCCACATTTCAGAAGCATTTATTATCAGCCGCTTGGCTCATTCTGCTCAGAAAATCAGCGAATCTTCGAGCAACAGCTTGAAGAATATTTCGAAAATTTGAATAATTAATGCACCTCTAATGGTGTGTCTTCACCAGCTGCAAACTGCACAACACTCTTAACTGAAGACTCAACCATATCAGACACAGCCTGATCTGTGAAAAATGCAACATGAGGTGTGACAATAGTATTCTGGAAAGACTTAAGTATGATGTAATCGTGATTAACAACAAGGTCATCATACTTACGGTCTGTACGGATAAATTCATCCTCACCCTCGCAGCAGTCAGTTCCAACTGAACCAATCTTGCCGCTCTCAACAGCCTCAATCAGATCCTTTGTATCAACAAGCGCGCCTCTTGCCGCATTTATAAGGATAACGCCATCCTTCATCTTTGCAATTGAATCCTTATTAATCATATGATATGTCTCATCACTTAAGAAAGTATGAAGCGAGATAATATCTGCTCTGGCATACAATTCATCAAGAGTTACATACTCAACATTTTCAAGGTCTTTTGCAGGATATGGGTCATACGCAATAATCTTACAGCCAAATCCTGAAAGATTCTTAATTACTGCCTTTCCAATTCTTCCTGTTCCGATAATACCTACTGTCATATTCTGCATTTCACGTCCACATATAGGACCAAGTGAATAATCTGCTGTGTGTGAACGCATCATTACATACAAAGCCTTGCGGATACACATAAGCATAAGCATTACTGTATAATTGGCAACTGAATATGGCGAATATCCGCTGTGTGCAACACGGATTCCAAGGCGCTTTGCTGCCTCAAGGTCAACACTGTTATATCCGATTGTCCTGAAACCGATGTACTTTACACCTTCTGCTGCAAGCTTTTCAAGAATAGGTGCTGACAAGTCACACATGCCATCGCACACCGACATAGCCTCACAGCCTTTGACACTTTCTATATCATCTGCTGTAAATCCGCTCCTATTAATCTGTAATTCCACCTTGTATACATTTGCAAATGTATCAAAATACTGTTTTTCATCTTGACGAACGCTGAATGCTGCTATCTTCATAACTTTTCACTCCTCCTACTTAATCCACTCATATGTAAGTTTTCCAAGAATTTCGATTCCCTTAACAATCTGTTCATCAGAAGGTGTCGAATAGTTAAGTCTGAATCCATTAGATTTCTGGTTCTCATCTGCTAAGAACGCTGCTCCCGGAACTGAGAGAACGCCTCTGTTAATAGCCTCCCTTACAAATGGTGCAGAATCCATTCCCTCAGGCAGGAATGCCATTACGAAAAGTCCGCCCTCAGGGTGACCGAATGTTACTGAAGGATGGAATTCCTTCTTCATGCACTCCATCATGAGATTACATTTATGCTCATACACCTTTCTTGAATCCTCGAGATGCTTGTCAAAATCATAGTTATTAATATATTCATTACAAATGTACTGGAAAAGGACAGTTGAATGTACATCTGTGCATTGCTTTGCAACTGTAAGCGGTCCTGTAAGCGACTTGTTAAATACAAGAAAACCAAGACGGAATGCAGGTGCCATTACCTTTGAGAAGCTTCCTGCATATATAACCCTGCCCTCTGTATCCATCGACTTGATAGTTGGCACATTTTCACCTGCAAATCTTAATTCACCGTAAGGATTGTCCTCTAATATTGCGATATCATATTTGCAGCAAAGCTCATACACTTTTTTTCTCTTCTCAAGAGAAGTTGTGATTCCTGTAGGATTCTGGAAAGATGGAATTGTGTATAAAAGCTTTGCATCAGGATTAGCCTTTAAAGCCTCCTCAAGTGCATTTATATTCATTCCATCCTGCTCCATTGGGATTCCTACAAGCTTTGCACCGTAAGAACGGAATGTATTAAGGCAGCCTACAAATGCAGGCTCTTCAGTAAGCACAACGTCTCCTTCATTAACAAGTGCCTTAGTTGTAAGGTCCGCACACTGCTGTCCGCCTGACACTATGAAAAGCTCATTATTCTCAAAATCAAAGCCTTCCTTCTTCTCAAGATATTTCTTCATGGTATCACGCAGAGGTGTATAACCTTCACTCAGTCCATACTGTAATAAAGAAACCGGATTCTCGCCAAGTCCCTTTGCTGCTATCTCTTCTATCTCCCTGCATGGAAATGTCTCTGCTGACGGATTGCCACCACCAAAAGATATAATATCCTTGCTTGCTCCTAACTTAAAAAGTTCCCTTATCATCGAACCATGAACACCTGATAAACGATTAGAAATCTCGTATTCCATATATATATTTCCTCCTTCAAATACTTGCTAATGCAAAAAAGAGCCAGAATCCCCTAAAGATTTCCGGCTCCTTTGCCCTTGATAAATGTATCATACCCCCATGTGTCATTCCTGTAAAATACATGTTAGTTATAAAATCATAAATCATAGCAATAGTTATTATTCGTATTTTTTATATACTTGTTTATTATATATTGTTATGATATAATTCATAGTGCTACTCCTCCCATACCTGGTAGAGAAAGGAGGTGGATTGCTTGGATGCACTTGTGTCCTTAATTATCTCTATCTTGGCAAATATAGCTTCATACTATATCTGCAAATGGCTGGACAGAGATAACAGACGGTAGCCAGCCTGGGGACTAAGCCACCCTGCCAGAACGGAATAGAAAACCCCACGAGCCCGAACTCGTGGGGTTTTCGTAGATTGCTTGAATGCACTACTTATATCCAACGACATTGTATCACATGCCATCAGACATTACAAGTATATTCTTTTTCTTTTCAAATATTACAAAATTATCAGACAACTTTTCACTTATCCCAGCGTCCCTCTTCTCTTAAGATATACGAATGCTGCGACGCATATCACAACTGATAACACCGAGCCTGCTGGTGCGGCAAGTCCCATCGGAAACAGCGTAGCCGGGAACAGCTTTGAAGCTAGGTAAGAACCAGGAACTCTCACAAATGTAATCGAAATTATATTATGCAGGAATCCGATATAGGACTTTCCATATGCTGCAAAATATCCACTGAAACAGAAATGCACACCTGCAAACATTGTATCAATAATGTAACTTCTCATATACTGCGTTCCAAGTAAAACCACATTTGAATCAGAAGTAAACAGCCCCAAAAGACCACTTGCAATAAACTGCATAACTATTGCCACCACAATTCCATATGTGCATGTTATTAATGTTGCGTATTTCAGTGTCAGAGCCGCGCGTTCATGCTTTCCTGCACCTATATTCTGTGCTGAAAGCGCTGAAACTGTCGCAAGCATAGACGATGGAATTATGAATATTGCACTTATCATTTTCTCAACAATACCCACTGCTGCCGATGTATCAAGTCCCCTGTGATTGGCAATCATCGTTATTATAATGAACGCAACCTGAATACAACCGTCCTGTATTGCAACCGGAATTCCGACCTTTAATATCTCACCCATTACCTCCCGCTGTGGTTTTAAAGCATTTGCAGACACATGTATTCCGGTCTTTTTCACTTTAATAGCAATTAACGATACTATTACGCTAAGTGTCTGGGCAAGTGTTGTTCCAAGTGCCGCTCCTATAGGACCTAAACTGCATGCACCGATAAACAGATAATCAAGCGCGATATTAGCAGCACATGCAACAGCAATAAAATACATCGGACTCTTGGAATCACCCATTCCCCTGAATATTGAACTAATTATATTGTAAGCAGTTATGAATGGTATTCCGATAAAGCATATTATAAGGTAAGCAACTGTTCCACTTACAGCCTCCTCAGGAATCGCAATAAGACTGACAATTGGCTTTACAAGTGCTAAAAGAACAACTGTAAGCACAATCGACAATCCCATAAAAAGAGTTATTGTATTACCAATTGCAACTCCTGCATTTTCCTTATTATCAGCACCAATCGCCCGGCCGATAACTACCGTTGTTCCCATTGCAAGCCCCACGATAATTACCGTCAGCATATGCATTACCTGACTTCCATTAGACACAGCCGTTATCGAGTCAACGCCACAAAACTGACCTGTTATGAATAAATCGGCCATTCCGTACAAAGTCTGTAAGAAATACGACAGCAGATACGGCAAAGCAAAATATACAATCGTCTTAGATACGCTTCCTGTTGTAAGGTTCTTTTCCATCTTCTCTTCTCCTGATTAAAATGTGCTGTTTTGTCTATTTGCACTGTGTGCACTGGTGTCTGGCTGTATGTGTGCCTATGCGGACTCTCAGGTTTTCTTCACCTAGTGGGAGTAAATGCCATCATCTGCATAATTCAAAAATTAGCAGCCACCCTCAAAGCAGCTGCTAATATATTAAACCTTACAACCATTATAAGGTCAACCTCTATTTTATTTTCTTTACCGGAATACTTATCTGCCCAACCCTTATTCAGTTTTTCTTGACACAAGCTCATCCCCACACAGTCTCACCATTAATATAATCAGTCATAAAATATACAATCTTGTTCCAAAGCTCATACTCTACAATATGCCTTGTTTCTTTAATTATCCTGAGACATTTTTTAATTACATCGGATGAATCATCCTCTGTAAGTTCTAACAACTTTTTATATGTCTTATACCCCTCATTTTTTTCTTTCTCTGTCCATCTTGCTTCCTCGGCATCCTCTATTTTATTAAGAAAAATATACATAAATACCGGCATGTCTTTTTCCTGTCTCCATTCCATACATTTATCCTCCATAAAATATGTCATCCTTCCACTGCCATCATAATAAGTATCAATCCAAAAAAAGTAATGCAAAAATACATTAGCACTACATACATATGATCACCTCTTTGTTAAATACACTATCATATTCACTTTAAACCAACTTTAAATTGTATTTTAAGTCTCTCTGTGCTACTATTTAAGCATATGAGTTAAACCTAACTTTAGGTCAACCCAATAACAGTGAACATTTTGTGAATTTTATTATCACATTTGTAAAAAACTAATATCAGGTAAGCAAGGCTTACAGAAAGCAGGTGTGTTATGTACACAATAGGACAGGTTTCAGAAATGTTTAATCTTCCCGTTTCAACATTAAGATATTATGATAAAGAAGGATTATTCCCTTTTATGCAGCGTGCCTCTGGAATAAGACAGTTCTCTGACACAGAAATTGCTGCTCTTAAGCTTATTGAATGTCTCAAAAAATCAGGTCTTGAAATCCGCGACATCAAGCAGTTTATGGAATGGTGTCAGGAAGGCAGCAGAACTTACGAACTCAGAAAACAGCTTTTTGAGAGACAGAAAGCCGCTGTTGAAAAAGAGATGGAAAAAATGCAGGAAACTCTTGATATGCTTACTTTCAAGTGCTTCTATTACGAGCAGGCTATCAAGGACGGCAACGAGGACGGAATACATTCAATGCTTCCAGACAAGCTCCCCGCCGATATTCAGGCTGCCTACGACAACTCACACAAATAATTATTAATTGCTTATTATATTTAACACAAAATATGGAGGCTAATATATGTTCAAATCTTTAGAAGTTAAATATCCTAAGTTTTATCAGGTATTCAGATTCATTATAGTTATAATTGCTTCCGTGCTGTACGCATGGAATTTAAGATGCTTTGCCAAAGTCGCAGACCTGCTGCCAGGAGGCTTTTCAGGAGTCTCCCTGTTATTTCAGGCAATCGGACTACGTTTTTTTAATATCAGCATCCCATTTACAATATTCAATGTGGCACTTAACATTTTCCCCGCCTACATTGCATACCGCTACATCGGCAGGAAGTTTACCATCTACTCAATCGTGGTAATTATACTTTCCAGTGTGCTTGTTGATATCCTTCCTCCATACATTTTTACAGAAGATATCCTGCTTATAAGCGTATTTGGCGGAATTATCAACGGATTTGCAATAAGCCTGTGCCTCAATGTCGGCACTACCACAGGTGGAACTGATTTCATAAGCATTTATTTTTCTCATATTAAAGGAATAGACGCATGGAACTATATTCTTCTTGGTAATGTTGTGATTCTGCTCATCGCAGGCGGACTGTTTGGCTGGTCAATCGCGCTCTACTCAATAATATACCAGTTCTGTAGCACTCAGGTAATCCAGTTCATGTACAAACGCTACCAGAAGATGACATTATTCATCATTTCTGACAAATCCGAAGAAATCTATCACGCCATCAAGAATACAACCAACCACGACGCCACGCTTTTCAAGGGAATCGGCTGCTACGAGGAAAAAGAGCGCACGCTCATATACTCAGTAATCAACTCCGAAGCGAAACGTGAGCTTATCACATTGATTCGCTCAATTGACAAGCACGCATTTATAAATGTGGTAAAAACCGAAGAGCTTGACGGCAGATTTAACGATATTCCACATGATTAATCAGGACACAGAATATTCGCACTCATACCATATTTTAGTCAAATTTCTCCAATAAACTATAGACAATCAATTAAGATACACTAAATAAATGGAGAGATGATTATGATTAAATTAAATAAAATCAAAAGGAATTGCGTAGCCGCAGTTATTCTTACTATGTGTCTTATGACTGCTGGCTGTGCCAAAAATTCAACTTCAACTACTACTGCATCAGGCGGTGAGACTACCATCACTTCAGGCATTACTAAAGAAGACACAGATGTAACACACGCAGATGATGCTGAGAATTACAGAGTCTCCATTACAGGAAATTTCACTGTGACATCTGATACATCAGATGGAGTTACACAGTCAGGTTCTGTATACACAATCACAAAGGCTGGTGAATATACAGTAGCCGGTCTTTTATCAGAAGGGCAGCTTATCGTTGACGCAGGTGATGAGGATGAAGTTACTATCGTATTGAACGGAACATCTATCACATGCTCAAGTGGTTCACCTATATACGTTAAAAATGCTTCCGAAGTCAAGATTAAATCAGAAGAGAACTCTTTTAACGAAGTAATTGACAAGCGTGCCGAAGCTACAGAAGATTCTTCTGATGACGCTGGCAACGCAGCAATCTATGCAACATGCGACTTAAAGCTTGTCGGCAAAGGAGCTTTAGTTGTAACCGGTAATTACAATAATGGTATCCAGAGCAAGGATGACCTTTCTATTAAAAATGTGATTGTTAAAGTTACTGCTGTGAACAACGCAGTCAAAGGCAACGATGCCGTTGATATTGAATCTGGAAATATAATTGCAATCTCCGCTAAAGGCGATGGCATCAAGACTTCTAACAGCAGTATTTCTAACAAGGGCAAACAGAAGGGAATCGTTACAATCACTGGTGGTAACATTGATATTTATGCAGCCTGTGATGGTATAGATGCAGCTTACGGTGTGGATATATCAGGTGATGGTAATTTAAATATTTATACAGATACTTACTCTGAATATAGTGAAGAAGTTACTTCGTCAGGCAGTTCTTCAGGTACATCTACCAGTCGTGACAGTTCTGCTAACAAGACTGCTTCTGCCAATACTGTTTCTTATGTGGCAGCTTCTGACACTATCGCCAACGCACCTGGCGGCTTTGGTGGGAATAAGGCCGGCGGTGCCCGTCCGGGAATGCCTGGTGACTTTAATGAATCCGGTAATTCTTCTGGACAGTCCTACTCAACTAAGGGTATTAAAGCTGAAAGCGAAATAAATATTTCAGGCTTTACGATTAACGTATGTTCAACAGATGATGGTATCCATGCCAACTCTGACTCAGGTGTACTTGAAACTGGTGAGGACGGTAAAGGAACTATTGTTATCAACGGTGGTACAATTACAATTTCTTCTGGTGATGATGGCATGCATGCTGACAAACAGCTTGATGTCAATGACGGTTATATTAATATAGTAACTTCATACGAAGGACTTGAAGCCATGACTATCAACTTAAATGGCGGCAAGATATATGTATACGCTACTGATGATGGCATCAATGCCTGCACTGGCGATGGAAAGACTTCTCCAATCATCAATGTAACAGGCGGATATATAGATGTCACAACTGCATCTGGTGATACTGATGGTATTGACTCTAACGGAAACTATGTACAGACTGGTGGAATGGTATTAGTCAAAGGTGGCAGCTCTTCAGGAAATGTATCAGGATCAATTGATGTAGATGGTACCGTCACAATAACTGGCGGAACATGCGTTGCACTCGGTGGTATCTGCGAAACACCTGTTAACTCTGTTAATGCTTATGTATTAAGTTCAGTATCCTTCAGCTCTGGAAGCTATTCACTTAAAGATGCTTCCGGCAACGAAGTAATAAGCTTCACTGTTGATGGTTCATTTAGCAACGGCTGGATATGCTCTGACACTCTTACAACCGGCACAAGCTACACACTTTACCGTGGTTCAGACTCTGTTGCAGACTGGACTCAGGAATCAGGAACAATGGGAGCTTCTGGCACTGGCGGCTTTGGCGGCGGCATGGGCGGCCAGAATGGCGGTTTTGGCGGCAGCAGACGATAATAAGATAATTCACATTTACTCTTCTCATTTACTCAAAACAGTCACTGGATTTTTCTGGTGGCTGTTTTTTATATTCTCTGCAAAATCCTATATCCCGCATAGCATAAATTCCTAATAAACCTACCAAACCATTATCCGCCAGAATAATTCAAGAAAAAGACCCACTAAAAAAACTATACACAACTGTTTAGTAGGTTTGCTCCCTCCGTATCAAGTTATAATTCTCTCAAACAAACCTACTCAATCATATAAAGCAGACATAATAGTAGGTATTCCCCAACAGATTTAATATTGTAAAATACATTTGCAAACACTATAATTACCCCTATGAATTATTAAAGGAGGTTTCTTATATGAGTACTGAATATAATAATACATCTGACTGGACGCTTGAGGACTGCCAGTCCTATATAAACATATTGTATGCCAACCGTACCAGTAGTTTCAAAGAAAGAAAAGCCAAGGCTTTCTTTAATTCACAGACAAAGAAGAATAGGAAAACCACAATTACCAATGATGGAATATATGTCGATGGCAAGCCTTTTCTGTCTCCTGCCAATATTAAAAAATGTGTTTCTGTCGGAAGTCTTTATTTCTTCGAAAGAAAAGACAGTATGTTGATAAGGTGTGTAAAAGCTGATGGGGAAAAATTACAGATTATGAAAGATTTCCTGTCTGTAAACAATATAGATTTCACCAGTGATTCACCTAATGAAGCTTACAGACTACGCTATAATGCAAAGCTTTATAAGAAAAGCAACAAGCCACTTCTAATTATTGCAACCATAACATTTTTAATATCGATGTTTGGTTTAAATATTAATAAAAATGTACCTTTTTATGCAGCAGACATAATAAAAGATGCCGGACTTTCTTCTGCTATTTCTGGCAGATACATGGACACAGTTATTGACAGCCTCCCTTCAAGCGAGCAGGCTGGCATGGATGTTTATCAATATAACAAGCTGCTTTCTGATATCCAGAATACTATCCAGAATTCATCTGCCATAGACAGTATTGCCAGAAAATATACAGATGCACTTTCAAAAGGACTGCGTGATGGCAAAACATTTAATGAAATTGACATTGATATAGACGATGAGCTTACAGTTTTATCATCTGTCACATATAACAGCATTAAAGATTATACAGATAACACGGATAGTACTATTACATTGTCACTTTTTGCAGACACTGAATCTGCTAAAAAAGCTATTAATAATTATGCTTCAGGTATATACGCAGACATACAGTATCGTACTGCCGGTCTTGCAGGAATATACCAGACGATTTCATCTGGCACATTTTATATCGTGATGATTGTATTGCTTGCATTGTCACTTATATCGTTAATAATATTCTCTTTACCATTGTCAGTAAGCAGAATTTATCTTCCTATATTATTCGTCATATATGCAGGACTTGAATATGTGGCATTTAATGTAATTCTGAGCAAAGCTGCTATGTTACTCAGCAACAGACTTCTCGGACGAACAGCCAGCCTTAATCTGACATACGCCAATACAGATTTCGTATCTTATGTGTCACTTGGTGTTTTGCTTGCAATAATAATGAATATCGCATACAGAAAGATGAAGAGCAGAGCGTAAAATGTAATCTTAAACCATAAGCTCAACTCACTTTCTCCTTGCCAATCCCACTCCCATATGTTACAATGCATTTATGCTTGCTTTATCAATTTAAAGCGTTACACTTTAAATTCGTGAAGTGAGATATAATACAATTAATATGGGGGTTTTTATGTTAAAACTAGTTATTCTTATTATCTACTTTGCGGTGCTGATAGGCATTGGCTTATACTGCCGCAAGCATGCAACTGATGTTAATGGTTTCGTTCTCGGTGGAAGAAGCGTTGGTCCGTGGCTCACCGCATTTGCATATGGAACATCTTATTTCTCGGCTGTTGTATTCGTTGGATACGCAGGGCAGTTTGGCTGGAAATACGGAATTGCCGCAACCTGGGCTGGTATCGGCAACGCAATTATAGGTTCACTTCTTGCATGGGTCGTACTTGGCAGAAGAACAAGAATTATGAGTCAGCATCTTGATTCAGCAACCATGCCACAGTATTTTGGAAAGAGATTCGGCAGCAATCCATTAAAAATCGGTGCTTCTGTTATAATATTCATTTTTCTAATTCCATACACAGCTTCACTTTACAATGGACTTTCAAGACTTTTCGGTATGGCTTTCAACATTGATTACAGTGTCTGTATCATAATCATGGCAACACTTACTGCCATCTATGTAATTGCCGGCGGTTACATGGCTACTGCAATCAATGATTTCATTCAGGGAATTATCATGTTATTCGGTATCGTTGCAGTTATTG
>ERZ779889.2740-NODE-2740-length-13929-cov-3.128730_pt1 | contig 13929 bp, 12 predicted proteins | sample MGYA00511030_ERZ779889 | MGnify/ENA primary metagenome ERZ779889 (study PRJEB29588, sample SAMEA2160616) | human gut metagenome | biome: human gut; feature: human-associated habitat; material: faeces | place: Denmark | collected 2008/2010 ...
CATCTACATCATCCGTGAAGTGGCTGCCGCATTCGAGAATCCCGTAATGCTTTATAGCATCGGAAAAGACTCGTCGGTCATGGTGCGGCTGGCCGAAAAAGCATTCGCGCCGGGCAAACCGCCCTTCCCGCTGATGCACATTGATTCCAAATGGAAATTCAAGGAAATGATAAAGTTTCGCGATGAATATGCGAAAGCACACGGCTGGAACCTCATCGTGGAAAGCAACATGGAAGCCTTCCACGCAGGCGTAGGCCCGTTTACCCACGGCAGCAAGGTGCATACCGACCTGATGAAAACACAGGCGCTGCTCCATGCACTCGACAAGTATAAGTTTGATGCCGCCTTCGGAGGTGCACGCCGCGACGAGGAGAAATCGCGCGCCAAGGAGCGCATATTCTCCTTCCGCAACCAGTTCCACCAGTGGGACCCCAAGAACCAGCGTCCTGAGCTGTGGGACATTTACAACACCCGTATCCGCAAAGGAGAAAGCATCCGTGTGTTCCCGCTCAGCAACTGGACAGAACTGGACATCTGGCAATACATCCGTCTGGAGAAGATACCCATCGTGCCGCTCTATTTCGCCAAGAAACGCCCGGTGGTCAACATTGACGGACAACTCATCATGCCCGACGACGACCGCCTGCCCGACAAATACAAGGACAAAATCGAATACAAGAACATACGTTTCCGCACGTTGGGATGCTGGCCGCTCACCGGAGCCATTGAAAGCGATGCCGACACCATCGAAAAGATTGTCGAAGAAATGATGACCACCACCAAGAGCGAACGTACGACACGTGTCATCGATTTCGACCAAGAGGCTTCGATGGAAGAAAAGAAACGGGAGGGATACTTCTAATCTAAATGAGGAATCAAGAACTAAGAATGAAGAATGGTATGGAAAACAAATTAGACATAAAGGCCTTCCTGGACAGGGATGAACAAAAAGACTTGCTGCGCTTCCTCACCGCAGGTTCGGTGGACGACGGCAAATCGACCCTCATCGGACGGCTGCTGTTCGACAGCAAAAAGATATATGAAGACCAACTCGACGCACTGGAACGCGACAGCAAGCGCATGGGCAACGCTGGCGACCACATCGACTATGCCCTCCTGCTCGACGGACTGAAGGCCGAACGCGAACAAGGCATCACCATCGACGTGGCCTACCGCTATTTCTCGACAAACAAACGCAAATTCATCATCGCCGACACACCGGGACATGAACAATACACCCGTAACATGATTACCGGAGGGTCTACGGCCAACCTGGCAGTCATCCTTGTCGATGCCCGCACGGGAGTCATCACCCAGACACGCCGCCACTCTTATCTTGTGTCACTGCTGGGCATCAAACACGTAGTCCTGGCCGTAAACAAAATGGACCTGGTGGGCTTCTCCAAAGAAACATTCGACCACATCGTGGCCGACTATCACGCCTTCATCGACCCACTAGGCATCCCCGACGTGACCTGCATCCCGCTTTCCGCACTCGACGGCGACAACGTGGTGTCGCATTCCGACCGCACACCGTGGTATGAAGGCCCGTCGCTGCTGGAATTCCTCGAAACGGTGCATATCGACAACGACCACAACATGGACGACTTCCGCTACCCGGTGCAATACGTCTTGCGGCCTAACCTCGACTTCCGTGGCTTCTGTGGCAAAGTGGCGTCGGGCGTGCTGCACAAAGGAGACACCGTCATGGCACTGCCCTCGGGCAAAACGTCAAGGGTAAAAAGCATCGTGACCTACGACGGCGAACTCGACTATGCCTTCTCCCCACAATGCGTCACCCTGACACTGGAAGACGAAATCGACGTGTCGCGCGGCGAAATGCTCATACACCCAGACAACAAGCCATGCGTAGGGCGCAACTTCGAGGCCATGCTCGTGTGGATGGACGAAGAACGTATGGACATGGAAAAATCATTCTTCCTGAAACAAACCACCAACACCAGCCGCTGCCACCTGGAGTGCATCAAATACAAAGTCGATGTGAACACGATGGAACAACTGTCGGTCGGCAACGGCAAACTGACAGCCGACAGCCTGCCGATGGAACTGAACCAAATAGCCCGCGTGGTCGTCACCACCTCGAAAGAACTGTTTTTCGACCCCTATGCCAAAAACAAAGCCACCGGCTCGTTCATCCTCATCGACCCCATCACGAACAACACAAGTGCCGTGGGTATGATTATCGCCCCCGTCGAAGACAAAGACCTGCACACCGCGGAAGAACTCCCGACACTCGACCTCCCGAAACTCGGCATCGGCCCTGAACACTACGAAGCCATCGACCGCGCCGTGAAAGAGCTGGAACGGCAAGGCATCGGCATTAAAGTAACGAAGAATTAAGAATGGAAAAGTGAAGAATAAAGCCCAACACTTCATTCTTCACCCCGCCATTCCTCATCAAAATACACTTATGGGATTACTTGAATTCAACAAATTACCAATCAACACGCTTGTGGGCGCCGACAGGAAAACCTTCCAAGCCATCACCCGCGGGCGCACCATCGACCCGGCCTACCGGGGCAAATACCGACTGACGAAAGCCGTGTGCCGGCTGCTCTCCCCGCTGGGCAGCTTCCAAGACAGCCGCTACGCCAAGCTGTTGGCCAACCGGCCGCTGGAACATGACCCCGTGTTCATCCTGGGACACTGGCGCAGCGGGACGACATTCATGCACAACGTGTTTTCCTGCGACAAACACTTTGGCTACAACACCACCTACCAGACCGTCTTCCCGCACCTGATGATGTGGGGGCAACCCTTCTTCAAGAAGAACATGAGCTGGCTCATGCCCGACAAACGTCCGACCGACAACATGGAACTGGCCGTCGACCTGCCGCAAGAGGAAGAGTTTGCCCTGGCCAACATGATGCCCTACACGTATTACAACTTCTGGTTCCTGCCGCGACACATGCAGGAATACGCCGACAAATACCTGCTCTTCGACGACATCACGCCCGAAGAACTGCGCGCGTTCGAAGAAACCTTCGTGAAACTCATCAAGATTTCGCTGTGGAACACAGGCGGCTCGCAATTCCTCAGCAAGAACCCGCCCCACACGGGCCGTGTGCGCGAACTGGTGAAGATGTTTCCCAACGCGAAATTCATCTACCTCATCCGCAACCCCTACACCGTGTTTGAATCGACACGCAGCTTCTTCACCAACACCATCCAGCCCCTGAAGCTGCAAGACATCACACCGGCCGAACTGGAAGCCAACATCCTCTCCATCTACGCCAAGCTCTACCACAAATATGAAGCCGACAAGGCGTACATCCCGGCAGGAAACTTGGTCGAAGTGAAATTCGAAGACTACGAGACCGACGCTTATGGCATGACAGAAGACATCTATCGCCGCCTCTCACTCCCAGGATGGGAAGATGCCCGCGAAGCCATCGAAAAGTATGTGGGCAAAAAGAAAGGCTACAAGAAAAACAAATACAACTACGACGAACGCACCGTGCGGCTCGTACAAGAGCACTGGGGATTCGCTTTGAAAGATTGGAACTATGAACTTTAAACACCTAAGGACAATCAAACGCGGCATCCTGCCGCTCGCGCTCATCGCCGTATGCGCCGCCGGCCATGCACAGGAACGGGAAGAACTTCTTCCCTTCGGCAACATGGACCAATGGATAAAGCGCGAAATCAAAGAATCGGCCATCATCGGCGGCGAACTGAAAAACATCTACGCCGTGGGCCCCGCACGCACCATCAAAGGCGAAATCCCCTACAAGCCCGTAGGAGGCTCTCCGTGGGCCACATCGAACGTTATGGCCAAGGTGGTGGGTATTGTCAAGACCAACTCTTCGGTCTTTCCTGAGGCCCGCAATGGCGGTTTCTGCGCCCGTCTGGACACGCACATGGAGAGTGTGAAGGTGTTCGGCCTGGTAGACATCACCGTACTGGCCGCCGGCTCGCTTTTCCTGGGCGAGGTGCACGAACCCATCAAGAGCACCAAAAACCCCAACGGGCTGCTCCTCATGGGCATCCCCTTCACCAAACGGCCCACCGCGCTACGCTTCGACTACAAGGTGCGCATCGCCGACCGGGCAAAGCGCATACGCGCCACGGGATTCAGCCGCATTGCCGACATAGATGGCAAAGACCGCGCAGCCGTCGTCTGCCTGCTCCAGAAGCGATGGGAAGACGAAGAGGGCAACGTGTATGCCAAGAGAGTAGGGACGTTTGCCATCCAGTATGACAAGAGTTGCGACTGGCAAAACGCGGCCACGTATGAGATTCTCTACGGCGACATCACCGGCCGACCGGAATATCACGCCGACTGGATGGCACTGAATGCCTACGAATACAACACGGTGAACAGCAAGGGCGAGAGTGTGCGCATCAAGGAAACGGGATGGGCAGCACCCGACGACGCGCCGACACACATCATCCTCCAATTCGCCTCCAGCCACGGCGGCGCCTACATCGGCACACCGGGCAACTCGCTTTGGGTGGACAACGTGAAACTGGTCTACTGACACTCGCTCCGGAACGAGCATCAAACAACAAGAGGCAAAGGCACAGCTATCCGCGCCTTTGCCTCTTGGCTTCTTCTGTCTTTCCTCATTTACTCCTGAAATAGCTCCGCACGCGCTGTTTCACGTTCTTGTTCAGGCACTCCTGATAAAAGAGCAACTCCTGCAAGTGGTAGTTTCCCTCCTTGAACATCGCGCCCAACGAAGGCAAATAAAACTCTTTTTCGTCGAAACCTTCCACAAGCAACACATGGTGTTTCGTGTCGACACGCACCGTCACGGAATCGTTGAGATAAGCAGGGCTGCCGTCGGTCTTCCAGTTGACAGGATTGATGCACAGGTAACTGTCCGAAAGGACCGGACATATGGCATCTACACTGTCTACGGAATTGTAACAGACGGTTACACCCGTGTCAATGGAATCACGCGCCGCCTCAATGGTCTTAAAATAATCCACCTCCCGTTCGCTCACATTGTAACCGATGACGTAGGCTGCCACCAGGCGGGCATACACATCCGCGGGCATATCTTTCAGCAGCTCCACCACGGCCTTTGCACCTTGGCTGAAGCCTGCCAGGACAATCGGGCGACCGTCGTTTTCATGCTCCAGATAATAGTCGAACGCACGCTTCACGTCGGCCATCGCGTAAGGGAAACGCTTCTCCACGGTGTCTTCCCCCTCCATCCACGACTCAAGCGTGATTTGGCGGTAATAGGGCGCATAAAAGTTATAAGAATCGGCAAATATGTCGGCAGCCAGTTCCAACGAAGGGCGCAAAGCCTCGCGCTGTTCTTCATTGTAGATATCTTCAAAATGCATCACATGGCCCTGTGCGTCTTGCCAGTCCCACACGCAAGTGGGAGCAATGTAAAAGACGTCGGCTTTCGACTCCCCCGCTGCGTTCAGCTCTTTATACCAGGCATTCTCCTGCGCATAGTCGGGCGCAGTCGGCAGAAGATAATGGGTTGTATTGTCAGAACATCCTGCACACACGACACACAACCAAAGGAGCAGGATAAAGTAGACCTTATTCATAAGCACAAATTCTGTTTTACCGTGCAAAGATAGACATACTTATTTACAAACGCAAACAAAAGTTAGAAAATCTAAAGAACGAAAAGCTTCTTCATGATAGAAGATGCCTGTATGACGACGTGGCTCAGACACGGCACGCTTTCAGGCAGGGGGAACGTGCTGACAAATTTTTTCAATCTGCATCATGCGGCCTTTCCCTATCGTCCACCCAAGACTACATACTTATCTTTCAACCATTTATCCATAGAGCACATTCCCTTTCTTTCCGTCCGGGAGCGGATAGGAATCCGTGGTCGGGCGGAAAGGAAGGGAAGGCCGGACGGATTCCCATCGGCGGACGGCTAGCTTTAAGGGCGGGCAGGAACCGCCTGGAATGTTGGTTTTTTTCTATCCGCATTAAGCCGGCTTCTCGCCCCATCAGCCCCAGCCGCCCATGCCTCGTTTTTTTCCAGACGCTTTGCCGCCTTGCATTTTTTCAGCAGCGCCTTTTCCCGCCTGTCCTTGAAATCACGGGAGGCGTTATGCCGAGGGGAGTGGGGCAGAAGCTGCCCGCCACATATCAAAAATCTACCCAAAAATGAACGACCGATTTGGGGCAAAAAACACTACCTTTGCAGGCAAAAACCAAGAACAAGGGAAATGACTTTCAACCAACACACATTGCCCAACGGACTGCGCATCATCCAAGCCCCCTCGGCCACGTCGGTGGCATACGCCGGATTTGCCATCGACGCCGGCACACGCGACGAGGCGGAAAACGAACAGGGCATGGCGCATTTCGTGGAACATCTCATTTTCAAAGGCACGCAGAAACGCCGCGCCTGGCACATCCTGAACCGAATGGAACGTGTGGGAGGCGACTTGAATGCTTTCACCAACAAGGAAGAAACCATCATCTACACGGCGTTCATGGCCGAACACTTTGCCCGGGCAGCCGAATTGCTGACCGACATTGTGTTTCACAGCACATTTCCCCCGCAAGAGATAGGGAAGGAGGTAGAGGTCATTTTGGACGAAATCCAGAGCTATGAAGACAGTCCCTCGGAACTCATTTTCGACGATTTTGAAAATCTACTGTTCCAAGGGCATCCGCTCGGGCGCAACATCTTGGGCGACCCCCAGCGGCTGAAGACGTTCCGCTCGGACGATGCCCTGAGCTGGACGACGCGTTTCTACACGCCGTCCAACATGGTGTTTTTCCTGCGCGGCAACGTGGACTTCCGCCACATGGTGCACTTGCTGGAACGGCTAACGGCCGGCATTGAACCCGGCAAGGCAAACACCCGCACCACCGACTTGCCGCCTTACCAGACTGTCGCCCGTGCACAACGGCGCGACACCCATCAGGCACACGTGATGCTGGGCAGGCGCAGCTACGACGCGCACAGCGACCGGCGCACGGGGCTATACTTGCTGAACAACATCTTGGGCGGACCGGGAATGAACAGCCGCCTGAACGTGTCGTTGCGCGAACGGCGGGGACTGGTGTACAACGTGGAGAGCAACCTGACATCGTACACCGACACGGGCGTGTTCAGCATCTACTTCGGTTGCGACCCTGCCGACACCGACCTCTGCCTGGGGCTGGTGCACAAAGAGCTGCGCCACTTGCGCGAGGTGCGGCTCACCGACACGCAGCTCAGTGCCGCCAAGAAGCAAATCATCGGACAAATCACCGTGGCAGGCGACAACTTCGAAAACCTGGCACTCGACATGGGGAAAACCTTCTTGCACTACGACCGCTGCGAAAGCCAACAGGATGTGTTTGAACGCATCGAGGGACTCACGTCGTCGCAACTGCTGGAAGTAGCCAACGAAATGTTTGATGAAGACCGGCTCACGACACTTATCTATCGTTGACACATCTTTCCACGCTAGTTTACGCAAAGCGGCACACAAGGCGAAATCTTTCTTATTGGCAGCAAGTCACACCAAGACAAATACAATATGAAAGAGAAAATAAGATTTGCGTAACAATAAATACAAGAAAAGATGCTTCCTGCTTTTTCCGTGTATTCGCCTAATGCAAAAATACGAGCGTTTTTGCGCACAAACGGAGAGATGCACGTGAAAAATCAAATTTCAGAGGCTTTCATTTGGTGGAAAAACAAAACGGGCGATGCAGGGAGAGGGAAACTCCTCGTCTGCATCGCCCGTTGGCATATTGTCGTGCCGAATCAGAAGAAGTTCACTTCTTCGCCCACGATGTCGTTGACCAAGGCATTGGCCAGCGAACTGGCACCGATACGGAAATATTGCGGCGTGAGCCACTCCGTGCCAAGCATCTCTTTCACGATGGAGTAGTAGACCAAAGCATCGTGTATGCTGCGGATGCCTCCGGCGGCCTTGAAGCCCACCATGCGTCCTGTCTGTTCGTGATATTCCTTAATGGCCTGGCACATCACGTAGGCAGCCTCAGGAGTTGCCACAGAGCCATCTTTGCCGGTGGAAGTCTTGATGAAGTCTGCTCCCGAATACATGCCCAGGATGGAGGCTTTCTTCACATTGGATGCCGAACGGAGGAGGCCGGTCTCCAGAATCACTTTCAACGGCTTTTCGCCACAGAGCTCTTTCAGTTCGTCAATCTCGTCGCACAAGTCTTCGTAATTGCCGTCGAGAAACTTTCCGACCGGCATCACGATGTCTATTTCCGTGGCCCCCTCGTGCAAGGCCATCGCCGTCTCGGCCACTTTCACCTCCGTAAAGGTTTGTGCCGACGGGAATCCTCCCGACACGGCAGCCACTTCCACCTTGTCGGCCTCCAGCGACTGGCTCACCAGGTGGCTGAAATTAGGATAGGTGCAGACGGCGGCCACGCAGGGCAGGTCGGGGTAAGTGTCGTCGAAAGCATTGACACGCTCCACGAGGTGAAGGATACTTTCGTCTGTGTCGGTGGTGCGAAGCGATGTGAGGTCAAGGCAGGAGAGGATGCGCTTTTTCACCTCCACGGTGTTGTTTTCGGGCACACGCGCTTCAATGACGGCATCCACTGCCTGCGTCACAGCGTCGTCGCCCAAAGCAGTTTCATATTTGGCCAGGGCCATGTCGTATTTGCTGGGCTGGTGCAAATGTTCTTTGTCTTCTTCCTCCTCGTTGCAATGGCAATCGGGGTCGCCACACTCGCAGTCGTCGTGACTGCAATCATGGGCATGGGAATGCCCGCAATGGCATTCGTCCTCATAGTGGTCATGGCCACATTCGCATTCATGTTCCTGATTCTGTTTCATACGCTACAGTTTTGGGTTATTCTTATGTCTGTCTTTGTCGCGGCTGGTTTTCTTTTCCAGGTTGCGGCGGAAGGCTTCGGTGAGGTCGGTTCCTGTCTGGTTGGCCAGGCAGAGGAGCACCCAAAGCACGTCGGCCATCTCATCGGCCAAGTTGTCTTTCTCTCCGGGTTTGAACGACTGGTCGCCATATTTGCGGGCCATCACGCGGGCCAGTTCTCCCACCTCTTCGGTGAGCACGGCCATGTTGGTCAGTTCGCTGAAATAGCGCACTCCGTATGTGTGTATCCAGTCGTCCACCGTCCGTTGTGCTTCTTCAATCGTCATTATTCTTTGTTTTTAGAGTCAATCAAAATAGTCACCGGGCCGTCGTTGAGCAGTTCCACTTTCATGTCGGCGCCAAACACGCCCGTCTGCACAGGCTTCCCCAGGTCTTGGGAGAGCGTCTGGCAGAATGCTTCATAAAGAGGTATGGAGACGTCCGGTTTGGCAGCCCGGATGTAGGAGGGACGGTTGCCTTTCTTGGTCGACGCGTGGAGGGTGAACTGGCTGACGACAAGGATGTCGCCTCCAGCTTCGAGGATACTGCGGTTCATCACGCCGTTGTCGTCGTCGAAGATGCGCAGGTTGACCGCCTTCTTACACAGCCAGTCGATGTCTTCCGGACCATCGGCATCCTCGATGCCCACCAGGATGAGCATGCCAATTCCGATGGCCGATTTCTGCACGCCGTCGATAGTGACCGAGGCGTGGCGTACACGTTGGATAACGATTCGCATTTAAGTCTTGAATTTATAGGTTTCGTAATCACAGGACAGGCACAGCCTGGTCCTCGCTGCAAAGATACGCAATCTGCATGAGAAAAAGCGAAACAATGACATGTCAGGAGAGCTGTCCGTTCAGGAAATCATGCACCAGTTTGGCTTTGGCCGGACCTACGGCGGCAGCCAGTTCGTCCAGCGAAGCTTCGCGTATGCGCTTCACGCTCTTGAATTCCTTCAGAAGCGTGTTTTTCGTTTTCTCCCCGATGCCCTTCACCGTGTCGAGCACAGAAGCCACCTGCCGCTTGCTGCGCTTGTCTCTGTGGAAGGTTATGGCGAAGCGGTGCACTTCGTCCTGGATGCGCTCCAACAGGTGGAACAGGGGCGTACTTTGCTTGACGCCAATGACCACAGGCGGGAAGCCGTAGAGCAATTCAGAAGTGCGGTGACGGTTGTCCTTGGCCAGTCCGGCAATGGGGATGCTGAGGTGCAGCTCGTCTTCGACCACCTGGCGCACCACTTCCATTTGTCCTTTCCCGCCATCGGTTATGATGAGGTCGGGCAGGGGCGTCCCTTCGGCCACGGCGCGACTGTAACGGCGGCGCACGACCTCCTGCATGGACGCATAGTCGTCAGGGCCTGTGACCGTCTTGATGTTGTATTTCCGGTAATCCTGCTTCGAAGGCTTGGCTTTTTTGAACACGACACAGGCCGCCACGGCATCCGAACCACTTATGTTCGAGTTGTCGAAACACTCTATCTGCATAGGGAGCTTGGGCAAATGGAGCTGTTCCTGAATCTCGCGCATCAGGCGCACGCTTTTCTGTTCGGGATTAAGTTTCTCGGCCTGTTTCAAGCGGTCGAGCTTATACTGTTTCACGTTGAGCAGCGAGAGGTCTAGCAATGTTTTCTTGTCACCCCGCTGAGGAATGGTAAACGTGACTCCTGCCAGTTCCAAGTCCAGTTCAAAAGGGACAATGATTTCGCGCGAACAACTCTTGTAGCGCTCACGCATCTCCACGATACCCATGGCCAACAGTTCTTCTTTAGTTTCTTCCAGGCGCTTTTTATATTCAAAGGTGAAAGCCTGGTTCACGCATCCGTTGGTGATGTGCAGGTAGTTGATGTAAGCCGAATCGCCATCCTCTGCAATGGAGAAGACGTCTATGTTGTGAAGCACGGAACTTACTACCTCGCTGCGCGAGCGGTAAGCCTCGATAAGCTCATACTTCTCCTTCACGCGCTGCGCTTCTTCAAAGCGCATGTCGGCAGCCAGGGCACGCATCTCGTCCATCAGCGCGGCACTTATCTCGCGTGTATTACCTTTGAGGATTTCCTTCACCTGAGCTATGTTGGCCATGTATTCCTCATGCGTCTGCATGCCTATGCACGGGCCCTTGCAATTCTTGATATGATATTCCAGGCAGACTTGAAACTTGCCGGCCTGGATGTTTTCAGGCGTCAGAGCCAGATGGCAGGTCCGTATCGGGAAAAGACGTTTGATAAGTTCCAACACAGCGTTCATCGAAGGTATGTGACTGTAAGGGCCGAAATAGAGAGAGCCGTTGCGCACGATTTTGCGCGTGCGGAAAATGCGCGGGAAATATTCATTCGTCACACAGATGGAAGGGTAGGTCTTGTCGTCTTTCAGCAGCACATTGTAGCGCGGCTTATATTTCTTGATAAGGTTGTTTTCGAGCAACAGGGCGTCTTCCTCCGTCTTCACCACGATGTAGCGGATGTCGGCAATCTTGCTCACAAGGACGCGCGTCTTTCCCGGCGCATGCTCCTTGCTGAAATAAGAGTAAACACGCCGCTTCAAATTCTTGGCCTTGCCCACATAGATAATGACGCCCTCCTTGTTTAAGTATTGGTAGATGCCGGGGCTGTCGGGCAAGTTCATCACAATGCCACGCAGATATTCGTTGGTTCGGAGTTCAGAGTCCATTTTTAGAAATACTGTCAGATGCAAAACAATGGGAGGAAGTTCAAACCTGCAACACGGTTTCCAACTCCACCTCGGGTGGGAAGTTGGCCCGGCCGTTCAAGCTCTCCAACTCGATGACGAAGTTTACATAAGCCTTTTTCGGATGAAACTGCTGCACCAGTTGGTAGGCCGCACACATCGTGCCTCCGGTAGCCAGGAGATCGTCGTGCAGCAAGACTACATCGTTTTCGCAAATCGCGTCTTTGTGGATTTGGATGGTGTCGTGTCCATACTCCTTCGCGTAGCTCACTTCCAGCACCTCGGCCGGCAACTTGCCCGGCTTACGCGCCATGACAAAGCCTGCTCCTAAACGGACAGCCAAAGCTGCCCCCATAATAAACCCGCGCGACTCGATGCCGACCACCTTCGTAATACCTTTGTCCTTGTACATGTCATAAAGCACCTCCACCAACTCGTGAAGGCAGGCTGCGTCTTTAAACAACGTTGTCACATCCCAAAAGAGAATGCCCTCGACGGGGAAATCTCTTATAGTTCTCAAACTGTTTTTTAGCGTTTCCTTGCTCATAGTAAGCGTTTTATTCTATTTAGTTCTATCTTTTGTTTCACGTGGAACACTCCATTCAGCGTCCCAACAAGACCAGCAACACATTGACGTCGCTGGGCGACACTCCGGGAATGCGACCGGCCTGTGCCAAAGTCTCCGGGTCTATCTTGGCAAGTTTCTGACGGGCTTCGGTCGAGAGCGACTGCAAGGAAGCATAGTCGAACTTACCTTTTATCTTGATGTTCTCCAAGCGTTGCATCTTCTCGGCAATCGTCCGCTCACGGTCGATGTATCCCTGATATTTGATGCGCACCTCGGCTGCCTCCAATGTTTCCTCAGGACGTTCCTTGACACTGTCCAGACAGCGGCGGAAAGCCGGGATGTGTTCGGCAATGTTGGCGAGTGTCACTTGTGGACGGTTGATGAGGTCGACAAGTTTACAGCCATGACGGAGCGGAGTCGTGCCGAGTGTCTCCAAAGCAGGGTTGATGAGGTCGGCCTTGATGGAGTAGGTCTGCGCGAAGTGGATGATGCGCTCCACGTCGGCACGCTTGCGGCACAAGCGGTCGTAACGTTCGCGGGTGGCAAGCCCCAGGTTGTAGGCACGCTCCGTGAGGCGCATGTCGGCATCGTCCTGGCGGAGCAGGATGCGATACTCGGCCCGCGACGTAAACATCCGGTATGGTTCGTCCACACCCTTGGTCACAAGGTCGTCGATGAGCACACCGATGTATGCCTCGTCGCGATGGAGGATGAACGGTTCGCCCCCGTGGCAGTTGATGGCAGCATTGATGCCGGCCACCAAACCTTGTCCGCCGGCTTCCTCGTAACCCGTGGTGCCGTTGACCTGTCCGGCAAAAAAGAGGTTTTTCACCACCTTCGACTCCAAAGTGTGTTTCAGTTGCGTGGGGTCGAAGAAGTCATACTCGATGGCGTAGCCCGGACGATATATCACCATGTCGCGGAAAGCCGGGATTTTCTTCAAGGCTGCCACCTGAATGTCGATGGGAAGCGACGAGGAGAAACCGTTCAGATAGAGTTCCTGCGTGTTTTCGCCTTCGGGTTCGAGGAAAAGCTGGTGTTGCTCCTTGTCAGGGAAAGTCACAATCTTCGTCTCAATGCTGGGGCAATAGCGCGGGCCTATGCTTTGGATTTGCCCGTTATACAACGGGGAGTCGGGGAGGCCGGCACGCAAGATTTCGTGTACCTCAGGATTGGTGAAGCACGTCCAACACTGCAACTGCTTCAGCTTGCGCGGCTCGCTCATGAAAGAAAAGCTGTGGAAATCGTGCTCCCCATCTTGGGTGTCCATCAGGCTGTAGTCGACACTGCGCCCGTCGATGCGCACAGGCGTACCGGTTTTCATGCGTCCGTATTCAATGCCATGTCTTGCGATGGATTCGGTTAATTCGTAAGATGCAGGTTCTGCCATACGTCCTCCGGCACGTTTGGTACGTCGGGCAGCTTCACACGGCCGAAGTGCATCAGTCCGTTGAGGAAAGTGCCGGCCGTAAGCACCACGGCTTTTGCCCGGAAGGTGACTTCCAACTGCGTCTTCACGCCTACGACTTCACCATTCTCCACGAGAAGTTCCGTCACCACATCTTGCCAGATGCGCAGGTTGGGAATGCCGTCGAGCACCTCGCGCCACGCCCAAATGAACTTCCCGCGGTCGCACTGCGCACGCGGACTCCACATGGCGGGCCCTTTCGAACGGTTCAGCATGCGGAACTGGATGGCCGTGCGGTCGGTCACCAATCCCATGTATCCGCCCAGCGCGTCAATCTCGCGGACGATTTGCCCTTTGGCAATGCCGCCCACGGCCGGATTGCAACTCATCTGGGCAACTTTGTTCATATCCATCGTTATCAGGCACACCTGCGCTCCGAGGTTCGCAGCGGCGGCAGCGGCTTCACA
>ERZ779889.2744-NODE-2744-length-13920-cov-11.779517_pt1 | contig 13920 bp, 10 predicted proteins | sample MGYA00511030_ERZ779889 | MGnify/ENA primary metagenome ERZ779889 (study PRJEB29588, sample SAMEA2160616) | human gut metagenome | biome: human gut; feature: human-associated habitat; material: faeces | place: Denmark | collected 2008/2010 ...
ATAACTATGCTAATTATCGTTAACCGTATTCAGTTTTTATATTATAGTTCATAATATAATAGATTTTTGTATTTACTTCTACTTTAGCACTACATTGCCAAACTTGACGTCGTTTCGATATGTTTAGCGTTTTATTTTTTCCAATTGATATAGTCTTTCAATAGTGCTTGATTGATTTCTGAATCATTCATTGCAGGGTAGTCGACCATATTTACAAGGGAAATATTTGGGATCCCGTTTATTGCAGAAGATATGCTTTGATGCTGTCCATAGACAATAATTTGCCAGAAAACATTTGCTCTGTCCTTCATACCTCCAACCGCTCCACTTATTGAGGCTCCATCATCATCTGTGAAAATAATCACCAGAGAATTGTCTTTGATTGAACTATCGGCTTTGGTAACGAACTGATTTAAATCGGTACCAGAATTAGCACACTTAACATCGTTAATGTCAGATAAGTTTTCCACACCAATGTTTTTTACAAAACTAGATGAGGTTCCAAACTTCCAAAGCGAAACTTCTTTCGATTCAGAAACGGCAAGTGCGACAGAAACCACTTTCTTTGTTATACTATAAACATGTCCATCGGTGTATGTTTGACTCATAGAACCGGATACATCCAGTACCATAAATAAATCTGAGGCTTTAAACTTCTCAACTACAGTCTTTTCTTCCTTGGTAATGACAGTTCGTGCAGGTTGCGTAGGGGGATTATAAACAGTTTGCGTTGTAGACAATTGACCGTTATTTGTTCTTATGGAATTTTGTTTAATAGTAGATGCCCCTACGTTATTTGACGATGAAAGAGATTTACCCCCTACCATAGCAGCTATATCTTTTGTGATTGTATCAGATTGTTCCACTACATTAAAGGCCTCACCTAATGTTTCATTGGCTTTAGGATTAAGTTTTTCAAAATATTCTGGGTTGAGTTTAGCTGCTTTTTGAAGGGCCGTAATCTTATCTCTTTGTTCTGAAGTTTCGCGTGCCTCGGCATCCAATTCTTCTGTAACATATTGTTTGAAGGCATTTCTGTCGTATTCTGGTCTTTGTGGTACACTTTCTGGCATCTCTTTTATATCCTTATGCTCTGCCTTTTGTAGCATTTTCTCAAACTCCTCATTGAAACTTCTTATTATGTAGTCATTGTTTCTGAAAATCATTATGTTTTCATAATTGTGCTCAGAGAATCTTGTCCAATTATAAGAACCGTTTATGACAACTTTATTGTCAATGATACAGAACTTGTGGTGTATAAGATGAGGGTATTCAATCAAACTAATATGTACTCCATTGTCTATCAATTCATTGAAATCTAAACAATACCCTCCATTATTCACCGAGTCATTATTAATTATGAGTTCAATTTTAATGCCTTTTAGAGCCAATTTCTTTATTTGTTTGGATAAGGCATAATTTGTAAACCATGACACAGCAATTTTGATACTACTTTCTGCTAGTGAAAGTTCGTTTTGCAGATAACGTATGATGTCATTAAAATGCACATTTACGTCACTTGGCATACCTTGAATGTCACAGAGCTTTTCTACATTGTTTATGTTCAGCATAGGTATCTCTGTCAATGCTCTTTGCTCAATGTACATATTCGTGTCATTGTTAGGCAAAATTATTGGGGTTGCACAAATATCAAAAATGAATGTGCTGGCCAGTCTCAGTTTATATTTGTTCGTCCACCTTGTACAAATCTCTTTTTCAAGATAGGGAATCAATGGTGGAACAAATTTGTTGTTATACATTATTACCTCCATTGCTTCATCGTAATCATTATCGTTGTCTACATTTTGATACGATAAAGCAATATCGTGTAGTATTTCTGAAAGATAAATGCGATCTGCATTTTTTATAGAGTAGACAATATTGTTCAACCGAGAAAAATGAAGCTCGTCTGAAATATCATAATTTTCATTTTGTATATCCTTGCTTGGGTCAAATTCCTCAATATGGGAAATTGTTGACCATGGTGATGCGTTTTTGTACATAACTTCAGTTCCTTGAGGAACATACAAAGTTGCATCATCGCTGATACCATCTAAGGCATGTCTGGAAATTTTGTTCGGTGTAAATGATATGTAAATAATTTTTAAATCACTCGCCATGGATGAGAACGCATACTCTCCAATTTCTGCCAATGTTGACGACAATTCAATATATTTAGTTTGTTGTACATTATCAAAAGCATATGCTCCAATATGTTTGATTTTAGGTAAGCGTAAGTATTCCGGAAAGAAACCATTCTTACTATAGAAAAAGAAGCATTCATCTCCAATAACTTCAATGTTTTTTAGGAAGTCAGTTGATGGTATAACTGCACTTTTAAAACACTTGTTGGGTAATTCTTTTATACCTTGTGGAAATCTAAATGATTTGTTAATACATGTTTTAGCGAAGCATCCTTCACCAATAGATGTAACAGTATTGGGTATTATTAGTCGATCAAGTGTAAGTTCGCTGAAAGCATAGCTTCCAATACTTTCTACAGATCGGGGAATTTCAATCATGGTTAATTTTTTGCAGCCATGAAAACATTTCTCTGCAATCCTTTTTACTGAGTTCGGGATAATGATTTTACCCGATTTCCCTCTCGGGCATAGCAGAACCTCCGATACATCATAGTTATAGAGTAAGCCATCTATACATTTAAAAGCTTTGTTTTTCTCATTTACTCCTATCGCTTTTAAATCCTTACAATCATACAAATTATCTGTGGGAAATACGTTGAGCTTGGCAGGAATAGTTATGGAAGTAAGTGTGGCGGGAAAATTTGTATGTCCAATTTCTGTTAAACTCTCAGGTAAAGAAACGGACGTGATGCTGGAATATCTAAAACATGATGAACCGATCTTTACCAATGTGTCAGGTAATGATATATTTACTATGCTGCATTTGCTAAGACATGAGTCACCTAGCTCTGTTATACCTGAGTTGATATAATATGTATCCTTATAAAAAGAATACTTCGAAGCACTATTTGATGTCATGACACCAGAACCTGAAACATAATGCGTAGTATGATAAGTATTATCTGAATATCTTGAATATTTATCATATTCATCAAAGGTATCAGGTCCACATTTTATACGATTGTCAGCCATAATTAATTCTTTCTTACTTTACTAACTGTTTGAACTTGCGAGATTCTACTGCGTCAAAACCAAAGCGTCCAGTAACGCCTTTTTATGTATATGTGTCCCACCCGACCATTCCACTAAAGGAATATCAGCATGGGATTGCTCCAAAAGTAAGCAATCCTTACGAATAAATCAAATGAATCGGGGGAATTTTATGGGGTAAAATATTTCCCATGTTAGTTTTTTATTGCACCCTGATTGAAGGAGGTGGGCGATAATTCCTTATAACTTCTTTTTAACTCTTGATTTGCATTTATCGGGCAGCGGTATTTCTTTTATTTTTATCTTTGTGGCGGTTTATGTTGAGAGAGAATAGACAATCATGAAAAAGCGTACAAAGAAAATCCTCAAAGTGACCAGCCTTTCGCTTGTGTCGCTTGTTGTGGTGGTGTTGGGCGTCATAGCTCTCGCCATTAATTTTATATTCACGCCGGAGAAGCTGACTCCGGTCGTGTTGAAGGTTGCCAACCAGACCATGAATGCCAAGCTGGATATGAAGAGCGTGGAACTGACTTTCTTCTCTACGTTCCCCCGTTTTGGGCTGAAGCTGACGGAAGGCAGCCTGGTGTCGAAAGCCGTATCCGATTCTGTATGGGAAAAGACCGATTCGCTCCTTGCGTTCGGAAAGTGCGTAGTGGTGGTGAATCCGTTGGACTATTTCTATAAGAACAAGATTACGGTGAATTACTTGGGTGTGGAAGATGCCTCCATTTATGCCTATAAGAATAAGGAGGGCGTGGCGAACTGGGACATCCTGAAGACGGATACGGCATCGGTGCAGGTGCCTGCCGATACGGTGGTTTCGGATACGGTGCGCCCCTTGACGGGAGGCATCGATATAAGGAAAGTGTCGCTGAAACGTGCCAATGTCACTTTCGATGACCGTGACACGCGGGTGTATGCCAGCCTGCGGAATGCTTCGCTTGCGTTGCGTGCCTCGCTGCACAAGGAGCGGTCGCGCCTGTCGGTAGGATTCAAGAACGACAACATCATTTTCTGGCAGGACGGGCAGTTGCTGGTAAACCGTATCGCTACGGAACTGAATGCCGATGTGGAGCTGGAGCGTGCGACACGCCTGCTGACCCTGAACGATGCAGGCATCTCGGTGAATGGCATCCGCTTTGACCTGAAGGGCACGTTGAGGGGAGACAGTGCCCGGCATGCCTTGGCGGTCAATCTGGAGTACGGGCTGCATGCGCCTACGCTGGAAACCGTGCTGAACATGATTCCGGAAAGCATCCTGAAGCGTGAAGAGCTGACGGCGCAGGGCGAGGTCGGTATGCATGGCAAGATAGAAGGCTGGTACGGCAAGCGGCAGATGCCCGAAGTGACTCTCAACGTGCGTATCAAGGACGCTTCAGCCAAATACGACAAGCTGCCATACGGCATCGACCGTCTGTCCGCCGATTTTCAAGGGTTTGTCGACCTGATGCGGAATAAGGTTTCGTATGCCGACCTGAAGATTTTCCGCTTTCAGGGTGCGCATACCGATATTCTGGCAGATGCGAAGATAAACGACCTGTTGGGAGACCCTGACATTACCTTCAATACCAAGTCGAAGATAGACCTGACTTCGTTGGCACAGACTTTCCCTTTGCAGGAAGGGGTTACGATTCAAGGTTCGGTAGATGCCGACCTGAAGCTGAGGGCCCGTCTTTCTTCTATCAAGAAACAAGATTTGGGGCGCATCCGGGCAGGAGGAAAGATTGTCATGAGCGGTATGCTGTTGCGGGACGTGAACAAGGGCTTTGAGTTCAGCAGCGATGCCTCGCTTGCTTTCGTGGGCAATGATTTCCTGGGGGCACATGCCGAAATCACCAAGCTGGCATTGCAGTCGAAACGGATTAATGCCAACTTGCAACGGCTGGCGGCTACGGTGAAGTCGACCAATCCGCAGGATACGACCCGCATTGTCGATGTAGAGTGCAAGGTGGAACTGAATCAGTTGAAAGGACGCATGGGCGATTCGCTGGCGGTATTCTGCAAGCAGACAAAGGCTACCGTACATTTGCAGCCGGGCGACAAGAATCCTGCAAAGCCCAAAATAGGCTTGTCGCTGGAGGCGGATACGCTTTTTGCCCGTGCAGGCGGAATCAGGTTGGGTATGGATAAGGCAGGATTCGGAGTCTCTGCCGAAAAGTTGCGCGACTCGTTGTGGATGCCTAAAGGCATTATCGGCTTCAACCGTCTGAAGGTTTCGGCTCCCCAACTGGCTATGCCCGTCCACATGCGCAAGACCTCGCTCACTGTAGGAAACCGGGTTATAACCTTGCGCAATGCCAGCTTCCGTATCGGGCGTTCCGACCTCACGGCAAGCGGGGCGGTCTATGATTTATACGGTGTGATGAAGCATCACCGTCCGTTGCGGGCAAAGCTTGACATCTCTTCGCGCAATTTGGACTGCAACCAGTTGATAAATGCCTTGAATGTCCCTAACGATACCACACAGGTGACCGATACGTTCGAAGAAACGCCGGAAGCGGAAGTGGACACTACGGCTTCGGACCTGAAACTGTTTATTATTCCCAAGGGCATCGAGTTTGAACTCCAGACGGACCTGAAGCGGGTGAAGTATGACAACCTCGTGTTCGAAAACGTGCGCGGAGGAGTGGAAATACGCAATCAGGCGGTACATCTCAACGGATTGAGCATGAGGGGAATGGATGCCGACATGGCGGCTACGGTTGTGTATCGGGCAACGGAAAGGAAAATGGGATATGCCGGCTTTGACTTCCGTCTGCGGAAAATCAACATCGGCAAGCTGGTCGACTTTATTCCGTCGTTGGACAGTGTCGTACCCATGCTGCGCTCGTTCAAGGGGCTGGTCAACTTTGAGGCGGCAGCAGAGTCACGCATCGATTCCAACCTGAACATCAAGATACCCAGCTTGCGTGCGGCAGTACACATCGACGGGGACAGTCTGGTGCTGATGGACGGAGAAACCTTTGCCGAGATTTCGAAGATGCTGATGTTCAAAAACAAGAAGCGGAACGTATTCGATAGCATTACCGTCAATATGACCGTACAGGACGGGAACGTGACGGTTTATCCTTTCCTTGTCCAGATTGACCGTTATAAGGCGGCGGTAGGCGGCACGCAGGGGCTTGACATGAATTTTGACTACCACATCTCGGTGTTGAAGTCACCGATTCCGATTAAGCTGGGAGTCAACATAACCGGCAATTTGGACAAAATGAAAATCAGGCTGGGCAAGGCAAAGTATAAGGATGACGTGACACCGGTGGCAATCCGTAAGGTGGACAGCACGCGCATCAACCTGGGACGGGAGATAGTGAGTGATTTCCGCAGGATTATCCGGCGGGAATAACGCTCCGGCTGTAGCGCAATAATGTGCGGATACGGAAGTGCAGCGTATTTATGTCATGCGTGATATAAATACGCTGTATTTTTTCAAATAAACCCTCAAACACTTGACTTTGCTGTTGGGTTATATTATCTTTGCATATAGCTTCTTTTTACGGTTTTGATATCAAGAACGTACGGTTTCCAATTGGAGAACGTATGGTTTCCATATCAAGAACGTACGGTTTCGATATGGAAACCGTAAAAAGGAGACAGCTGAAAACCGATTATTAACCTTTTAAAAACACATTGTCATGAGTGCCCTTTATGATTTCTTGCCTGTGCCGCCAAAAGGAAACGATGAAAGCGGATCGCACCTTTATCCTAAGCTGCGTCCTTACAAGACTGTTTCTTTCGATGAACTTACTGAAAAAATTGCCTCCCATTCCGGATTGACCAAAGGGAATATCCTTGCCGTGATGGAAGAGATAGAATACTGGACCAAGCAACTCCTTTCAGACGGATACCGTGTGCAGATAGGGAACATCGGCACGGTTTCTGCCTCGCTCAAGGCAGATACGGAGGTGTACGATAAAGAGGATATACACGCCCAGTCTATCCGTTTTGATAAGGTGAAGATGACCGTGTCCAAACAATTCTCGAAGCAATGCAGCGGAAAGGTGCTGCGTGCCCCTTCGGGGAAGAAGTTCCGGCAAAGTTCGTGCACGTATACGGAGGAAGAGCGGCTCGCCTTGCTTCAATCGTATCTGGAGAGCCACGACTATATCACCCGTGCGGAATATGGCGCTTTGACGGGGCTGCTGAAATACAAAGCGTGGCAGGATCTGGACAAATGGGTGAAAGCGCACCTAATCGACATCAAGGGGCGCGCTCCTCACCGGGTGTATGTGAAGCGTAAGGATTAGTGCATTCAAATGGAACACAGAGACACGGAGGCACGGAGTTTTTTTAAGAAGCTGTTTTGAATTTCTCCAAAAAGTTTTTCTTGGCTTGATGTATCCGTTTTCGTGTGTGCTTTGGGCGATTTTTTGGTCCTTTCCGCTCCTGTTCTTCGTCAGATAGCCCGCTATCTTCCTCATCACAGAAGCGAAAATGCCTCAAAAACTCATCCCAAATCATCGCACGATAAATTCAAAACAGCTTCTAATTGTCAATTCCTCCGTGCCTCAGCGCCTCTGTGTGCGATAGAAAGAATCTTGATTGTCTTTGTTTGATGTGTCTGAACAAAAAAATGTCTTAAAATTAGGATATTTAGAATGAATCTTTTATTTTTGGGGAATAAAATGGATGATGCATATTACTAACTTAAATAATAATTCATAACATCATGGAAAACGAAGAATTGATCAAACTTTGTACTGAAAAGGCTCAGAGCTGGCTGACCCCTGCATACGATGCTGAGACGCAAGCCGAGGTGAAACAGATTTTGGAAAACCCCGACAAGACTGCGCTTATTGATGCGTTCTATAAGGACTTGGAATTCGGGACAGGCGGTTTGCGCGGCATCATGGGCGCAGGTTCTAACCGTATGAACATCTATACTGTAGGAGCCGCTACACAAGGCTTGGCGAATTACTTGAACAAGAACTTTGCCGGAAGAGATTCGATTTCGGTGGTAGTCGGTCATGATTGCCGTAACAACAGCCGTAAGTTCGCTGAAATTTCGGCTGATATCTTCTCGGCTAACGGCATTAAGGTTTATCTCTTCGATGATATGCGTCCGACTCCCGAAGTGTCGTTCGCTATCCGTCATTTGGGATGCCAGAGCGGCATTAACATCACGGCTTCACACAATCCGCGTGAATATAATGGCTACAAGGCTTATTGGGACGATGGCGCTCAGGTGCTTGCTCCGCATGATAAGGGCATCATTGACGAGGTGAACAAGGTGAAGGTAGGCGATATCAAGTTCCAGGGAAACAAAGACTTGATTCAGATTATCGGTAAGGACATAGACGATGTGTACCTGGAGAAGGTTCATGGCATCTCGATTGATCCCGAAGTCATCAAGCGTCAGAAAGACTTGAATATTGTTTACACGCCGCTGCACGGCACAGGCATGATGCTGATTCCGCAATCGTTGAAGTTGTGGGGATTCGAGAACGTGCATTGCGTTCCCGAACAAATGGTGAAGAGCGGCGATTTCCCTACGGTCGTATCTCCGAACCCTGAAAACGCTGAGGCTTTGACGATGGCTATCAACCTTGCAAAGAGCATAGATGCCGACATTGTGATGGCTTCCGATCCGGATGCGGACCGTGTAGGCATGGCTTGCAAGGACGACAAGGGCGAGTGGGTATTGATTAACGGTAACCAGACTTGCTTGATTTTCTTGTATTACATCATCAAGAACCGCATCGCGATGGGCAAGATGAAGGGCAACGAGTTTATCGTGAAGACCATCGTGACCACAGAAGTCATCCGTAAGGTGGCTGAAAAGAACAACATCAAGATGATGGACTGCTACACCGGATTCAAGTGGATTGCCCGCGAAATCCGTCTGCGCGAAGGCAAGGAGCAATACATTGGCGGAGGCGAGGAAAGTTACGGATTCCTGGCTGAAGACTTTGTGCGCGATAAGGATGCCGTATCGGCTTGCTCGCTGCTGGCTGAAATCTGTGCATGGGCGAAAGACCAGGGCAAGACTTTGTATGACATCCTGATGGAAGTTTACTTGGAATACGGATTCTCGAAAGAAGTGACCGTAAACGTGGTGAAGCCGGGCAAGAGCGGTGCTGACGAAATCAAGGCGATGATGGATAACTTCCGTGCATGCCCGCCGAAGGAATTGGGCGGTTCTGAAATCGTATTGATTAAGGATTACAAGACGCTGAAGGCTACGGACAATCAGGGAAATGTAACGGATTTGGATATGCCGGAAACTTCGAATGTGCTTCAATACTTTACCGCAGACGGCACGAAGGTGTCTGTACGTCCGTCGGGAACAGAACCGAAGATTAAGTTCTACGTGGAAGTAAAGGGCGAAATGGGTTGCCCGAAGTGCTATGCGCGTGAGACCAATGCGGCTCTTGAAAAGGTAGAGGCCGTGAAGAAGTCTTTGGGAATCTAATTAAATGAAGAATTAAGAATGAAGAATCGCCTTCGGCGGTGTTGACACAGGAAGCTATTCCCGGAGATGCGGATTGCAAATCCGCAACTCGATTACGCCGGATTACAAATCCGGCATGACAAAGTCAACACGCCGAAGGCGATTCTTCATTCCTCATTCTTAATTTTCAAAGCATTCCATAGCGGGTAATGTAGTTCATTACTTTTTCTTTGTAGTTTTCTCCGATGGGTATGAGTTTTTTGTCATCGAAACGAATGCGCAGGCGGGATATTTCCGTTATTTTTTGCAGATTGACAATATACGACCGGTGTACGCGTATGAAATGTGAAGGCAGGCGTGCCTCCAGTTTTTGCAGGCTATTGAGGGTGATGACGGGTTTTTCTTTCCCTTCGATATAGATGCGTACATATTCGCTCATGCTTTCGATGTATTTGATGCTATCGACATCGATGCGCATCACCTTGTAGTCGCTTTTTACGAAAAGCGTGTGCGTGTCATCCGATGAGGCAGGAACCGGCGCCTGCTTGTTGAGGCTTTTCATCTTTTGCGCTTTTTCGGCGGCACGCAGGCAGTTTTCAAGTTCGAATGGCTTTAGCAGATAGTCTATGGCATTCAGCTTGAACCCGTCTATGGCAAACGAGGGATAGGCTGTCGTAATGATAACCATGGGCGGATGTGTCAGCGAACGGATAAATTCAATGCCGTTCATGTCCGGCATGTCGATGTCGGTAAATAACAGGTCGATGTGTTTCTTTTCCAAAAGCGTGTGGGCTTCGCCGGTTTCCATGCAGGCTTTTTCCAATGTCAGAAACGGGATTTGTTTGATGTATTCCGCCAGTTTAAGCAGGGCAAGCGGTTCATCGTCAAGTATGATACAGTTCATCATTGTGCAGGGATAATTAAAAGTACGTGGTATTGATTGTCTTTTTCTTCGGCGTTTAGCGTATAGTCATTGTCGAAGAGCAGGTTGAGCCTTTTTTGTATGTTGGGCAGTCCGATGCCTTGATGCCGGGTTCCGGGTGTCTTGGCCGTCAGGCTGTTTTTGCATGTGAAATAGACGTTGTTCCCTTTAATGCTGATAGCCGCTTCGATGAACGATTCATTCCGGTGGCTGATGCCATGCGTGAAAGCGTTTTCCAATAATGAAATGAAAAGCAAGGGCGGCACCTGCACATCGGGAATGATGAACGGAGTATGGAATGCGATGTGCAGTTTGTCGGTGTAACGCAGTTCCATTAGCTTTAAATAGTGCTCCAGGAATTGTACTTCCCTTGTTAAGGGAACCAGTACTTTATCGGCTTCGTAAAGCATGTATTGCATGAGTTTGGAGAGTTCGATGATGCTTTTTTGCGCTTTCTCTTTGTCGATGCCTATCAGGGTATGGATATTGTTCAGCGTGTTCATGAAGAAATGCGGGTTCAGCTGGTATTTCAGGTATTTCAGCTCGGCTTTCAGGCGTTCGCGTTCCAGCTCTTTCAGCATTTCATCGTCGCGGAGCGATTTCAGGAAGAGCCGTATGGCGATGTTGAAGCCAGCCAGCAGTACGGCTATGAGGATATGGGTAAATGTGACAAACGGAGGAAACGGAGATTTGTGCATGCCTTCGTTGTGTGCGGCAGGAGGGGGAGGCGGAGACATCATGCGGGAAGGCTGGCGGGTGATGTCGTCTAAATGGAACAGTCCGATGAGTTCGGGGACAATAATGAATAATAAGGGAATGATAAAGACGAGGGCTGCCATGTATCCGGCATATTGTCTTTTCAACAGCAGTTGGGGAATCAGTATATAGTTGTTTATCAAAAAGAGGAAGAAGAACGGGCTGGTAATGACCCACATGTCAAGGGCGGTGTGGAGGATGTCGGTGTTGCCGTCGGTCTGGTATGCCATTAGCAGGGCATTGATGAAGGGGAGTGGCGAAAATCAGCAATGCGATAGTGGCATAGATTATCTGCTCGAAAAGTTGTTGTTTTTGTAACGTTGTCATTGTCTGTCTTCCTTTTATATAGCTGTTGCAAAAGTATAAGGAATGGCATTCCGTTGCAAAAATAATCGGCGAACGGGAAGATTTTGCAGACCATTGCGGCAATTTTGCAAGTCATCTCACCTGAAATTTACTTTGTTGTAAATATCTCTGCCTTTGCCGAGAGAATTGTCCGGTTGGCTGATAGTTTTTGGCGGAGTGTTCCGGAGGGCTTAACTTCGTGACCGTAAAAACAAAAAACAGCAATATGAGAAGATACGCATTTAGTTTGTTCTTATGTGGGGTGGTTGTTTGCGGAGAGAAGTCTGCGGCTGCTACAGACAGTCTCTCCGCTTTTTCCCCTCAAACGGAAGAACAGGTGAAGGAGGTTCCTAATCCGGAACGGGCAGCCCGGAAGCTGACCGATGAAATGGATGAGTTGTTGCAGCTTACCGAGAAACAGTATAAGAAGATTTATAAGCTGAATCTGAAAGAGGAGAAAGAGAAGGTTGAAAGAATGACAGGCAAGGCACCGTTTGGCGGAGAGCGTCCTCCCATGCCTCCCATGGGTGGTGGGATGCCTCCTCAGAACGGCTCTTTTGAGCGCGGAGGCATGCGCCCTCCGATGCCGGAAGATATGCAAGAGGACATGCAAAGCCGGATGGAAAAGCGGAATAAGAAGTTGAAGAAGATTCTTACCGACGAACAATACGAGAAATGGATGTCGAGAATACCTGAACCCGAAGAACCGGCTGTCCCTTTCCCGATGATGCCTGAAGAATGAAAGCGTTGTTATTCACTATAGCGGGTTTCTTGCTTTTGGGGTTTTGTGCCTGTGATGAGGAAGAAATCGAGTACGTCCCGATAGCGAAAAAGCATTTGGGAGAGACATACGAAACATACACGTTGAATAATGTGATAGGCTTGGATTCTGTGGGTATTGTTGTTCTGAACTTTTATCCGGAAGAGGTGACAGACCTTTCGTATATGCAATACAGTGAGAGCGCATGTGCTTTTACCTTTCATCGGGGCGAGACGGCAGACTACCGTATTTCGTGGGATTATGATACGGGAGGAAGTTACGTAGAAGTGCAGTATGGACAGAATGCCATGTGGTATACGATAAACGAGCAGCAGTATAAAGGAGAGTATCTCTTGCGGGCAAACGACGGCATGGCTGTACGTATCGTCATACGGGCAAGCGGTCGTGGCGTTTACGATGAGGAGGGAAATGTAGAATATCTGGCAGGCGTTACTGTGAACGATTTCCGCATAGAAGAGGCGGAATAAGCTTATTAAGTTCTTGAGTTTGTAAGTTTTTAAGTTAAAGAAGGATTGTTGCTTACCAACTCAAAAACTGAAGAACTCAAGAACTAAAGAACTTAAAGCTCAAGAACCAAAAAACTCAAGAACTCAAAAACTAAAAAACTTACAAACTGATTTTCTTAATTCATTAATTTAAAGTTAGATTTTTGGATGCCGTGTCTTGGTGATCAAGGCGCGGCATTTTTCAATTCGACCACTACCACTTCGCTGGGCGTGAAGAGGCGGATGTCTTTCCGCGAGGTGCCCAGCCCGTTGGTGATGATGAGGGGGATGCCCTGGCTGTTGTGCTTCAGTCCCGTGAGGAAGCGGTTCCCGTATTTGGAGAAGTGTGCAGGACTCCACCGACGGAACAGGCTGACTTGTCCGCCATGCGTATGTCCTGCCAAGGCAAGGTCGGTGTTCGATACGTCTGTGTCTTCCACATAGTCGGGGGTATGTACCAGCATTACCACAAAGTCTTCCGCACGAAGCGCAAGGGTAGGCGATACGCCGTTCCGTTTCAGGTCGAACGGATTGCGGATACCGCATATCAGGATGTATTCGTTTCCTTTCCATAAGGTATCCGTCTTATGTTCCAGCAGACGCACTCCCGTATGTGCCATGGCGCGGCGCACCAAGGTGTCGCTTTCTCCCCGTTCGTGGTTGCCCATGACGGCGTATGTGCCGAAACGTGTCTTTACCTGTGCCAGTGCCGAGAACAGTTCTTCCATATCTCCTCCTTCCCGTCCGCGATAGTCTCCTCCCAATAAGAGGACATCTGCATCTGCCGCTTGCAAGGCACGGATGGCTCCATGCAGGCGCTTGGCGTCAAACCGGCTTTCGTAATGGAAGTCGGAAGCGAACGCGATGCGGAACCCGTTGAAAGAGTCGGGCACTTGCTCGCTGTAAATCTCATACCGCTTGATGCGGCCCACTCCTTTGTATTTCGAGAAGGAAGCGGTGGCGCACGAGGTGAGAGCCAGACAAGCGGTGATTATCAGAATAGGGATAGATTTGATTTTCTTATTCAATGGAGTGCTTTCTTTTTAATCAATTATCTAAGAAGCTGTTTTGAATTTCTCCAAAAAGTTTTTCTTGGCTTGATGTAT
>ERZ779889.2747-NODE-2747-length-13906-cov-9.447116_pt1 | contig 13906 bp, 12 predicted proteins | sample MGYA00511030_ERZ779889 | MGnify/ENA primary metagenome ERZ779889 (study PRJEB29588, sample SAMEA2160616) | human gut metagenome | biome: human gut; feature: human-associated habitat; material: faeces | place: Denmark | collected 2008/2010 ...
ACGAACACATCAAGCCAAGAAAAACTTTTTGGAGAAATTCAAAACAGCTTCTAACCTGAGCAAAGTTTAAACAGGCTCTTAATTCTTTATATTGAACACAGAGGCACAAAGACACGGAGAAATTGACAATTGATAAAACTCTGTGCCTTTGAGTCTCTGTGTTCCATCTTGTTTTTCGCAAACCAGTTTTGTTATGCTATAAGGTTGATATTATGAAGAGATGCCGCTGCATGGTCCGATGCATGCGGACTGCATCCCTCAGTCCTCCTAAAAAGGACTGCAGCCCTGACAGGCTGGGACTGGAGTACTGGCAGCAGAGGACAGCAGTCACGGCAGGGCAGGACTGGCAGGACAATAGGATCTGTTTGTTTTTGCAAAGAAATTTCAGAAGAACATTTGCCATATCAAACATTTTCACTACCTTTGCACCGCTTTTTCGATTTCATCGATGTGCAAGAAAGTGCACCGTGTGATGGCGAATTAAGCAAAACAACTTAATTTAGAGTAACACAAAAAAACAATTCAAACATGAAATCAATTGACATTACAGGTTCTTTAAGAACAGAAACAGGAAAGAAAGCAACCCATGATTTGCGCAAAAACAATCAAGTTCCGTGCATATTATACGGAATGAAAAAAGATGAAAACGGAAATCCGGCTGCCACTCCTTTTGCCGTTACAGTAGAAGGTTTGCGCAACTTGGTTTATACGCCGCACATCTATGTAGTGAATCTGAACATTGACGGACAGGTGGTAAACGCCATTATGAAAGATATACAATTCCATCCTGTAACTGACGCTATCCTGCACGTAGACTTCTATCAAATCAACGAAGAAAACCCGATTGTAATGGAAGTGCCCGTTCAGTTGGAAGGTTTGGCTGAAGGTGTGAAAGCCGGTGGTAAATTGGCGTTGCAAGTCCGCAAGTTGAAAGTGAAAGCTTTGTACAACAACATCCCCGAACGCTTGGTTATAGACGTAACCAGCTTAGGTTTGGGCAAGACTATCAAAGTCGGAGAATTGCATTTCGACAACGTGGAATTGCTGAATGCAAAAGATACAGTGGTTTGTGCGGTTAAATTGACCCGTGCCGCTCGTGGTGCACAGGCTGCTGCCGCAAAATAATCCTGCATTGATGTAAACGAAACAAATCCGCTTTCAATGAAATATTTGATTGTAGGCTTGGGGAATATCGGTGATGAATATCACGAAACCCGGCACAACATAGGATTTATGGTATTGGACGCTTTAGCTAAGGCGTCCAATATTGTTTTCAAGGACGGACGATACGGCGCTACGGCATCTTTATCCATCAAAGGACGGCAGCTCATTCTGCTTAAGCCCTCTACTTACATGAACCTCAGCGGGAATGCGGTACGTTACTGGATGCAACAAGAAAAAATCCCGTTGGAAAACGTACTCATTGTGGTAGACGACTTGGCACTTCCGCTGGGAAGCCTCCGCTTGAAAGGAAAAGGAAGCGATGCCGGGCATAACGGGCTGAAACACATCGCCTCTACATTGGGGACACAAAATTATGCAAGACTGCGTTTCGGCATCGGCAATAATTTTCCTAAAGGAGGGCAGATAGACTATGTATTGGGACACTTCGACGAAGAAGAACAAAAAGCATTGCCCGAACGGATAGCGATAGCCGAAGAAATCATCAAAAGTTTCTGCCTTGCCGGACTGAACATTACCATGAATCAATTTAATAATAAATAAACCAAACCTATGCCCGAAGCAAGAATAGACAAATGGATGTGGGCGGCACGCATATTCAAGACCCGTACCATCGCCGCCGAGGCGTGTAAAAAAGGAAGAATACACATCAACGGGGCACAAGCCAAACCCTCGCGCATGGTCAAGCCCGGCGATGTCATTCAGGTAAGAAAACCGCCCATTACTTATTCTTTCAAAGTTTTGCAAGCAATAGAAAAACGAGTCGGGGCAAAACTGGTTCCTGACGTTATGGAAAACGTCACTACCCCCGACCAATACGAACTGTTAGAGATGAGCAAAATCAGCGGATTCGTAAACCGTGCCAAGGGGACAGGACGCCCGACAAAGAAAGACCGGCGTGACTTGGACGAATTCTTCACCCCCGAATACATGGACGACTTCGACTTTGATTTCGATGATGAAGAAGAGGAGTAAAAGTTAATCTGAAAAAACAGAATCGAACACAGAGGCACAAAGGCACAGAGTTTTATTTACAATTTACGAAGTACAATTAAACCATTGGAATAGTAAATCGTACATCGAAAAATAAATTATTCCTCTGTGTCTCCGTGCCTCTGCGTCCAATCAAAGAATCACTCAGCCAATTACAGATTCGCCTTCACCGCGTCAATCAGTTCCTGGTATTCGGCATCCGACAAATATACTTTTCCCGGATTCATTTGGAATGTACCTCCGTAGTCAGGTCCGTCTACATACTTAGGCGCCAAATGGAAATGCAAGTGCGACAATTTGTCGCTATATGCTCCATAATTGATTTTTTCAGGATTGAAAGCCTTTTGCATGGCACGGGTCACACGCGCAACATCCGCCATAAACGCATTACGGTCTTCATCGCTCAACTCGTTCAAGTCGTTCACATGGTCTTTATACGCCACCAGGCAACGTCCCCGATACGTTTGTTCTTTAAACAAGAATACACGCGAAACGCTTAACGGTGCAATTTCAATCATCAAGTTGTGCAATGTCTCATTGTTCTGACAATAGAGACAATCTTTCGGATCACTTTTCATAATTCTTTCTTTTTTATTTATGTGTTAAACATGGATTTCATTTAGCCTCAAACAATTTCTTCAGATTATCCGCTTCTCCTACCACCCATACGATATCATTCTCCCGCAAAGGCTCATGAACATCGGGAGCACGCAAAGCGTCTTCACCTGCCGACTCGATACCCACCACCAGACAATGGTAGTTCGAGCGGAAACCGCTTTCTATGATATTACGTCCTACAAAAGGCGAATTCTTATCCACGATAAACTGGCTCAGCTTCATTTCACGCTTTTCCAAATCTCCCTCATCGGGCGGAAGCACCGCCTTCTCTGCCTTTGCCGAAAAAGCGTTCAACTGCTCATCCGTGCCGATAACCTGAAGTGTATCGTTCGGGAACACGCGCGATGCCCCGTCGGGAATATTCACCCGACGCGTTCCCCGGATAATCGATGCCACATGCACGCCATACTTCTTGCCCAAGTCCAGCTCTTTCAACGTATGCCCTACCCAAGCCGAATCCGGAGAAACCGTAAAATCGCTTAAGTGTATATCGCGGTCAAGCAATTTCCCCGCATAAGCAGGACGCTTGTCACCCAAATATTCCTGCTGCATCTCTTTCGAACGCAAATTCAACTCAAATGTACGCTCCAATACGATGGATTGCTTCTTCAGGAATCGGGAAAATATCATGCCGCAAACCAATAAAATGGCAATGCCGACCATCAGTGCCACCGACCCTTGGAACAAACGTTCGATAATGAACACCACAAAACCTACCCCAATCAAGACCCGAAGAATGACCAAAGATATCAATGGAGCATGATTGAACCGATTATCATTCCACAAAGTCCGAAACTCAGCCGAATGGTTTTTCTTCATAATCAGTGCACGGAGGAAAGGAGCTATTGCCAGAATGGTAATCACGGCGGTCACAATCTTCCCCCATTTCATCCCCAACATATCGAGAATATAAGGGCGCATAAAATGCAAGCAGATAATCAATACGGCGATAGAAAGCACCGAATAAATCAATACGACCCGTGCCACCGCCAACAACAGCTTCTGCCAGTTGGTCTTATGGTTTACCGTAGACGAGCCAGCCGAATAACGCTCCAGCAGCAAGCGCCAACGCCCGGGCAGATGACGGTCTATCACATTATAGGCAGGGACGGCAAGCCGGATCATATAAGGAGTAAGGAACGTGGTAATAACCGATACCGCCACCACAATCGGATAAAGGAAATCGCTCGTGACTTTCAGGCTGACTCCCATCGCGGCGATAATAAAAGCGAACTCACCTATCTGCGTCAGGCTGAACCCGCATTGCATAGCAGTCTTTAACGGCTGGCCGGACAGCAACACACCCATCGTACCGAATACGGTCTGCCCCAACAGAACAGCCGCAACAATCGCCAAAATCGGATAACGGTACTCCACAATCATGTGCGGGTCGACCATCATGCCCACCGATACAAAAAACACTGCGCCGAACAGGTCTTTCACCGGAGCCACCAAATGCTCGATATGCTCCGACTCAACCGTTTCCGAAAGGATAGAACCCATGATGAAAGCGCCGAACGCGGGAGAAAAACCGACCGCTGCCGCCAAATACACCATTCCGAGGCAAAGGGCAAGCGACACAATCAGCAGGGTTTCGTCGCTCATCAGCTTACGGACCCTCTTCAAGAATAGCGGTATCAGATAAAGCCCTACCACCAACCACAATATCAAGAAGAACACCAGCTTGGCAATGCTGAGCATCATCTCGCTTCCTTCAAAATGCGAACTGACAGCCAGGGTAGAAAGCATCACCATCAGCACAATGGCAAGAATATCTTCAATAATCAAAATGCCTAACACAACACCCGCAAAATGCTGCTGGCGCAAACCCATATCGTCGAAAGCCTTGTATACAATGGTAGTAGAAGACATGGCAATCATTCCGCCCAGGTAAATGCAATCCATCTGCTTCCAGCCGAACATCCACCCCACCGATACACCGATGATAATCATGCACAAAATAATGGTGGAAGCGGAGATTATCGCAGAACTTCCAACCTTCAACAATTTCTTGATGCTGAACTCCAGCCCCAAAGCGAACAAGAGAAAAATAACGCCTATTTCCGACCATAAATCGATATTCGCCTCATCGACTACCGAAGGGGTAAAAGCGAAATGCGGGCTGCACAAAAAGCCAGCCACAATATACCCTAACACCAAAGGCTGTTTCAGTTTCTTAAATACAAGAGTCATCACGCCGGCACAAATCAATATCAGTGCCAAATCGCTGATAAGAGGAGCTAATTGAGACATATTCGTTTATTCCTTTTTTAGTATCGTACCGCAAAAGTAACAAAAAACAAAAAACATTCTTACCTTTGCAGCAAAATAAAACAGAAAATATGATAGTTTGCATAGCCGAAAAACCCAGCGTGGCACGCGATATAGCCGATGTATTGGGAGCCAAACAACGAAAAGACGGATACATCGAAGGAAACGGATACCAGGTGACCTGGACATTCGGGCATCTCTGTACCCTGAAAGAACCGCACGAATATACGCCTTCGTGGAAAGCATGGTCACTCTCAAGCCTTCCGATGATACCGCCACGCTTCGGCATCAAACTGATAGAAGACCCGGGCATACAGAAACAATTCCAAATCATCGAACGCCTCATGCAGGCGGCTGATGAAATCATCAACTGCGGCGATGCCGGGCAAGAAGGAGAGCTTATCCAACGGTGGGTAATGCAGAAAGCAGGAGCGCATTGCCCCGTTAAGCGTTTGTGGATTTCTTCACTGACCGAAGAAGCCATCCGCGAAGGTTTCGCCAAGCTGCAAGACCAGTCGCAATTCCAGTCGCTCTACGAAGCCGGACTAAGCCGTGCCATAGGCGACTGGCTTTTAGGCATGAACGCCACACGGCTCTATACGTTAAAGTACGGACAAAACCGCCAAATACTTTCCATCGGGCGGGTACAGACCCCTACTCTCGCCCTCATTGTCAACCGTCAACAAGAAATCGAGCATTTCGTACCGAAGCAATATTGGGAACTCAAGACCGTTTACCGCGACACCACATTCAGTGCCATCGTGCGCAAAAGCGACGAAGAACTTGCCGAAGAAGCAGCCCAAAGCAATGCGCCAGCTAAAAAGAAAAAGGAAGAAGACAACCGGGGCATCCCTCCCATCACCGATGAAGCCACGGGAAAAGCCTTGCTGGAACGCATCAGCCACGTACCTTTCACCGTAACCGATATCAGCCTGAAAAAAGGGAACGAAGCTCCTCCCCGGCTCTTCGACCTGACTTCCCTGCAAGTGGAATGCAACAAAAAGTTCTCATATTCAGCCGACATGACCTTGAAACTCATCCAGTCGCTCTACGAAAAGAAAGTTGCGACCTATCCGCGCGTAGACACCACCTTCCTGAGCGATGACATTTATCCGAAATGCCCGAAAATACTAGAAGGCTTGAAAGACTATGCCGCCTTTACCTCACCGCTTGCCGGACAGAAACTGATAAAATCGAAAAAGGTATTCGACAACTCGAAAGTGACCGACCACCATGCCATTATCCCGACCGGTGTGCAACCGCACGGACTGACCGACATGGAAAAGAATGTATTCGACCTGATAGCGCGCCGCTTCATTGCCGTGTTCTACCCCGATTGCAAATTCTCCACCACCACAGTTACAGGCAAAGCGGATGACATCGAGTTCAGGGTAAGTGGCAAGCAAATCATCGACCCGGGCTGGAGAGTCATCTTTGCCAAAGAACCGAAAGAAGACACGAAAGAAGGGGAAGAAGAAAGCGTATTGCCTGCTTTTACCAAGGGAGAAAGCGGACCGCATACGCCTATGTTGAATGAAAAATGGACCCAGCCGCCCAAGCCCTATACCGAAGCCACCTTGCTTCGGGCGATGGAAACGGCAGGCAAGTTAGTGGATAACGAAGAGTTGCGCGACGCCCTGAAAGAGAACGGCATAGGTCGCCCCTCTACCCGTGCCGCCATCATCGAGACATTATTCAAACGGCATTACATCCGCAAGGAACGCAAAAGCCTGATAGCGACTCCCACGGGCGTAGAACTCATCGGACTGATCCGAGAAGAACTACTGAAATCCGCCGAACTGACAGGCATTTGGGAAAAGAAACTGCGTGAAATAGAACGGCATAGCTACAATGCGAAACAATTCTTAGACGAATTGAAGCAAATGGTAGGCGAAATTGTCACCAGTGTATTAAGTGACAATACCAACCGCCGCGTCACCGTGATGCCCGAAGAACCGGAAAAGAAAAAAAAGGCGGCTCCACGGGCTAAAAAAGCAACCGCATCGGCTCCCACTCCCCAGCCCGCATTGCCCGAAGGCGATGCCATTATCGGCACGAAATGCCCGCTCTGCGGAAAGGGAACCATCCTGAAAGGGAAAACCGCCTACGGCTGTTCGGAATGGAAAAACGGCTGTACATTCCGCAAACCGTTCTGAGAATTCACCACAAAGACCACAGAGGCACACAAAGGAACTTAATGCCTCTGTGTGCCTCTGTGGTGAAATGTCTATTAATTTTGTACGTATACTTATCACATTAACGAACAACAAGGCTCACTTGCTCGGGCAAATATCCGCTCCGGATACGCCACTCTTGAGGATAAAGGTTATTGGCACGGTTTCCGATGTTTTTCACAAAGCCTAATGCCGCACCCTTATACCTTATTAATAGATAGCCGCGGGGAACATCAGCCGATAAGACAACCGCCTCTTTCCGCAAATAGGCGATAGCCTGCTCATAACTTACCTCTACCGAGGGGAAAGCCGTTTCATCGCGGGCAACGGACATCGCCAAAGCTTGCGAAGGAATCAGGTCTTTTCCTTTTACCTCCGCTACCTGTACCCCGGCACATACCACACGCATCTGCGCCTGAAGCATTTCGTATACAGACTGGTAAAGGAGCGGGAATGCAACAACCCGGTTCTGCTCCATCGTCCACGCATATTGACCGGAAGAGACAAGCCAGCCTTTTACTTCTTTCGGCAAAATCGGCGCTTTCTCCTTCCCTTTTGCCTTCTTCTCTTTCCGCCGATGCGGAGAGACACCGGGCACGCTCTCTCCCGACTTGCGCAAAACCGTCATAAACAATCCCTCGCCTTCGGTGCGGTGAGGCAGGAAACGATAGACAGGAAAATCTTTTCCAGCCAAATTGCCGGAAATGTTCCATCCGGACTGCACTTCTACCGGAAGAACTTCCGCCCCCAGTTCCTCGGCTATCCATGCCACATTGTCCTCGTTTTCCTCCCGATTGTACGTACACGTGCTGTACACCAACAACCCGCCGGGCTTCAGACAATGCCAGATATCACGCACAATGCGGCGCTGGCGCTGCCAACATAACGTCACATTCTCCACACTCCACTCTTCTACCGCCACGGGGTCTTTCCGGAACATGCCTTCGCCCGAACAAGGTACATCGGTCAAAATAACATCAAACAATCCACCCAACTGCGCAAAGTCGGCAGGGTCGTTATTCAAGACCACCGTACCGGGATGCCCCCACTTCGTCACATTTTCCGCCAGCACCTGCACCCGGTTGCGCATCACTTCATTCGCCACCAGCAGGCTTCCTTCGGGCAAGACCGAACGTGCCAGCGTAGACTTTCCTCCCGGAGCGGCGCAAAGGTCGAGCATCACCACCGGCTCGTGCACATATTGCGTCAAGACCTGCTCGAGAAACATCGAGGAAGCTTCTTGCACGTAATAGCATCCGGCATGAAACAAAGGGTCGAACGTGAATGTAGGACGGGAAGCCAAGTAATAGCCCGACCCGCACCACGGCACCTGACGCCCGCCGGCAGGCACGGCATCCGTCTTCAAACGGTTCATACGAATACTGACCGGAGGTTCCTTGGCAAGCGCTTCACGAAAAGCGGCAAACTGCCCTTCGCCCAGCAAGCCGCCCGTCCGGGTTATAAAATCGATAGGAAGATTCATAAGCATCTATTATAATAATGAACGGCAAATTTAAATAAAAATCGCGAGATTATCCTCAATGCCGGAAGGATTCAAGCATACGTTTTGACGAACATAAGTGAGTAGGCTGTTTCACATAAGTAAGTTGGTTGTTTAACATAAGTGAGTCGGTCAACTCACTTATGTTCGTTTGAGGGAGCTTTTTGCCAATCTTTGAAAAAGAATGTTTGCGCATTCGGCCGAATCTGATTACCTTTGCCCAAATTTCAAGCAAACACGATAAACATGAAACAATACTTAGACCTGCTCAGACGCATCCGCACCGAAGGCGTGCAAAAGCATGACCGTACGGGAACGGGCACCATCAGCATATTCGGACACCAAATGCGCTTTAACCTTGCGGACGGATTCCCGCTGGTGACTACCAAGAAACTGCATCTCAAGTCCATCATCCACGAACTGCTTTGGATGTTGAGCGGAGACACCAACGTGCACTACCTGCAAGAAAACGGCGTGCGCATCTGGAACGAATGGGCGGACGCGGACGGAAACTTGGGACACATCTACGGATACCAATGGCGCTCATGGCCCGATTACGAAGGAGGGGTTATCGACCAGATAGCGGAAGCCGTAGAGACCATCAGACACAATCCCGACTCGCGGAGGATTATCGTCAACGCATGGAACGTGGCGGACCTGAAAAACATGAACCTGCCGCCTTGCCACATGTTCTTCCAATTTTACGTGGCGGACGGAAAGCTGAGTCTGCAAATGTACCAGCGCAGTGCCGATTGTTTCCTGGGCGTACCGTTCAACATCGCCTCGTATGCCCTCCTGCTCCAGATGATGGCGCAAGTGACGGGACTGGAAGCAGGCGAGTTCATCCATACGTTAGGCGACGCGCACATCTACCTGAACCACTTGGAACAAGTAGACCTGCAACTGACCCGTGAGCCTCGCCCACTCCCGAAAATGAGATTGAACCCGGACGTAAAGGACATCTTCGGCTTCAAATATGAAGACTTCGAACTGACCGATTACAATCCGTGGCCACATATCGCAGGAAAAGTATCTGTATAAACCATACTCACCATGATTACCATCATCGCAGCTATCAACAAAAACCGGGGACTCGGTTTCGAGAACAAATTGCTTTATTGGTTGCCCAATGACCTGAAACGCTTCAAGGCATTGACCACGGGACACACCATCATTATGGGACGAAAGACTTTCGAATCGTTTCCGAAAGGGGCATTGCCCAACCGGAGAAATATCGTACTAAGCAAAGGTGACCACAACTTTCCGGGTGCCGAATGCTTTCACTCGCTGGAAGAAGCCCTGATGCATTGCGGCAAAGGAGAAGACATATATATTATAGGTGGAGCCGGCTTGTATGCCGAAGCCCTGGCTATCGCCGACCGGCTTTGCCTGACCGAAATAGAAGATGACAAGAAAGAAGCGGACGTATTCTTTCCGGAAATCGACACACCCCACTGGAAAGTGGTGAACCGGGAAACGCATTCCGTTGACGAAAAGCATGCTTATGCATACAGTTTCGTGGATTATGAGAGAGGTTAACTTGCCATAGAGGACACAGAGGATGAAAAGTCATTTGATAATAACAACTCAAAATCTATGACCATGAAGTTTATTCCGGCTTGTTTTCCTTTTTCTCTGTATAATAGTTCAACATGTTTTGGGTAAAGTTGCGCATCTCATCACGTACAGATTCCGGCTCCAACACTTCCACTTGGTCGCCTTGGGCAAGCACCAGTTGGTAGAAGTCAAACGTCGGTTTCAGGTGATATTCAAAGAAAGTCGATTCGTCATCACTTCCAATCTCACGCTGTGATTCATGCAGGGGCAATGTGCGCAGATAGTCTGCAAAACCATTGTATGCCCGAAGAACAATCTTTTGAGGCGATTCGTTAGAGGTGATGACACCGCAACACCCTTCGAAATAGCTGTGTACATCAAAGTTCTTCTTCATCTTGAACGTTTTGCCCGTATCTTGGATGTCTGAAATACGGTCGAGGGCATAAACCAGATACACATCACTTGGCTTGATGCCTCGTTCTTTATTCCGCTTGGAATAATAAGGACTGCGTGCCAACACATACCAACGTCGTTTCACTACTTTCAGGAAGTAAGGCTCAATGTCAAAAGTACTGGGGTCAGGTTTGCCGAAGCCTTGGTGTGTAATATTTAACACATGGTTACGCCGCATGGCATCCGCAATGCAGGTCAGCCAAGTCTGCCCCGAAGGGATTTCTTCAAAGATAATCCGGTCTTCCAACTTTTCGTCTGCTTGTATCTGGTTCAATGTGGCGTATGAACTGATGAGCCAACTGCGCAGATTATTTCCCTCTATGCGTTCCGGTTCGTCAATATAATAACGGTATCCGTCCTTCCGGTCACATTCTATATATACATCAAAAATGTCTTTGATGGCTTTCTTGTGGTTATGAAAGGTCTTCAAAGGCAGTTCTTCACCATAGCCCAACCCGCTTTCCTGCCAAAGTTCGTTGATTTCCTCAAACGTCAGCCGTTTGTATCTAAGCAGAATGTCCATCAGCCATACGTATCGTCCAAAAAGATTTGCTGCCATATTGCTGTCATTTAATGGTTATGCCACAAAGTTACATATTTTCTTGTGCCAAAATAAAGCATTGGTCCGATTTTTCATTGCTTGTGCTTCAATCCGGCATAGGCTACCCGTTATCTTTGTGCTTGCTAATCACCAAAATGAAAGAACAATGAGAACCATTCAGAATCACGACGTGAAGATATTCACGGACAACATCGAGGCTACTGCCATTGAGCAAATAGAGCGGTTGCTGACTATCCCAGTGTTCAGCGATTGCAAAATCCGCATCATGCCCGACGTACATGCCGGAGCCGGATGTGTCATCGGCTTTACGGGTAATCTGGGCGACAAGGTTATCCCCAATATTGTAGGGGTGGACATCGGTTGCGGCATCCTGGTACAACCGTTTGCCTGCATGAAAGAGATAAATTACCATGCCTTGAACGAATTTATCTTACACCACATTCCCTCCGGACGCAATTATCGGGACAATCGCTATGCCCCGCTTCCACAAAAGTATATGGATGCCTACCGTGAGAGCAAAGACCTAATCAAGCAGTTGCGTAGCTACCGGGAACTGAAAGAAACCAAACGCCTCAACCTTTCCATCGGTTCGCTGGGCGGAGGCAACCATTTCATCGAATTAAACAAGGATGAAAACGACCTATTTTATTTAGTTGTACATACCGGAAGCCGTAATCTGGGCAAGCAAGTGGCGCAAATTTATCAGCAATTGGCCGTAAAGTGCCAATCCGGCTGGGCAGAACTGATGGAAGAACAGAATCACCTGATTGCAGCATACAAGCAAGCCGGACGGAAAGACGAGTTACAGGACGTTATCCGCGAACTGCACAATTCATTCAAGATGCGCAAACCCGCCATACCTGCTGATTTATCCTATCTGGAAGGCACTTATCGGGAGGACTACCTGCACGACATGCGCCTTTGCCAGCAATGGGCGAAGATAAACCGCCGCATGATTACAGGACTCATCATGGATTACCTGATTACGCAGGGAGTCACCGAAAAACAAGATACCGGACTCCTATTTGAAAGTGTCCACAACTACATCAGCGATGATAACCTCATCCGCAAAGGAGCTATCGCTGCCCGTACTGGAGAGAAATGTATCATTCCGCTGAACATGCGCGACGGTTCCCTCATCTGCATCGGCAAGGGCAATGAAGACTGGAACTCTTCAGCCCCGCATGGTGCAGGCCGCATCATGAGCCGAAGCCAAGCCTTTAAAGAAATCAGTATAGACGACTATGCCCGATCCATGCAGAATATCTATACAGAATGCGTGAACGAAGACACTAAAGACGAATCCCCTATGGTATACAAACCAAAAGAGGAGATTATTCAAAACATCAGTGATACGGTGTCGGTGGTAAATGTGATAAAACCGGTGTATAACTTTAAGGCAGCGGAGTAATTAAGAATTATAATGATAAAAAAGACATTATGATTACTGAAATTAAGAAGCTGTTTTGAATTTATCGTGCGATGATTTGGGATGAATTTTTGAGGCATTTTCGCTTCTGTGATGAGGAAGATAGCGGGCTATCTGACGAAGAACAGGAGCGAAAAGGACCCAAAATTCGCCCAAAGCACACACGAAAACGGAAACATCAACCCAAGAAAAACTTTTTGGAGAAATTCAAAACAGCTTCTAAATTCTATTCAGATTCTTCTTTTGACGTAAGTGGTTCCATGGAAACAAAACAAATTAAGTTAGAAGGGAGATGTGAATAAACTTGAGAAGTGTGAGAGTTGTGAAACGAAGATAAAATTCAAATTAACTCAGAACAAGCCAATTGTTCTGCATAAAAACTTAAAGATATGAGTATTACAAGTATTGAGATTAAATTTTCTAAAGTTGGAATTAATCGCATAGATCAGCCGCGCAAAGTGAATTATATCCCTGTTGCAGTATTGCAGTTTGACAATTTGCCAAAGAAAAAAAGGATATATCTTGATGGCCTTTTGTCTGACAAGAAGTCTGTCAAACAGGTTCTTGCAGGCGAGACGTTTATAGCGCTCAAAATAGATGATGACTTTATTGTCTATGATTTGGAAGGAAGTCGTCAAGGACAAGTCTCTGCCAAAGAATATGGAGAACTGATTCAAGTAAACGAAAATAGTTTTATACTCTGTAAGGATAGAACGGTTACATGGATAAATGATTGTGGAAAAGTCATCCAGTCGAGAGAACTTTCTGACGAAGAATACGAGAACATTCATGAAAAATGAAACATCCTATGTCCAACGATGAGTTAATATAACACTAAGGAGCAGCCACCTTACTTACACAGCAGATAATACAATGTCGTTGGTGAATGTGATTAAACCGATGTATAACTTTAAGGCGGCGGAGTAAAGCAAAGCGGTTTGTGATATTGTCTCCGATTTATTTTGCAATTCAAAAATGCTTTGTAACTTTGAGGCGTAACAAAAAAAGTTAATGAGTTAAAAGATAAATTTAGAGACATATTACATAACTAATAGACGATTATTCGATTCGCTTAAATTCTGGTACAATTTGAATAGGACGAGTATAAACTTTACTCAAGTTTCTGATTTAGATTTTAGGCAGTTTGTGCATATGCCTGTAGTGCT
>ERZ779889.2748-NODE-2748-length-13898-cov-5.531171_pt1 | contig 13898 bp, 9 predicted proteins | sample MGYA00511030_ERZ779889 | MGnify/ENA primary metagenome ERZ779889 (study PRJEB29588, sample SAMEA2160616) | human gut metagenome | biome: human gut; feature: human-associated habitat; material: faeces | place: Denmark | collected 2008/2010 ...
GCCGCCGCCGGGTCTCCCGTCCCTCCGATGTCCTCAAAGTCCACCAGCACGTCCGCGTCCGCGTCGTCGAGGTGGACCTCAAGCGCAGCCGCATCGCCCTCGAGCTCATCGGCTGATCCGTTTCAGGGATTCGTGGATTTCGGCATCAAGCAGAACGGCCTGATTCACGTCTCACGTATGTGTATCGCCGTGTTGTGTTTTTTGAAATCTGTTTCCACTTCATGTCCCGACATACCGTATTTTGGAAGCGGCGGTGCAGTATGTAAAAGAGAGTGATTGATAATCAATATATTGTGATAGCGTGCTGCACATTTGGCCGGTTTGAAACGGGGCAAATGTGCAGTGTGTTTTGTAACTTCTTGATAATCAGATATGCAATTCGACAAGGCGCACCGGCGCTTCAATTTTTACATCGTGAGTTCGACAAAGGCCTGTATCAGCCCAGCATCCAAAGTTATCAGGCATCCTCTTCCGGCCAAGTGTCCTTGCGCTCACATCCTCTTACGGCATTACCCTGCTATCATTTGTCATGACTATTTTTCGCGTTCATGTTGACAGGGTAACGACACCAAGCAGGAAAGTTGCCCGTAAGTGCCAGATGACTATGCACCTACAGCATGGTTTTGAGCAGAGTAGGATCAGTCATGGTCAAGCGTGAGAGCTGCTTGCGGCTCAGTCCGTAACGTTTGTAGAGCATTCTTGCCAGGCGGTATCTGTCCTCGATACAGAGCAATCCAGCAGAGGGCTTGCGGAAAAACTGTCGGCAGAAATTTTCCACCGTTCCGGTCAGCTCGTCATCCGTGTATTTCGTCTTACGCAGGATATCGCCTGTCAGTTCCATTTCCAGATTCTCATTCCGGGACAGCGCATACATCAGACGTGCCGGAGACCTGAACAGATTCTCAACGGACAAGATGTCCACATAGCATTCCGGCAGTATCAGTCCGTTGTCGTTAATAAGAAACGCGTCAAGCAGGTCGGTCTGGGAATGCAGTATATTCCGCCTGGTTCTGTAACTCAATGATCCGATTCTATGGCCGGGGCACTTGCTTTCCGGTGGCCTGAAATACAGTAAGGCAGAGCTCCATTCGTAATGATAGGGCATGATCCTGATTCCGGCGGACACCGGATTGCGCAGGACGTAGCCTATCGCCCTCATCAGGTATCCGCTGTCATCTATGCGCTTGACGCATACGTCCGTGCTGCTGAGATCCGCGAGAGTCGCCAGCCGTTTTTTGTATTGAGTGATGAATTGCCTGCAGCTGCCCTCCTCTCCTCGGACGATAAAGTGTACGTGGTTGCTCATCAGGCAGAACGCAAGTATCGTCACCTGATTCCCTACTGCACATACCGGAATGCTGTTCATGCCGTAGATATAGTTTCCGTCGCCTTTGAAAATCACATTCTTCTCCAGTCCGTCGGTACAAATATGCCAATGATTTTACATACTGCAAAGCTAATCAAGATTCTGATTTGTGCAAATACCTGATATTTAGTTTTTTACCAAAGTGGTAAAAGCGATTGAATTGATCCTGTCAGTGAAAATATGAATAATTCTTAGGATTAAATAGTTCAAAATATATGTGATATTTTGGAAAAATAACCTATTTTTGTACAAAATCCTGCGAAGGATATTTGAAAAGACATATTGAAGCGTTAGTTTTTATTCGTGCCATCTGAAATTTCGACACTTTTAGATTATAGCACAATGAATAAAGTTCAACGCTCACGTTGCTTAATGCTACGTGGGCTTTATTCATTTGTTTGTGCTATAGGTAGTCGAAAACCTCAGATGGCAGACGAAGAGTGAAGTCCACTTTTTTTATGTCTGTAGGTAAAAAAATGACATTGAGCAGAATATTAACCAAATATGTAATATATGGAAAATCATTTAATTATCGGTCTGGGAGGTACAGGCGGCAACATTATTAAGGCTTTCAGAAAGAGGGTCTATGAGGAATTCGGTACAAACAAGATTCCGAATGACAAGATTGGAGAAGTATGCGTATCCTATATGTGGGTCGATTCATCGGAAAGAGATATGAATGAGACTCAGTCTTGGCGGGCACTAGGGAAAAGTGTGGCACTTGATGCCGGTGACAAGGTTAAAATCAACGGAGCCTCAGCCTCAATTCTCAACAGGATAGAAGACTATCCGGGTATCAATGCCTGGATAGGTGACCAGAATGTGTGGGGTAAAATCAAAGGTGGAATTACCGATGAGACTGGAGGTCAGAGAAGAAGACTGGGCCGTCTGCTTTATGCGTGGAATATAGATGATTTTAAGTATAAGCTTCTGACCCATATGGAAAGTCTTCGCAACACATCTAAGGAGGAAAATATAACTTTCCATATCTGTGCCGGTCTGGCAGGAGGCACTGGAAGCGGAAGTATAGTAGATGTGATAGCTCAGATTAGGGATATGCCTGAGAATCATGATTGTAAGATAATAGTCTATGCGAAACTTCCAGAAACATCAACTATGCCGCCAATGAACTGGGCCTCTTCATTGGGATATTATAGGCCTAATGGCTATGCTGCTCTTTTGGAACTCAATGCTCTCAGTGTAAAGGAGTACAAGCCTTATGACTTGTCCGGAAGAAAGGAGGCACGCACGGGGAAAGTCCGTAGACTGCTGACGGACAAAGGTACAGAGGCTTTTAACTGTGCCTATATTTATTCAAATGTCAATGTGAACGGAGGTGTGATAGATGTCGCCGGAGGCGGTCTTTTTGAAGTGGTAGCCGATTATCTATTCCATAAAATTGTGACGATAAAGCGTATCGGGAACACTCAGTTACAGCGTCTGGAACAGAATGAGAATGGGGATGTCAATGCCGAAGATGGAGTGAGAAGCAAGCGGTTCATGAGTTTCGGCATAGGGCGCATTGAATATCCGGAGCAGGAAATCCGGGAGTATATACAGTACAGTTTTGAGAAGCAGGCCGTGCTGCAGTTCAAGTACAACAACTGGAGCGATCTGGGGTTCATTGAGAAGCCGGAGGACGAGATAGGACTCGGCTATGCAGCCGAGTTGCGGAATGACCGGAACGGGAAATTCCCCGAGTGGCGTATAGACGAGGAGCATCTGACGCTTTCTCAGAAAATCATTGATGACAATTATTCCCAGTGGCTTCCTTTCAGCGAGGATTGGGAAAAGGTGTCGCAGTACAAGCAATTGGTCAAGGACAAGAATAAAGAGGACTGGCTGACCGAGCTTGAGAACCTGTGCGCAAAACGCTATAAGGAAGGCTGGAGAAGTGCCGGTGTTCAGGAGTTCTTCAGAAATCAACGGGAAGAGATAAAGGGATACGCCAGTCATATCAGGGGAATCATAGAGCAGGATCTGTTCAAGGACTGGGACAACGGAAGCAAATCGATAATCGAGATAGAGAAGTATCTGCGGATACTCATAGAGGTGAATGAGGCACGTATAGAGAAACTCGGAGAAAAACAGCAGAAGAAGAGACTTGACCTGAAAGACAAGATTGAGCCTAAGATACAAGAGAATAGGGATGCTTGGAACAAGATAGGTACATGGTCCAACATGATGGGCAGGCATGAGAAGATACTTAATGCTCATTCAGACCTGATGAAGAAAAAGTACTGTACTATGACTGAGGAGACCGGATACGATTATGCTCAGCAGCTTCTTAGGAGAGTCAATGACCAGCTCAGAGAACTTCGGGATACAGTCTGTGAGTTGAAGAAACGCATTACGGACTATCTGGACATGCTGGATGTTGCCATAAGTAATAGGTGCAAGAGCGGCAATAATACGGTTGCAGGAGAGAGCACTATCACTTATAAGATGTATGATCCTGATTCTATCAAGAACCGGACGAAGAATTATATCCGTGACGACAAGCTGAACAAGGAGAATGCCATGAATGTCCGCAAGAAGATGATAGAGGAGATACATGACGATCATCCTGACTTTACCAAAATGGTCAGGAGGTGCGACATGACGACTCTCGTCAATGCGTTTGACAGTATATGCGGAGACACGGCGCAGGACTTGATTGAAAGAGAGAGGGAGAAGATAGGCAAGGTGAATATCCTAGAGAAGATTGCCACTCAGTACCGTTACGATGAGGAGGGACTGGGACGTTTTATAGAGGACAAGATAAAGTTGGCCGGAATCCTGGTCAAGAAAAATACGGAAGAGATCAGTGCGGGATACGATAGGGACGGTTTCGGTATGTCGTATGCGTTGCTGCTGCCTGAGTATGAGGACGCCTCCAATTTTAGGGACAAATTCATTGACAAGTTCCGCAGTATCGCCGGTTACTGTGATGTTGCGGACAATTATAAGGTGAATGAGATAGTCATCCTGTCCATGACATCGGGGATACCGTTGCGTTTTATCAAAGACGTGGATATATTGCGTCGGGAATATGAGGCTAAAATCTCCGAGAAGGGTGACGTGCAGCACAAGCTGCTGCTACACAGCGAGGGTGACGGCTCGCAGTTCCCGTCTCTTTATCCAGAGAAGTTCAATGAAGAGAAACGCGAGGAGTTTGCTCCTTATCTGGTCTTAGCCATGACTCTTGATATTGTGCAGAAGGGGTATCTGCATGACGGAACCAGTAAGAAAGTTTACTTTTATACCGATTCTGGCAAGGAATACAGCCTGCACTGCCAGACATACCGCAATGCGGTTGAGAATATGGACGAGGAGACTGCTCTCAGAATACAGGATCTCGTGCTTGCAAAACTTGGAACGGCCGAATACCTGTCCAAGGCCAGGCGGGCAGAAGTGAAGAATGCATTGGATACAAAAATATCCGAGGCAGTGAAGAAGGAGTGTGCTCGCAACAAGGATGACTGGAACAGATTCGTTGAGGCTAAAAACACCGCTTACGGGATTCTGGAAGATCACGACAGCGACAGGATGACTGACTAAAGAAAAGCGACCATGAAAGGCAAATGTATAAATCTGGACGATAACTGTCCTAATTTTAACAAGATTATCGAAGTGCCTGATGACAAGGACTTCGTCTGTCCCAAATGCGGCCATCCTCTCTATGAGGTGGAGGATGGCCCGTCCGGGTCAGGAGGGCATAAAAGGCTGGTAATAATAGTGTCGGCTGTCGTAGCGGTTATTGTTGTTGCCGTCTTTATTTGGTTTTACGGTCATGGCGATAAAATACAGTCAGAAACCCCTGAGTCAGGGCATTCAGGGAACATAGACCCAATTGAGCGTTGTGGTGGTAAAGATACTCCTTCTTTTGAGCCGGAAGATGGAGAACTTTTTGATACAGTGGTTATTACAAAAGTGGATACACTGAGGACTGAAGTCAAGGATATAGAGTATAGCTTTGGGTATTATGTGGGTGAGACCTTGAACAATAAACCAAACGGTAAAGGGACAATGTATTTCACCAAGCGTGCCACTATCCCCTCAAGGGACAAGCTGAAGATATATTCTGCAAAGCCAGGATATAGGGTAAGCGGATTGTGGGATGACGGGTATATAATGCCGGGTACAGGTCAGGTGTATGATACCGGCAGAAAAGATGAGAGCGGAAATGAATTGTTTGTATATGCATTGTAGCTGATGAGATGTATTATATTGTCATTTGGATTCCTGTTTCTGTCCACTGTTTGCAATGCACAGCAGAATAAGTTTTATTCTGGCCGTATTCAGGATATTTACAACATGTTGGATGTCGTAGACAGTTTGGATTCGGACAAGGATACTATTGTCTCCTGCAGCAGTTCCTTGTTGCAGGACAACATGCCTGTTCTTATTTCGTGTGACAAGTACGGTATAATAGATCATATTGGAATACCGATAGGATGTAGTCCTGAAATCAGACCTGTTCCGGCTGTGTCCTTTATCGAGCGTTTGTTTCTGGAAATGCTCCTTTTCAAAGACTTGACGGACTTGATAAGACAATACAGTCTTGACGATGTCAGAATTACAGTGGACGGAGTGCTGCTGGTTCCTCAGACTTTGTATGACAGGTCGGAAGTGTATGACTGGATAAAAGACAGTGATATCAAGAGTCTCGTCAATGACGGCAGGTATTATACAGTTGATCTGTCAAACGGTTCTCATGCAGTCTCAGTCAGTTTCAAATCAGATGACAATCTTGTTTCCGGGATGAGTAAGAACGAACTGGACATGCAACTTGCTTTCCAACTTATGCATCACCATGCTGATTCCCTTCGCCTGTTATGTGATACCTGCTGTCTCTTTCCTGAATTACAACAACTTAATGACAGCTTGTTTTTAGATAAGGGAGAGTTTTACAATATCCCAGATATTAACAACGACTGCATTTATTTGAAAACAGCAGACAGCGTTGCATACTCTATAGTATATGACCGTAGTCTGCCGGTGGAGTCAATATCAAATGCATTGCTGGGATTCGTGGATGATGACTTTGTTATTGATATTCAGCATGATACTTATTCCGGAATTGTTGAATATGTTGTAACCGGAAGGGACTTTGAAGATTATTTTGCCGGCAGGTATGATAGATATTTCGGTGTCAGGAACAGCAGTGAGAATATGCTGGACGGGACATTGATTCTAAAAGACCGTTATACAAAATCATTGCATATGGGGGTGGTCTCTGTGTACTATGATGAATTTTTCGACAGAAAGATAATCCGTATGAATCTTTTTTCCAATATACCTGATGTAAATGCCAGATTATGAAACATGTGAAGTTTGTTATTGTTTTAATGTCCTTGTTATTCTCCGGTATTTTGTCCGCTCAGGAATACCTACCACGTGAGCAGGAAATAGAGATTAAAACCTCGGACAAGTACTACTGGGGCGAGGGAATCAGTGCTGATGACAGTACGGCTCTGATATCAGCGATGGTAGACCTCACGGAAAGCATTGTGTCTGATATACTCAGAAGTACGGTTGTTGACCAAGAAATGTTGGCCGGTGATATATATGAACATGCCAGTATGGCCCGTTTGGAAAATATGGGAGATGTCATTATCCTGGCATGGATAGACAAAGATAGCCTCATTTTCAATATTGACTCTGAGACACAGGAGTCTGCGGCTGTCTCATCAGTGGTGGCCAGGACAGAACTTCCTGCTGAACTGCTTGCGTGCAGAACATTGGAAGAGTTCCGCAGAGTTCTGTTGAGAAGTAATTTTGTTGCCGGTAAGATTGGCTCTTGTGCAGCATTCACTCATCCTGATAGATGCTATGTGGCAGTATTCCAAAATAATCAGACAAAGAATATTGCAGCACTGCTTTCTCCCGGAGATAAGATCAGAACAGATTTGCTCTCAGGGGCAACATTTGATAATCTTGAGGAATTCCTTGCTCCGGGCAGATATATACTTTGGTATTTTCAATAGATAAATTATAAGCCATGAAAGCCTTTTTAATTATTCAAATCCTCTCAGCCTTACTGATGTGTATGATGCCGGTGAGAGTATCCGCTCAACACCGTACTGAAGTTGTACTTACAGCTTTTCCGGAAGGAAAACTGCTGCGGACTATGCAGCATAATGCGGAAACAGTCATAAATATTATAAATCAGGCGTATTACGAAACCTCTGATACGCTCGCCTTCTCACCGACAATGTCGTTCCCGGGTACTTGTATAACCGACAGTGCGGTCATGCTTATTAAGCAGACCAGAAAGTACCAGTGTTCCCGCACATGGATAGGAACAAAAGTGCTCAGGAAGTCAATCACAGGTTATCAGATAAGGAATATCCCCATAATCTATGCTGCCTCTGACAATGATGGCGACAGAACAGGAGAGATATTCATCGATTTTGACGAGAACGGCAGGATAACATTAGTGGCTCCCGCTTTAAGTCAGAATGTATATCAGGGTATACGTTCCGGCATTCGCGCAAATGATGTTGAAGAGGAAACATGGATTAATATCGTGAGTGACGTGCTGGAAAAGTTCCAGTCAGCGTATAACACCAAGGACTCAGTGTGGCTGGATCAGATATATAGTGACGATGCGTTGATCATAACAGGAACTACTCAGCTTAAAGTCGACGAGAACGGGAATAAATACGCAGTAACAGATTACCAGACTAAAGATAAGCAGACATACATGAGAAATTTGAAGAATATTTTCAAGACTCAGAAATGGATTAAAGTGGAGCTGCATCTTGATGATATACGCATCCAGCGCGATATTGAATATCCTTATATATTCGGAGTCACGCTTGTTCAGGACTGGGAACTGTCTACTGGATACAAAGATCAAGGATACCTTTTTCTGTTGTTTGACTTTAAGGACATAAAAAAGCCCAGAATCTGGGTCAGGGTGTGGGAAAATATGTATGATGAAACAACAAAAGAAAAGTTGTATCCGACAACATCTCTTGAGCAATTCAGCTATTGACATCCGTATGAGTATATTTAGACTGTTGTGTATTTTGATAATATCGGTTCTGTCCTGTTGCTTCGTCTATGCCGATGAGATGTATAGGTTGAGAGTCAGGCCGGATAGCTCTTCAACTCTGACTTTTAGACCTATACATATAAAAGGTGCTGACGTGGGGGACTATGTCCTTGTGATAAATACGACAGATGATATATTAAAGGATTCTCTGGTTTTTGATGTGTCGAGGAAAGATGTGGGCAGCATAATGAGGAATAGGGATGCTTATAAGGTGGACAGTGCGAAGCGCAGAATACTGATAGCCGTAAAACCAATCGAGAAATTGAATGAAGGGCTGGCTTCTACCTCGCAATTGGATACTAATGATAAATTTACATTATTCCTGATAACAAATAATTCAGTTTCTGCAGAGTTTCTTATAAAATTTTCTGCTTTTAAGGAAAAACAGTATTGTGTAATAGTTGATAGCCCTGATACTGAGTTAAGTAGTGAAGAACAGCCAAGTCTTACCGAAGAGGATTTTTATAATAGAGGTCTGCAATATTATACAGGTGAAGGAGTGGAACAGAATTATAATATTGCCTTGATTTTGTTTGAAAGGGCAGCAAGAAGTGGACATGCCTTTGCGCAATATTATCTTGGTTTAATATACGAGACAGGAAAAGGTGGTATCAAGAAGCAGCCTTTTCTTGCTCGGGAATGGTATAGGAAATCAGCAGGTCTGGGTAATCTCAATGCCAAAGCTGCACTTGAAAGGCTCAAACGTGGTGAGAGGAGGCCGCTGGGCATATCGGTCGGGTATACGGCGAGACAGTTGAGAATTCCTGACGGGTCGTTTCCGTGGTGCGGTATAGGAGACCTGGCGCGGAGCAGTTCTCCGGCGTGGACGGTCGGCCTGTACTGGGCTCCGGAGTTCAAGTACGGCCTGGGAATCCAGACCGGAGTCTATGCGGACTTTGCTACGTGTACCTATGATGACATCTCCCTTTTTGACTGTAATTTGTCTGTTCCTCTTAGGGTACAGTACCGGTATGCAATACTGTCAAATCTGAGTGTGTTCGTTTTCACCGGACCGGGATTTGATATGGGACTTGCATACAACGTCGACATGGACGGACATCCTGAAGATGGGTTCAGTCTGTATGATACGGCAGATATAAGCCGGTTCAATCTGACTTGGGGATTCGGCGCCGGACTCAGGTGGAACGGGCTTCAGATTATGTTCACCAGCGACTGGGGGATGCTCAATGTTCTTAAGGACAGCAAGGGCAGTGTCAGGCTGAACAAGCCGTTCGGAGTAAGTATAGCGTACAACTTTAAACTTAAATATTATGCAAGATTTGTCTACGATTAAAACAAAGAAGACCATTCCGTCAAATGAGGCTTTCAGGTACTACTTTACAGAGATCTATTTTAAGCCTCCTTTTGATTTTAAGGGAAGGATGAGCCGCCGTCGTTACTGGTTGGGAGTATTGTCGTGTGCGGCATTCTCCTTGATTATTACCGGCTTTTATTTTATACTTATATCTGACTTAAGGGCAGGAACCGCGCGTAATCTCCTTACCGCGCTCTACTCCTCGTTGTATTTATGGCTGACTATTGGCGGTATCGCCGCGGCAGTAAGGAGACTGCATGATGTAGGAAAGAGCGGTGGATATTTTTGGATAGTCCTCATTCCTCTTGCCGGACCGATATGGCTGCTGGCTCTTCTATGCAGAAAGAGTGCCTTCTCCGAACCCTCCGACGAGCCGGATGATATGGTGAAAAAAGGTACAAAAGCCATGATAGTAACCACTGTTTTCTTATTGCTTGTATTTATACCGGTCTCAACTGTATTATATTGGAATCTACCTTCTGTTCAGAGCAGTATGGGTACGGTGTATTATAATGGTAGAGACTATGAGCGGGCGGTTTTGTGTTTCCGTAATGCTGCGGAGAAAGAGGATGTCACAGCCCAGTACAGTTTGGGAGTGTGTTATTATAGCGGTCTTGGTGTGCCGCAGGACTTTGTCCAGGCCGTATACTGGTTTCAAAAGGCAGCTGAGCAGGGGCATGCACAAGCTCAGAATGATCTGGGCGCATGCTATTACAACGGACAGGGTGTATCGCAGAATACCGACCTTGCGGCGAAATGGTGGTTAAAGGCCGCAATAAATGGCAATGAGATGGCAAAGAGCAATCTTAGTTTAATTCCTGGAATAGAGTATGATAATGGGCAGTAAGATTATATGTATGGTAGTGGCTGCGGCAACGACGGCCGTAGTGTCTTGTGCGTCTCCCGAATCAGACGGTCGGAAAGCCGCGCAGCTGTACTGCGAGGCGGAGAAATCTTCGGTAGAATATTGTAAGTCGGAGTATATCAAGCTGATTGATAATTTTCACAGTTATAATTTCACCAGTAGGGGCGAAGTGAGGGATAAAGTCACTCAGATAGATGATAGGGCGATTGAGTTGAGAACTGAAAAGGAACAGACTGCACAGAGGTTCTATCAGGAGAAATATGACAAGTATCTGACCAATCAGAAAAAGATATCGGAGTTCAGATATGCCTACCGGGCATATAAAGAGGCAGCAGCATATAGAGACGAGGATCTGTCACCGCTCCTTATGCGGATTGACAGTCTCAGGCTTACTGTTGTACCACCGGTTCCGGATTTGGAAAAACTGAAGCGTGACCTTGTCGGGAGGAAGATATCTGGTCTGGAGGACAGTTATTTTGGCAGTAACTGGTATTGGATAACTGACAGTGTCAGTCAAATCAAGGAGGTCTATGTGACGTTTGAAGACTACAGTACTGAAAGTTATATCTGCGACATGCATCTGGTGCTGCAGGCTGACGGTGGCGCATATGAGGCGGATATCAAGGCCCACTACAGACTTGGACGTGAAGATGACTGGACTTTGGACCTGATAGAGAGCAATAGTATTGAACTGGTGAGGACAGGCAAATATGGTAACTGTATCACATCCCGTCGAACAGGCTGGTTTGGCGAGTATGAAGTGGAATTTATCAACTCCTGTGACGCGCCATTGGCTGTCGGCGGTATGGTGAAATACGAATATAAGGACGGTTGGAAAAAGTTCTGCGTCATAGTGGACGGCAACAGTTCGAAACGGATTGGTGGGCTTTTTTGGGGCAGTATTGCCGATTATAAAATAGAGTTTGTCGAACGTCCTTAAACTTTAAGTTTATGAAAATAAGATTGCTTTTACTGCTTTCGATATTGCTGGCGGTGTCATGTGGAGAAGGTGGCAACAATAATCCGTTGCTTGACAGGCTGTTTGTAGAAATAGCAGCGGACAGGGATTCGGTCTGTTTCGGAGAAAATACGGATATTGTCTCAGAATCATTCAGTATTGTGAATAGCAGTCTCAGAACACTTGAATGGCGTTTGGAATATTCATGTCCCTGGATAAGTGTCGCAAATCCGGGTCTGCAAGGTGTACTGGAAAGCAACAAAAGTGAGAATATCACAATTGATATTGACAGAAACAGGCTTAATCCGGGATATAACTTTGCATACATTGAGATATTGTCTGTTGAACTGGATAAGTCCTCTAAGATAAAGGTGTCTGCATCAGGATATGTAGAGCCACCGGAGGAAAGCCTTCCTTTGCTGAATACTTTGGAGCCGTCAGAGATATCGTCTGACAAAGTGACTCTTCACGGAGAAGTTGTCAATCCTGGTTATCCTGAATATACAGAAAGAGGTTTTGTAATCAGCGGGACAGAGCATCCGGTCATCGGAGAACCGGGGGTGGATTCTTATAAGGCACTTATTAATGATGATGCTTTATTCTCAGTATCTGTTAAATTAAGTCCGTTCAATACATATTTTGTCCGTGCATATGCGACGAACGTGCTTGGGACGGCGTACGGAAACGACATAAGTTTTACGACACCGGCCCTTGCGTCAGAAGTAATGACAATGGCCGTCAGCGACATTTCCTCCACATCCGCCACATTGAACGGAACAGTTACCGAGCAGGGTGTTCCGGAATATTCCGAACGTGGATTCTGTTATACCCATGGGGACAATCCGAATCCAGTAATTACGGACAATAAACTTTCCGTGAGCGGCTCCGGTGCAGGAGAGTTCTCTTACAGTATTGACGGACTTGAGATTGGGAAGAATTATTATGTACGTGCGTATGTCATTCAGGACAGAAACGTGATTTACGGTGATGCTGTACAATTCACTACTGTTTTCAACGGTGTGTCAGTGTCAACTTCCGAAGTAACCGATGTCGGAGCCACGTCTGCTACTTTTAACGGGATGATTGCCAATGAGGGAACACCGCCTTACAGCGAGAAGGGCTTCTGTTATAGTAAGGAACCGAACAATACTCCTGACATTGATGATAACAAGATAATTGTTGATGGAACAGGTGAGGGAAGCTATTCATGCGAGGTGAATGACCTGGAGTTGAATACGACATATTTTGTACGTGCATATGCCATACAGAATGGCAATGTTGTATATGGAGAGGCAAAACAGTTTTCCACTCTATTTGAAAATGTGTCTGTAAGTACATCAAGTGTGAGTAATGTGAGTTTTTACTCTGCCACGTTCAATGGAAATATCATCAAAGAAGGAATACCGTCATATAGTGAGAAAGGCTTCTGCTACAGTGTGGAACCGGAAACTTCTCCGGATATGTCGGACAATGTCGTTACGGTAAATGGCGGCGGTGCCGGTAAATTCATATATGATATCGATGGACTGTCACCGCGGACAACCTACTATGTGCGTGCTTATGCCGTGCAGAACGGAAAAATTGTATATGGCGAGATTGTATCATTTACTACGACGTTCAGTAAGACAGATATCGTTACATTGGAACCGTCAGAGATTGATATTTACTATGCTGTTGTCAATGCCGGGATTGCGTCAGTCGGAGCTCCGCCTTACACCGAACGTGGTTTCTGCTACAGTACATATCCTGACAATATTCCTGACATCAATGACAACAGAACTCCTGTATCAGGTAGCGGAATCGCCGGCGAGTATACCTGTACATTGAATGGGCTGGCACGTCAGACCACGTATTATGTCAGGGCATACGCAGTGCAGGACGGTAATGTGGTCTACGGCAACACCGTGAATTTTACTACCGTATGGGAAACAGCCAGTGTTACGAATTATGGGACTTCAAATCAGAGTCTCGGAACAATACAGCTCAATGCGGGGATTGTGAACCAAGGTTATCCTAAATATACAGAAAAGGGTTTCGTTTATATGACGATGGACGCACTGGAATGGGCCGAGGCGGGAGGCCCGGAATTTGAGCCGACAATTCTTGACGGCCGGACTCCTGTAGTGTCCGGAACGACCGGCACTGGCAGTTATTCTCTGCGTCTGACCGGAGTCAACGGAAACATAGTATGCGGTTTCCGGCCCTATCTGATTCAAGGCGGCGAGCCGGTATATGGAGAGACCGAGTACTTTTTGAGTTATTCGCTTCCGGAAGTCACTACATATTCCATATCAGGAGATAAGGACAATCCGTCACGGGCGCAGCTGAACGGTATGGTGGACTGGCAGGGGG
>ERZ779889.2749-NODE-2749-length-13890-cov-20.797687_pt1 | contig 13890 bp, 10 predicted proteins | sample MGYA00511030_ERZ779889 | MGnify/ENA primary metagenome ERZ779889 (study PRJEB29588, sample SAMEA2160616) | human gut metagenome | biome: human gut; feature: human-associated habitat; material: faeces | place: Denmark | collected 2008/2010 ...
GGGCGCTGCCCCTTGACCCCGCAAGGGAGTTCCTCCCTTGACCCTTTCGCGCGATGCAGTTGGTGACTTCTGCTTACTTCTTCCGCGTGTTTATCCAAGAGACGGAGAAGCTCAGTGCCTCCCAAAGCCGCCCCCAAACCCATTCGAGTTCCCCACAACCGTGCTGCTCTGCGTCACCGTCGCGCTGTTTGAGCCAATTGTCACCGTGTACGTTTCGCCTACCACCAAATCCGCGCTGGAGAACACCACGCTGTTCGCGCTCTTCACCGTCACGCCCGTGTACAGCACATTGCCTTGGCTGTCCGTGATGGTAATCGTCTCGCCCGCGCCGAAGCTGTTCATCGTCACAAGGAACGCGCACTGCGTGGACGTGCTGCCGAAGTTTTCCGCCATGCTGCTCGCGCCCAGCGCAATCAGCGTACCGCCGGCGATGACGCCTGCTCCGCCGTTTTCCGTGCCAATGTCAATCGCGCCGTTGCCGCCATTGGACGGGCCGTTGACAGTAATGTCACCGCCCTCCACGCGCAGGTTGCCGTTGGAATCCAGCCCATCGCCATCCGCATTCACCGTGATTTTGCCGCCCGTAATCAGCAGCAGCGGCGGCTTGTCGGTCGTGTCGTCCGTGGTCGTGCTGTCTGCCGCGTCCTGCCCCGGCATGGTCGGCGGATTGCCGCTGGGCGCATTGCCGTCCGGCGGGGTCATATCGCCACTATGATTGTTCGTGTCATTGCGCCGTCCGCCGAAGCTGCCGCCCATGCCGCCGCGTCCGCCGCCGAAGCCTCCGCCAAATCCACCGCTGAAGCCGTCCGATCCGCCGTTCGCGTTGATGCCGTCATCCGTCGCGGTTATATCCAGTTCACCGTCTGCCAGCGTAATCTGATTCGCTTCCAGACCCTCATAGGAGGTCAGCACGGTGATTTTGCCGTCCAGCACGGTCAGGGAAAGCTCCGCATGAGCGCCATCGTCGCCCGTGCTGAGGATGCATTCGCCGCCGGAAATCGTCATGTCGCCGTCAGTGTGCAGGGCGTCGTCCTGCGCGTCAATCGTAATCGACCCACCGGAAATCATCATCGCTTTGCCTGCTTTCAATCCCTTGCAGCTCGCGCTGTTATCGTCACTGGCGGAATTGTCGAAGTCCCACCAGTCGCGCATGTTGTCGGTTTTCTGCTGCGCGTTTGCGCTTCCACCGCCGCTGATGATGGAAATCACGCCGCCCGTCACTGTCAGCGTCGTTTCCGCCGACACACCGTCGCCCGCGCTGGTGATGATGATTTCGCCGTCCTCAATGGTCACGAAGCCCTTTTCCTCGTTCTCCGTCTCGTCGCTGGTGATGCCGTCCTTGCCGGATGTGACCGTCACCGTGCCGCCGGAGACGGTCACGCTATTCTTGCCCTTGATGCCGTGCCCCAGTGCAGTCACGCTGATATTGCCGTTCTTGATTTTCAGGTCTTTCGTGCAGTGGATGCCGTTGTTAAGGTAGCCCAGCACAGTCAGGCTGCCCTTGCCCTTAATTTTCAGGTCAGCCTTGCTTTGCAGCGCGCCGCCGGATGCTTCTTTGCTCTCCGTGGCGGCGGCAATGTCCACTTCTTCGCCGGATTGCAGGACGTTTGTCGTGCCTTCCGCCAGCTCAATGGTCACGTCGTCGGCGGTGGAAATTTGAATCGCCGCGCCGGTGCTGTTCTTGATGCTCACACCGCCCAGCACAAGGGTAATTTTCGCGTTCTCGGCGCTTTCGACAATGAGCGCGCCGTCGCCAAGTGTCCCGGCGATTTGGTATGTGCCCGCTTGGGTGACGGTGACGGTCTGACCGTCGATGAGGACGGATGCGTCGGTGGATGTGCTTCCGTCAGGAGAGAGGGTGATGCTGCCATCGGCAAATGCTGTGCTTGCCAGCAATGCAACGCCTGCTGCCAATATCGAAATAAGCCACTTTTTCATGATATAAACCTCCTTGCTTTTGTCTGATGCAGAGGATTTCGCCTCTGCGGAGGCGACCAAAGGGCAATGCAAACAGGCGAAGCCTGCGATCGCCCTTTGGAAACCTTCGGTGCCCTCTAAGTTACTATTTGGTTATTGATAGCTTTTATTTGAGTTGCCTAATGTGGAATTACAGGCTGTCCTTATCCCCCAGATTCGTGAAGAGAATCGGGAGGTTGCCGTTGCGCTCGCGAAGGTCGTCCAGCAGCGCTTTCGAGGGAACTGCGCTCGGCAGATTCACCTGATAGGTCAGTTCAAACAGCGTGCCCATGCTTTCGGTGCGTACCTTTTCCAGCGTCGCCGTCACATGGTGCGCGCGGAAAACGTCGGGCAGTGCGGTTTCGTAGTCCACATCTTCCGGCACGGTAATGCGCAGTGCCTTCGCGTTTTCCGGCATTGCGCCGAAGTGCAATTTCGTCAGCACCAGCACGGCGGCAGCGGCCAGCAGGAAGAAAACTACCGCCACGCCGAGCATTCCCATGCCCATTGCAAGGCCCATCGCGACAGCAGTGAAAATCGCCGCAATTTCGCGCGCCGTACCGGGCACGGAGCGGAAGCGCACGAGTGCGAACGTCCCGGCGACCGCCAGCCCCGTGCCAATGCTGCCGTTGACCATCATAATCACCAGCGCGACCAACATCGGCAGGAGCGCCAGCGTCAGCGCGAAGGACGCGGTGTGCCTGCAGCCGCGCGTGAACACCAGCGCGGTCAAAATGCCCAGCACCAGCGCCGACGCCAGACACAGCAGCAGTGCGGAAACAGTCAGGGGTGTTGACAGAATCGAGGTCAGCAGCGAATCAAGACGCATGTTCAATTTCTCCTTCGTTGTTCCGTTTGTGCGCCATCGGGCGAATATCCGGCTTCCGGCGCGCAAGGTGGTTCAAATAGCATGTGCCGTACTTGGAGAACGACGACATATAGATTTTGTGTCGGCTCAACAGCCGCGCCAGCCACAGCGGGGCGGCGTTTGCGAGCTTGACCTCCAGAATCACGGGGTCGTCGGGGCAAATCAGTTCTCCCGCGTCGTCCGTGAAACAGTCAAGGCGCGTTGTGCGGTAGCGCAGGTGCGTGTCCAGTGTCACCCGCAGTTCCGGGTCTTCCAGCCCGTACAGCGCCACACGTTCATAGGCCAGAAACACCTTCGGGCGAATCGGATGCTCCGACAAGTACCGATGCAGTTCGCGCTGAATCTGCGGATTTTCGCCGTCCAGCGTTTCGCCGCGCAGGAAGCGCCGCATGTCGTCCGGGCTGACCGCAATGCGCCGCTTGTAGACCACGCCGCTGTGCTTTTTCTTCAGTTCCGCGAAAATCAGCGAATCCTCCATCGGCGTACCATAGGCGCGAAGCCGGAATTTCACCTTGTACTTCGGCCTCTGAATCGACCTGCGGATCAGCGCATAATCATCGGTGTCATAATACAGATTGCGGATGGTATGCTGCCCGTACTGGTCAACCGCCATATACCCTGCGGTCAAATCCCGCATCAGCGCCTCCGCCTGCGCATGGGTGAGGACGAATTTCTTTTCCACCCGTTCAAAGGAACACTGAACGCCCGCCATCAGCGCTCACCTCCGTTCGTTTTGCTTGCAGAAATGATGATACCGCCCTTCTGTGTCCGCAAAAGGTTCGCTATGTGAAGGTTCTATGAAAAAGCGCGTTCTCTTGCCTTGCGGCGCGGCGAAAAATGCAGTATACTAAGGATAAACAATCACAAGAGGAGGCTTTTCTCATGAACGTATCTGCCCACCGCGCCTTTTCCTTCCTGCGCACTTACGGCTATGAGCGTGTCAGCTGTTCCAAGGAGGAGCGAACCGTTGCCGAAGCGCTGCTGAACGAATGCACGTCGCTCGGCGTTTCCGCCCAGCTGGAGGAGTTCACCGTTCCGTGCGGGCGCGTGTCTCACGCGCTGCTGCGGGTCACGTCGCCCTACGTCAAGGAGTACGAGGTTACAGGCTATGAGCGCGCTGCCTCCACCCCTGAAGGCGGTCTGGACACGGAGTTCCTGTATGTCGAGAATGCCGACGAAGTGCTGCTGGAACAGGCGAAGGGCAAAATTGTGCTTGTGAACGGCTATCTGAACCGCGCGACCTACGAAAAGCTGCGCAAGGCGGAAGCTGCGGCCATCCTAACCTTCACCGGGCGCACGATTGACCGCGAGAGCGAAAGTGACCTGAACCGCTGCAAACTGCGCGAAACGCTGACGGAGCCATTCGGCGCGGTTCCCGTGCTGAACATGCGCGCCGCCTCCGCCGCTGAAATCGTCCGCCGCGGCGCAAAGACGGTGCATATCGAGCTGACCGGCGAATGCTATGACGGCACGAGCCAGAACGTCTGCGCAACCATTCCCGGCACGGGCAAGGCGGAGGAAGTCATCACCCTCGGCGGGCATTACGACAGCGTGTATTTCTCTTCCGGGGTGCATGACAACCTGTCCGGCAGCGTCATCGTGCTGGAACTGCTGCGGTATTTCGCCGCCCATCCGCCGCGCCGGACACTGCGCTTCTGCTGGTTCGGCTCGGAAGAGCAGGGGCTGCTCGGCTCGAAGGCGTATGTCAAGGCGCACGCGGATGAACTCAAGGCCTGCGTTGCCATGCTCAATTTCGACGTCGCCGCGCCGACCCTCGGCTCGAACCACCTCGTCACCCTTGCCACGGATGATGCCCTGCACTACGTCGCGGGCGTTCTGCGCGAAGCAGGCTACGGTGTCCGCGCCAAGCAGGACACCTATTCCAGCGACTGCATCCCCTTCGCGGATAACGGCGTGCCCGCCATCAACCTCGCCCGCTTCGGCGCAAACGGCGCGGACTACATGCATAATCGGCATGACAGCCTGAAGAGCGGGTATCTCGATGAGCACGCGCTGGATATCACCCTCCAGCAGGGCTTTGTGCTGCTTGAGCGGCTGGCAAACGCGGCTTCCTTCCCCATCAAGCGGGAAATCGCCCCCGAAATCCGCCAGAAGGTGGATGAATACCTGTTCAAGGCAAAGAAGGAGTAATCCCCCGATGATAGGACGTTTCGCGCCGACTCCCAGCGGACGGCTGCATCTGGGCAATCTGCTCTGCGCGATGCTGGCGTACCTGTCCGCGCGCAGTCAGGGCGGGCAGTTTCTGCTGCGCATTGAGGATGTGGATATTCCCCGCTGCCCGCGCGCGCTGGCACAGCAGGCGATTGATGATTTGCGCTGCCTCGGCTTCCGCTGGGATGCGCCGCCGCTGTACCAGTCGGAGCGGAGCGGCGTTTATCAGGATGCACTGAACCGCCTGCGCCGCGAAGGGCATGTGTACCCGTGCTTCTGCACCCGCGCGCAGCTGCACGCGACTGTCGCGCCGAATCTGGGCGACACGCAGTTCATCTACCCCGGCACCTGCGCGCATTTGACCCCAGAGGAAGCTGCCGAGCGCGCCCAAACCCGTGTGCCCGCGATGCGTCTGCGTGTGCCGGATGAGACAATCACCTTCACCGACCGCGTTTTCGGGGCGCAGGCGGAGAATCTCGCGCGCGACTGCGGGGATTTTCTCTTGCAGCGGTCGGACGGGCTGTTCGGGTATCAGTTAGCCGTGGTGGTGGACGACGCGCTGTCCGGCGTGACGGAGGTCGTGCGCGGGCGGGATATCCTCAGCGCAACGCCGCGGCAGATTTACTTACAGCATCTCTTGGGTTATCCGCAGCCTGCTTATGCGCATATTCCCCTGCTGATGGACGCGCAGGGGCGGCGGCTGGCGAAGCGCGACCGCGATTTGGATTTGTCCGCGCTCTCGAAGCGCTTTTCGCCGGAGGAGATTCTCGGCTTCCTCGCGTGGAGCGCGGGGATTCAGCCGGAAATGCGCCCGACGACGCTGGATGCGCTGATTCCGCTGTTCTCGTGGGACAAAATTCCCCGCACGGATTTGCGCCTGCCCGCCGAAATCTTCCCTGAAGGAGCTTCCACATGACGTTTGAACGGATTCCATCCCCCAGTCACCCGCTGTACGCCGAGGCTATGGCGCTCTACGGAATCAGCTTTCCCGCGCATGAGCAGCGCGAAACGCCCTCGCAGACCGCCATTCTGACCCATCCTGACTATCACTTCACGGCGATTCTGGACGGCAGCGCCTTTGTCGGCGATATGCTCTACTGGGAAACGCCGGATTTCCGCTACATCGAGCATTTCTGCATTCTCCCTGCCCTGCGCGGCCAGCGGTACGGTTCGCGCGCGCTGTCGATGCTTCCCAATGACCGCCCGGTAATTCTGGAAATTGACCCGCCTGTGGACGAAATCGCCATCCGTCGCAAGGGCTTCTACGAACGCTGTGGCTTCACGGCGAACCCGTATCCGCATGTGCATCCGGCGTACCACAAGGGCGTTCGTGGGCATGATTTGGTGCTGATGTCGCGCCCTGATGGACTGACGGATAAGCAGTGCCGCGCGTTTCAGGCGTATTTGGCGGATGTCGTGATGCGGAATGCGTATTGACCGCAAGAGTGCAAACCAAATCAAGCGAAGTCCGCCCACGCTGTGCTATCCTATTCACAGCGAAAGGAGCGAAGGACGATGGAAAACTGGTCACAGAGCATTCAGCAGATGATTGACATCATTGACCGCTGCATCCGCCAGCAGGAGGACGAAGCGCTGACCCTGCGGGCGCTGTCCGCCGCGCTGGGGTACTCCGAATCGTATGTGTCGCGGAAGTTTCGTGCGCTGTCCGGCATGTCCCTGCGCGATTATCTGCGCTTCCGGCATCTGGCGTTTGCCCTGCGGGATGTCCGCGACACGTCGGATTCCCTGCTGGAAATCGCCGTGCGCTACGGCTTTTCCTCGCACGAGGCGTTCACCCGTGCATTCCGCGCCGCTTACGGCGTGACCCCCAGCGCGTACCGCCTGCACCCGACGGCCGTCGTCCTCCACACCATTTTGAAGCCTTTCGACTGCTATCTGCTTGGCATAGGAGGAACGGGCATGGCAACATCCACCGACCAGATCAAGACGTATTTCATCACCATTCCGGCGCACAAGTTCCTGCACATCCGCAACTACGAGAGCATCGGCTACTTCGACTTCTGGCAGAAGCAAAGCCTGATTCCGGGGCAGGACTGGGCGACCATCTGCGGCTTGCTGGAGCGCATCCCCGGCAGCCTCGATCATTTCGGCGGCGACGAGCGCAACGCATCCGCCGGGCAGCTGATGGCGTACATCAACGAACCGACCGGGCGCATTTGCAGCTGGGGGATTCCGCTGGCGGAGGCTTACGGCATTCGCCTGCCCGCGGATTACGCTGGGGATGTCCCCGCGCCGCTCCAGCTCATGGACGTTCCTGAAGGGGAATACATCGTCTTTGAGCACGGCCCGTTCGATTACGAGACGGAGAACACGCAGGTCGAAACCGAAATCGAGCGCGCGATGAAGGACTTCGACTACGCCGCGCACGGTGTCCAACTGGACACGGCGCAGGGGCGCGTGTTCTACTTCTACCACGACTGCACGAGGTTTTGGAAGTATGTAAGACCGGTGAAGCGGGTGGAAGGTATTTTAGGGCAATAACATTCCCAAAAACGAAGCGGCAGACCGCCATTTTGCATGGTCTGCCGCTTTGCCTTTTTGATGATGAGGATGTCAGTCCTCCCCCAAATGCAGATCCTTGAAGTCCCCCAGCTCGCCGCGGCGGAAGTGCTTCCGGCACAGGCTCACATACTGCCCATTGCCGCCGAGGACGACCTGCTCGCCCTCCTGTACCACGCGGCCGTCCACCACGCGGGCGTTGCACGTCGCCTTGCGCCCGCACCAGCAGATGGTCTTGATTTCCTCAATCGTGTCCGCCCACGCCATCAGCCACTGACTGCCCTCGAAGAAATTGTTCTGGAAGTCCGCGCGCAGACCGTAGGCAATCACGGGCACGTCGTAATCATCGACCATCTGCACCAGCATTTCGACCTGCGCCTTGGTCAGGAACTGCGCTTCGTCGATGATGACGCAGCCGTAGCCCTGCGCGTCCGCCGCCGTCACGTCCTCGATGAAGCGGCAAGCCGTTTCCAGCCCGCAGCGGGAACGGACAATCACCGCGCCGTCGCGGTTTTCGAGCTTCGGTTTGAGCATCAGCACCTTCTGGCCGCGCTCTTCGTAGTTATACTGCACCATGATGGCGTTGGCGGTCTTGCTTGACCCCATGGCCCCATAGCGGAAATATAATTTTGCCATGATTATGTAGTCTCTTCTCTTATTGTATTTGCGTTTTTGATATTGCGCTTTATCGTAGCAGGGGATTTCGCCTCTGCGGAGGCGACCAGAGGGCAATGGAAACAGACGAACGTCTGCGGTCGCCCTCTGGACTCCTTCGCACTGCACTCCCATGTTTCTTGATTTTTCATGTTGCAGAGGGAATCGCGCCTGCGGGCGCGAAGGTTACAGCGCCTTCATCGTGAAGGTGAACGTGTAGGGCTTGTCTGCCGGATAGCAGAACTGCGGCAGGACGGGCGCGCCCCAGCTGTCATCGCCGCCGATGCCCTTGCGGAACATCGCAACGTCAAGCACCGTGCGTACCGAGCCCATCAAGTCGCTCGGATGGTATGCCGCTTCCAGTTCCTCCGGCAGCCACGGCTGTACGCTCACTTCGAGGTTGTCGCCCGAAATCTCCACGCCGTGACCGTCCGCATCCGTCACCGAAACGACCTGCACGCCCGTGCGGTTGCCGCTTTCCTGCGGCTTGCAGTAGCGCGTCATGCCGTCCGCGGCGTTCCAGCTGTGCCAGCCCAGATACGCGCCCTCGCGGCGGTCGATGTAGTTTTCATCCGGGCCGTAGCCATAGCAGCGGACGCGGGTCAGGCGCGGGTCAAGCTGAAAGGACAAGCCCAGCGCGGGCATATCCGGCTGATTCGGCAAGCCGGGCCAGTCCACCGTCACGTCAAGGGCATCCTGCGAATGCACCGTGTAACGCACCGTGACCGCGAAATCCGGCAGCATCGGCGTGGTGTAGCGATAGACGAGCGTCGTTCTGCCCGCTTCCTGCTGGATGTCCGCGTCGCTGCACGCGCTGTGACGGCTGATAAGGTGGTACACGCCCTGCTGGATGTTGTTGCCGTTGCCGCGGTCGTTGTCAGTGGATGCGCGGAAGAGGCTCAATTGCGGCGCGCGCAGGAGCGTCTCGCGCCCCAGCCGGTCGCGGAAGGAAATGATACCGCCGCGCCGCGCCAGCAGCACGCCCAGCCCTTCGCCGCGGAAACCGACATTGCAGTCGCCAATCACCGGGGCAGGCGCATTGTCCGGCGTTTCCGCCTTCTTCATCGCGCCAAACACGGTCTGTCCGTGGCTGAGCACCGTTCCCGCTTCCAGTATGCCTGTCTTTTCGCGCAGCACGAGGAAGCACGTTACCACCGTCTGCCCTTCCGGCAGCGTCCCGAACGGCAGGTCAATGTGGGCTGATTCGCCCGGCGCAATGTCCGGCAGCAGCGTTTCACCCGCGCTGATGGGCTTGCGGTCGCACTCCAGCGTCCAGCGGACGTCATAGCCCGTCAGCGTCTGGAAGAGGCGGCGATTCTGCACCGTCACGCCCGTTTCGTCCGGCGTCAGGAACACGTCGCGGAACAGGTACCGCACTTCCTGACACTTGCCCGTCTGCGTGCGGTCGCCCAGAATGATGCCGTTGGTGTTGAACTGCCAGTCCGTCGGCTTGTCGCCGAAATCGCCGCCATACGCCAAGCGTTCCTGCCCGTTCGGGGCTTTCACGCGCAGCGCCTGATCCACATAATCCCAGATAAAGCCGCCCTGATACATCGGGTACTTGTCCTCCAGCGCGGTGTACAGGCTCATGCCGCCGCAGCTGTTGCCCATGGCGTGGGTGTATTCGCAGTTGATGAAGGGCTTGTCGGGATTGCTTTGCAGATACTCCTCGATGCTCGCGACTCTGCGGTACATGTTGGAATGCACGTCCGTCGTGTCAGGATAGCGCGGATCATTCGCCACGCCCTCGTAATGCACCAGGCGCGTCGGATCTTCCCGGCGGTAATACTGGCTCAATTCGTAGAGGTCTTTGCCGCCCCAGCTTTCGTTGCCGCACGACCAGAGCAGGATGCACGGGTGATTCTTGTCACGCTCCAGCATCGCCCGGCCGCGCGCCAGCACTGCCTCCTGCCACTCCGGGCGGTTGTCCGGCACCACCCAGTCGTGCATCGGCTGCCACGAGCCGTGCGTCTCGATGTTCGCTTCGTCGATGACGTACAGCCCATATTCGTCGCACAGGCGGTAGAATTCCGATGTATTCGGATAGTGGCAGGTGCGCACGGCGTTGATATTCATCGCCTTCATGTCGCGAATGTCGCGCATCAGCAGGTCATGCGTCATCACGCGCCCGCGGTCGCAGTCAAATTCGTGGCGGTTGACGCCGTGGAACACGATGCGCTTGCCATTCAGGCACATGATTTTGTCCCTCATCTCGAACTGGCGGAAGCCCACTTTCGTCCGGCAGACTTCGGTCACTTGCCCCTGCGCATTCGTCAGCACGACGGTCAGCGTGTAGAGATTCGGCTCTTCCGCGCTCCACAGCTTCACGCCGGGAATCTCCGCGCTGACATAGCTTTCCAGCGCCGTCAGCGGCTTCTCCGCCGTCCAGAGCGTCTTGCCCGCCTTGTCCGTCAGCGTCAGTTTCGCCTTGCCCAGCGACGCGCCCATCACCCGCAGGCGCGTTTCCAGCGTCGCGCGGGTGTAGTTGTCCGTCAGCGGTGTGCGGACGCGCAGGTCGTAGAGATGCGTTTCGGGGTAGAAGTGCAGGGAAACGCTGCGGTGGATGCCGCTGAACCGCCAGAAGTCCTGATCCTCCATCCAGCTGCCCGTGCAGCGCTTGAACACGCGCAGCGCCAGCCGATTCTCCCCGACGTGGACGTAGGGGGTCAAGTCGAAGCGGTGCGGTGTGAAGCTGTCCTCCGCATAGCCGACTTCATGCCCGTTGACGTAAACCAGCACCGCCGCTTCCACGCCCGCCAAATACAGCACGGTACGCTGCTGCACCTGCGGCAGGGACAAAGCAAAGTGTCGGATGCACGTCACCGTCGGGTTGTAGACTTCGCTCACCTGCGGCGCCTGCAAGGCTTCGTGTCCATCCCACGGGTACTGCGTATTGACGTAGTGCGGCGGATCCCACTCCGGCGCTTCCATCTGAAATTCGCACGGCACCTGAATTTCCCGCAGCGTTTCATCCAGCGCGGCGCTCGTCAGCAGCGTGTCCGGCGCTTCCGAGGGATTCATGGCAAAATGCGCCTTCCACGCGCCATCCAGCGATTTCACCAAAGAGGACGCATCCGCGTCTGCCTCCGCCATCGTTGCATAAAAGGCATGATCGGAGCAATCCGGCAGCTCATGGACGCTGAAAATTTCTGGGTTGCTCAGCCAAGCGGTTTCAAATCGTTCTCTTGCAATCTGCTTCATCCGAACTCATCCTTTCATAAGGAATCTTCTCCCTTGATTATAACGGATTGCGCGCACCTTGTCCAGTCCCGCAAAATAAACTTTTTGCATTCGGCAAAGAACGCGCCGTTTTCCCTTGACAGAAGCATTATTTGATTGTAAAATAGGAAGTGACCGGCTGTGGCGCGTCCGAAATGTTTTTCCAACCGCGCCCGTGCTGTTTTCGATAGACGCCTGATTGCTTTCAAGCGCCTGCGGATTTTCGCCGTTTTCGTGCGGTTTTCGCGGCGCTTCGGCTGTTTGACCAGTCAATGCGGATGGGCAGCGTGTCTGCTGATTCGCCTTTTCGGTGCTTTTCCCCGATTGGGGAGGATGCATCCTTTCCGAAACGCGCCTGTCATCACAAGTGCGCCTGTTTTCATGCGCCCTGCGGTGATATTTCTGACCCTGTATTCCCTTCGTCAGAGCGTTGTTTTTCTGCCTGCTGCGACGATATGTCGTCCTTCGGCAGTGTGTTGACTGATATGGTTTTGCCGTCTGTTCGTCCTGCCTGTCCATGCGGATGCGCGGGATGTTTTCGGACTGCGTGTGTCGAATTTGCAGCGTACAGCCGTATGGGGAAAATCGCTTCCCCGACGGCTTTTTTGCGTCGGTCGTATCAACTTTGCAACTGAATTTTCAGCAAAATTTGAAAGGGGGAAACCATTCAGTGCCAACCATCGTATGGATTCTGATTGTCCTGCTCGTCGGTGCCGGCGGCGGCTTCGCAGGCTACACCTACCGGCAGAAGATGGTCGAAGAAAAGATCAACCGCAGCGAGGAAACTGCCAAGCGCCTGTACGAGGATGCCGTCCGCAAGGCGGATGACTACAAGCGCAAAGCAGACGACTACAAAAAGGAAAAGGTGCAGGAAGCCAAGGCGGAAATTCTCAAGGCTAAGGATGAGATTGACCGCGAAAAGGCGGATAACAACCGCGAGATGAACGAAATTCGTGAACGCCGCGCCGAGGTGCAGCGGAGCGAAAATCGTCTGGTGCAGCGCGAAGCGTCGCTGGACAAGCGTTCGGACAGCCTTGATGACCGTGAGAACGACCTGAAGAAGCGCAGCGACCTGATGGAACGCAAGCAGGAGGACACCGCCCGCCTGCACGATGAGGCGGAAGCCCTTGTCACCAAGCAGAACACAGAGTTGGAGCGCATCGCCTCCATGACGCAGGACGAAGCGAAGCAGATCATCATCGACCGTGTGCAGAAGGAAGCCTTCCACGACGCGGCGGCGTCCGTGCGCGACATTGAAGCGCGCGCCAAGGAAGAAGCGGAGAAAAAGGCGCGCAACATCATCGCGCTGGCAATTCAGAAGTGCGCCTCCGACCATGTGGCGGAAAGCACCGTGTCCGTCATTGCTCTGCCGAACGACGACATGAAGGGCCGCATCATCGGCCGCGAAGGCCGCAACATCCGCGCGCTGGAAACGGCGACGGGCGTGGACATCATCATCGACGATACGCCCGAAGCCGTCATCGTGTCCGCGTTTGACCCGATTCGCCGTGAAATCGCCCGTCTGACAGTCGAACGCCTGATTAACGACGGCCGCATCCACCCTGCCCGCATCGAAGAGATGGTCGAGAAGGCGAAGAAAGAAGTCGAAAACCAGATTCGCGAAGCCGGTGAAGCCGCTGTTTTCGAGACGAATCAGCACGGCATCCACCACGAGCTGGTCAAGCTGCTGGGTCGCCTGAAGTACCGCACCTCCTACGGACAGAACGTCCTGAAGCACTCCATCGAGGTCAGCCATCTGGCGGGTCTGATGGCTGCGGAACTGGGCGCGGATGTTCAGCTTGCCAAGCGCGCAGGTCTGCTGCACGACATCGGCAAGGCGGTTGACCACGAAGCGGAAGGCACGCACGTCACCCTCGGCGGCGAACTGGCCCGCAAGTACCACGAGAGCCCCGATGTCGTCCACTGCATCCTCGCCCACCACAACGACGTCGAACCGCAGACGGTTGAAGCCGTGCTGGTTCAGGCGGCGGACGCGATTTCCGCTGCTCGTCCGGGTGCGCGCCGTGAGAGTCTCGAAAACTACATCAAGCGTTTGGAGAAGCTGGAAGAGATTGCAACCTCCTTCCCCGGCGTCGAGAAGTGCTACGCGATTCAGTCCGGCCGCGAAGTGCGCATCATGGTCAAGCCCGACGACGTGACCGACGATGGCACGAAGATTCTCGCCAAGGAAATTGCCAAGCGCATCGAGAAGGAAATGGAGTATCCGGGACAGATTCGCGTCAACGTCATTCGCGAAACGCGCTCGATGGAGTACGCCAAGTAATTGCAACGCAAAAAGCCCTTTCGTCCGATACGGCGAAGGGGCTTTTTCTAATGGCTGAATTTATCATTGCGAATTGCTCATTATTTTCCCCTCACGAAAAAAGGTTCTTCACGGAAACTTGGGGGAAGAGCAGCTTGGGGGCGCGTCTGCGGACGCGCGAAATTACTGGCAGGGACGCTTCGCTGCCTGCACCTTTGTTGAGCGCGTTTGGCATACT
>ERZ779889.2751-NODE-2751-length-13877-cov-4.314499_pt1 | contig 13877 bp, 14 predicted proteins | sample MGYA00511030_ERZ779889 | MGnify/ENA primary metagenome ERZ779889 (study PRJEB29588, sample SAMEA2160616) | human gut metagenome | biome: human gut; feature: human-associated habitat; material: faeces | place: Denmark | collected 2008/2010 ...
TCACAAAAAAATTATCAAGTTTTACTTGACAAATTCGTGCAGGCGTGCTATAATGCACAGTGAAAGTGGGGTGTTAACCTTGGAAATCAAAATGAAAGCAACCATGATAAAGCCTGGAGTAAAATATCCGGCACGGCCTGATACTGGGCTTAGGCGCGTATGGATCGAAGAGAAGAGAGCGGGTACTTATGTGGTACGTGGAGAATGTGGAGGAAAGCCGAATCTTGACGGAGATGTTATAAATGACAGATTGCGGGAAATCGGACTTTGCTTCAATCCGTCCTTTGAAGTCGTAGTTTGCTTTTCCATTGGATTGGGTAAGGCAAGAGAAGCTGTATTTGCACTGATGGAGGAATAAGGTATGGAGCTTTCGGAGCTGATAGCCTTAAAAAATAAGGCGTCAAATAATCCGCGAAATTTAACAGAGGCCTTGCATTATCTCAAAAACAATCCGGGATCTCACATCGTCATAAATCAATATGTGAGCATCCGGAGGAGTAGAGTAGTTGACCGGGTGACGGGAAGGGCGAGTGACACTGTTGATATATGGTGCCATGTCAGCCCATGCCGCAGGCACGCGTGGCTTCCCGCTGAGACGTCAGACGGGGAGATAGTGCGCATATGTATATCCCTAATCACAGAATGCCTTGACGAGGCAAAAAACCGCATTGTGGAAGATCTGGCACGTGGGTGCTTTGAATTCTGCGGAAATTAACGTGGAGGTGATGGCCATGTCCAAAATAGAAAATGATAGGGCTATCACTTATGTGAACTTCCGGAAAGAGGCAAAATACCACTACGGAGTTAAACAAGAGGAATTCGGGAAGATGACAGAATGCCTGGATCCTTCCAAGATGGCGAAGCATAAGACCTTGCGCTCTGAATGGAGACGACCCGGCACATGGTTACTCATCAGAGAGGGGGACTATGACAGCCTCGCCATCAATGAGGGCGGGAGGTTCCACATATACACCTGCAATCAGTTTGATGACGAGAAGAACAACGGACTGTATAGACACGTTGGGCAGGATAGCCGAAAACTGGTTGATTCCCTAATGATTGAGCAATACGGCGTTGACGTCAAGCAGGCTTATGGTACATGCCCGCGGGCTGTGAAGGACTTCGTTCCCAAACCGGTATACTACATCGACACAAGGTACAGTGACGTGACACAGCGGAACGTTTGGCTGGAGGACTATTCAAGCAATTATCCAGCAATGGGATGCGGGAACCTTCCAACATGGGAAGGGCATATAGAGGTTGACGGAGAAGTGGAACCGACGGAGGAATACCCATATGCTTACTACCTGGGAACGAACCAATACGCAGAATATGGGCGCGTGGATAGCAGGAAGTGGTCAGAGTATGGAGCAGCTGCTGACAATGTTGTGGCTCGCATGATACCAGGAAAACCAGCCAAAACAATATTATGCAAGGCATCCCCTTATACCATGACACAGATCTGGAAGACTCTGTACCGGAGGAAGAAGGAGGGAGATCCTGATGCTAAAATAGCGATGGTGTCAACAATTGGGACGCTGCATCCCGATCGTGCAAAATTCCCGGCGCAGTACCACGTTGCGGCAACTATCCTTTCCCGGGCAGTCCAGCAGCACTTGGACATGTACAAGCGAATGACTGAAGATGGGGCTATCGTATACCAGATGGTCGTTGACAGCTTCATCTATACCCCCGGATCTGTCCGAGGGTATGGAAGCCGTTCCAAAACTCTGGGCGGACTATTCACAGAAATATCTGGGCTTAAGTACGACCAGACAAACGCTATAAATCAATATGTATTCTGGAACAAAGACGGATCCACGGCCATGGTTAAGCATGGAGCGCTTGTTTGCACCGAGGAAGAATTTGCAAAAAATTTGGATGAAATCAGGAAGAAACAGCGGGCGGAAGTCCGCGAGAGATGGAGGGTATAATGGCCAGACGCAAAGTAACAAGCCAGGGATTCCGGCTTTCTGTATCAGAGCTCGACGACTTTTACAGTGACTATAAGAGTATACGTCCTGAATCTACAATGAGCAAGAAGCAATTTGCAAAGCGCGTTGAGCAGTCATACAATTATTTCTCCAGACTGTACGATCAGGAAAAAAGCAAAGGGCGCGCGCTCTATGTTAAGGACAGCCCAGCGTCTTATACCAACCAGTATTTGAATTATATCTCTATGGGGAATTCAAAAGATATAGCCAAACAAAGAATCCGCGCGCATATTCAAACTACCTACGCGGAGGCGCGAGAACTCAAGAAGCGCGGGACGACTTTTGTAAAAAAAGCAAAACGTGAGCAGATGACAAGAGAGAGGGAACAAAACAAGGAACTTAAAGAGATTGAAAAGAGATATGGTAAAGAAAGCGATAAATATTTGAGTAAACGTAAAGAGTACGAAGAACAACGGTCAGAATTCGGAATTCTTATTGGTGCATTTACTCAGACTCTGAATGTCTATTTTATCGTCAGCCTTGACCGCAAGAAACGGTGGGATATAATTATAAATACTCTTAGCGGATTAGGATATGACGGAAGCGAGCTATTCAGAGGAGCGAGGGCATTGTACTATGAAAGTGTCAGGAAGGGCGGCTGAACGCAGAAGGAAGGCAGAGGAGGAAACCAGGAACCGAAGAGCACAGAAAAAACGGGCGCTCGCGCGGTTCGTCTGCCTCCGGAGCCAACGAGGGAATACATGGGCAATATTCCATGTGATATGCGGCGGTCGAATGACTGGAAAGAGCTATTCCGTGGCACAGATGATCTGTTCCGAAAAAGAAAAGCGCGGGGAAAATGTCAAGATATACTGGATGCGAATATCCCCTACATCATGCAAGGCGCTTCTCGCCAGAGATGCCGAGGAATTGATAGATCCAGATTTGCAGAGAAAATATAAATTACGCTTGACAACAAAGGGGAATGTGGTATATAATGATGGCGAGAAGTTCTGCGGAGTATATCCGCTTGCCTCATTCGGAAAGGACAAGGGCGTCGCACACTTCGACAAGGACTTCAAAGGGAAATATATACTGATTCTGGACGAATTCCAGCTTGAAATCGGAGAGAAGAGGACATCGTTTGATATTCTCTACAATTTCATCGGGATGTGCGAAAACTTCTGTCGGACAAGGAAGCACGGCGTGGAAGTTTGGCTTCTGGGTAACACGCTTGAAGAGGCAAGCACAATATTAAAGGCGTTCAATTTCTTGCCGGAAAAATTCGGTAGATTCTATTTGAGAAGCAAGCGTTGCGTAATTGACAACCTGGAGCCGACGGAAGAATACCTTGCCGACCGGAAAGGATCCATTGCAGATATTCTGGGCGGCGGGGAGATGTCGAACTACACAAACGAGCTTACCAAAGACCGGCAATTGCTTTTCAAAGGGCGAACCGTTAAGCCGACCGGAATTGTCAAGTTTTCGACCAGCAAGCAAGATTGGTACACACTATGGGACGGGGCAGTTCTGAAACGCTATAAAAATGAATCCTTGCCAAAAGAGGCGGACTTCTGCATGCGTCCTTACATAGATACATATTATAGCCTGGAAAGAAGGCAGGCAATAATAGATCTATATGATGCCCGCGCTCTGAAATTTGACAGCTTGATAACACAAGCATATTTCACGGACGCGTTGAAAATGGTTAGAACTCGTTAAGAGTTTTAATGGCGCGGTGGCGCCGGCTTATATCTCGAACAATCAGCGAATCTCGGAGTCGCACCGAAGAGGTGCCGAGCGCTGAGGCGTGATGCACGCGCCAGTCCGTCAAGTCGGGGTGCCCCTGAGCGTCTATATAAAATTCTATACAGGAGGTAGGAAAGATGACGGATGAAGATGTCATTCAGGACAACGCACAAGACTACATCGCAGAGATCCAGAAACTGAAAGAATCCACGGTTTCGAAAGAGCAGTACCAGAAGCTGCTCGAAGACAACAAGAGACTCATTCAATCCCTTGCAAGCGGAGAGAGAGGGGAAGCAGAAGGCGCGAGTGCAGGCGCAACGCTGGAGGAGCTCCGCAAGAAACTTTCAAATCCGGAAGACATGACGAATCTTGAGTACGTCACAGCCGCTCTTGAACTCAGGGAGAAGATCATGGAATCCGGAGGGGATGATCCGTTCCTGCCGAACGGTACACACGCACGCGCCACTGCTGCGGACAGAGAAGCTGCCGAGAGAGTGGCAGCAGTTATGCAGGAGTGCGTGGATGCGGCAGACGGGAACGACGGCGTATTCACAGCGCAACTCATGGCGCGGACGTATGATCCGCAGATCAGAAGATAAGGGGGTATAAAAATGCCTGTAAATTTCAATGGCCAGCTCGGCGCGAATGAGATTTTCGCGGCGATTTACAACATGATCATCTCGCAGGAGGTATTCGCGGACAACATAAGCGAAACCGGATCCACTCTTGTGGATATGTCCAGGGTGGACGGCGGACTATACGGAGACCGGAAGCTTTACTATGCAACCGACGTCCTGAAGTCGTATGCATGGACTAATGACGCCATGGCTGGAAACCTTCTGGAAACTCACAGACCGCCTTCTCCGAAATGTCAGGTGATCAAGCTTGACGTCTTCCGTCAGATCGCCCTGACAACTGACGAGTATATGACCAAGAGAGCCTGGAGCACTGAGGGGGCATTCAGCAGCTTTGCGTCGGTAATGATGGGGTGGATTGGAGAAACGAAGAAGATCTACGATGCAACCACATACAATGCCTTCATCGGTACGATTGAAAGCGCCGTTGGCAAGCAGACGCAGACGGTCGATGTGACCTCGGCAGTCGGAGCAGCGACCGGAGAGGACGCCGCCAGAATCGAAGGCGGCGTAATCGGTGAGATGATCGCAAACCTGCTTGTTGACCTCCAGGACACCACGTACTCGTTCAATGACTACGGGTTCATGCGGAGCCTGAGCGCAAGCGACCTTGTGTTCATCTGGTCGGCTAAAGCCGTATCGAGGATCGAACACCGAGACCTGCCGACGATCTACCACAAGGACATCGTGGAAAGACTGGGCGAGTTTGTGCTGCCGTCCCGGTTCTTCGGGAGGGTAAACAACGATGCAACGAAGGGAACCGAAGACGGGAAGGTAAGATCCTTGATTGAGCAGGAGATCGGAGCAAACCACTACTTCGCCGGGGATAGTATCAAAACGACAGACACTGCCCCTGCCAAGACTTCCTACACGGAGGATGATACAATCCTATTCAAGGTCATGCACCGGCGCTCCGTTCCGTACATGTCGGCATTCGAGGTTGGAACCTCGTTCTACAACCCGCAGGCTCTTCTCACAAACCAGTATCTGACCTGGGGTCACAATACCCTTGACTACCTCGCCAACTACCCGATGATAACTGTCAGGAAGGCATAATGGCATATCTGACCGTTCTTGCTGGCTGCCTGAACTATCAAAACCGTATCGTCCTTTCCTCGCTAACCGAAAGCACATACACTCAGAGGGCAGCCAGCTTCAAACGGTTTGAGGGAATCAATTTCAATCCTGCAGATGGTGTCGAAACATCGCAAGTCCTGAACCTCGGTGAAGGATTCGAGCCGGACTATCTGTTGATCACGGATGCGGCGTATTATGTCCAGCATCGCTGGTATGTGATGGAAAGCAGCCGCAACCTTTCCGGACAGTATAGCCTCCGACTTCGGCGTGACGTCCTGGCGGACTTCTACCCGGAAATCGGAAGATCCTATTTGAAGATTGAGCGCGGATGGTGTCCCGCTGCGTCAACTCTGATTTTCAATCCAGAAGGAAACAGCTTTTCCCAGATCAAGACAGGGGAGATCCCCATAAAGGACTACACGAAGTCCCGATGGTATGTCGGATATCTTGCCGGAAATGCATTTGAGGGCGGAAATATATCTATAACAATCGATGATTCCACAAAGCGGGAATACGACGAGAGCTACGAAGATATAGACGCTGCCAAATCGGCATATCCTGGAAGCGCTGAAACTGCCGCCGGAGCTTCAAACATGCTGCAGGAATATAAAATAAGGCAGCTAAATATTCCGTTGTATGACGTCGTTCCGTTTCTAACGCCGACTCCCAAGACGAGCAGGCACACATATTCCGTAAACATAGGATCATATTCTTCTACATATAAAACTGGAGAAGGATTCAGGCCAGATTATCAAATCATACCTTCCATTATAGCAAGTAATTCGTTTGATATTCTGAATGGAACACTTTCCGCAGCATTTGATGCAGAAGAGTTAGAAAAAGCCCTTCTTGACGACATGCTCGTAATGACAACGACTCCAAAAGTAAACTACGAAAAGACCGCAAAGTCAAATGGAAAGGTAATACGAGTAGGATCTGGGAATGTAGGATCTGGGAATTATGAATACTACCAGTTGAATGTATACGAGGTCTCGCTTCAAAACGGAGAGGCTGAAACGAGTAGAGACAGAGGCGGACACGGATATATAAATGGAGTATTGGATGGTGTACCATATGTCCAAAAGACTACATACGACCAAGTTTTGGAACAAATTCCGAATTTTGAATACTCATTTTCTTACACCGCAAAAATAGTGAAAGCGGTATGGACTCAGATCTCAGCTCCTGCGAATATTGAAATCCAAAACCAAGTGGTTAAAGCCGGAGATGCCCCATATTATGTCTTCGCAATTCCGCGTGATGTTCTCAATGTGCAACATCCGGACAAAAACAAGCCGGGCGAAAACATAACTGAAAAGCTGGTAGATACTTCGCTTGCTGATGACCTCGTATATTCCATGATACGACAACTCGGGGAAAAGATATACGATATGCAGGCATTGCCATACTTTCCGGGTGGTCATGATTTGGAGCTAGAAACCGGCGGAGTAAGTCTGCCAAATACAGACTATTACACCGATGTCACAGTTGGAGAGAGACATACAATAATTTGCTGGATTCCCTCCATATCCTGCGACAAGGGCGCTATAACAAGCGGAATTGATGCGCTAAGCGACATTAAGTTGGATAACGAGACACGGTTTGTCAGGCTTGCATCGCCAAACTATGCGAGTTTGTATGACTTCTCTGTCGCCAAAAACAGAGGGGTGACTGGCTGGGCAATTACAATGACGGTAAGACCGTATCAGCCATACATACACGTGGCGCCAATATGGGGCGGTATGTACTCACCAATGTATCAGTACGATCCAAAGGGGCTTATACTTGGTGGGAACTACTCCGTCGATATAGTATCCAGTGCGTGGACGTCATACGAAATCGCCAATAAAAATTACCAGCTTATTTTTGACCGAAACGTGCAGACCCTGGATCTGCAGCAGTCTATCGAACGGAACCGAGACATCCGGGATATGGTATCGGGCCTGGTCAACGCAGGAATGGCCGCTGCCGGATCCTACGCATCAGGCGGAGCTAAGGGGTCGGTGATATCTGCAGCTAAATCTGCAGGTGGTCTGATCAGCTCTGCACTGTCTATGCGAGAGGCAGAGCAGCTCCGGCAGAATGCACGGGACAGCATGATGGACATGCAGTCCTACAACCTGGGGAATATACGAGCCAGACCGGACACGCTGACCAAGGTGTCAAGCATCAACAGTCAGAATAAGGGATGGCCTGTTGCTGAGATCTACACGGCGCCTCAGAATGAGGTGGACGCATACATAGCCTTGCGGAAGTATGCGGGTATGACCGTAGGAGTCATTGGACACCTGAACGAATACCTGCGGGAAAATCCGTACAAGTACAGGTACATCAGGGCGCAGGTTCTCAGACTGAGCGCAGAGGTTGACACGCACATGGCGCAGGTCATCAATGCCGAGCTATCCGGCGGGTGCTATTTCTACAACGAAGGAGGGGAGGAGTAAATGGGCGTCCCATACTTGCCGAACATAGAGCCGATCATTGCGGCCGGGATAAATCCGAAAACAGGATTGCCTATCAAACTTTCCGGAAATGGAACATCGGCTCTTAAATGCGGGATAAGGCGTCAGCTTGGAGTCATGGATGAGCAGGACGCCACAAGGCGATATCTGAGCGATGGATTGCCGGAAGGTCTCAACAATGAGCTTGTAGAGCGCGTCCTGTACTATACAGGGCAAGCAATCCTTTTCCAGCGGTATGGAGTAGGGTATATACTTCCGTACGCTCTGGACGGGAATATAGACGTGTACGGGCGATTCCGTGGCGTTACTCCTCTTCCGTTCCGTGGTGGCGTATCAGCCGGCGGGGAAAAAGGATCGAAAGAGAGGATCACACCGTGGATATCCGGGCTCAAGCTGATACCGGTATATGCGGGGGAAGAGATTCCCCCGAACGCAGACCCGGAAAGCCTCTGCGTCATTATACGAGACTATATAGAGCCCGGCTCGGAGCTCATAACCCCACGATATCTCCTGATGTCTCCACTTCTGGACTGCATGTCGGATATCATCCCCTTTGCCCGAACTGCCTTGCAGAATTCTACCGGCATCCAGGGCATGAGAGTAAACAACGAGGGGGAAAGCAGCAATGTAATTGCGGCGAACTCAACAACAAGACGCGCTGCCATCAATGCAGACCGTTTTGTCCCAATTGTGGGATCTATGGACTTTCAGGATCTCGCGTCAGGAAGCGCCGGAAGCGTGATTGACTTCATGCAGATGTATACCTCGCTGGATAATTACAGACTTTCCCTTCACGGAATCAGAAATGAGGGTGCGTTCGTTAAGAAGGCACACATGCTGGAGGGTGAGCAGGAAATGTCAGGCGGCGCAACCGGTCTTGTCCTGGAGGACGGCCTGATTCAAAGAAAGACTTCTTGGGATCTGGCAAATCAGATCTTCGGGTGGAACGTGTCCGTCCGGATAAATGATGATGCGATGCCTGATCCGGACAAATCAGAAGAGGAAAGCGAGGAACCGGAAAATGAATTGTGATTTGACACTTTGGTGCTCTGATCTATACGGCAGCTTCCGGACCCGAACCTTTTCCGAGCTCTGGCCGTCCTATAAGGAATGGGCGGCGGACTGGGACGCTTGCGAGCTTCCCCTGGCTTCCCAGATAGGGGACAGCAAAGATTCAATGGTGGTCGCCTTGTACTGGTTGCTATTCGGAAGATATGCCAACAGCCACTTGGCAGCGTCCGATGAACTCCAGGGTAAATACCGGATCTTCTCGGTAGCGTACCAATATGGCGGCGCGTGGGCGAAGAGGGTAGAGATCCAGGACAAGATCCGGGCGCTTTCCCTGGAAGATCTGAAGCGCGGCACGTCCATGATCTACAACGAGGCGGCCAACCCATCAACAGAGCCAACAACTGACACCATAGACGAGCTGACATACATAAACACTCAGAGAACCGCCAAGTCAAAGAGAGACGATGCGGCAGCCTATGAAGCACAGCTGGAAATTCTGAGAACGGATGTGACGGAGCCGTTCATCTCAAAATTTGCGGACTGCTTCATAAAAATTACCTACCCCGAAGAACCGCTTATTTACCCGGATGTTCCGGGATATGGAGGATAAAAAATGGAATTCTTTCAGCAGATGCTGCCCTACCTGGTAGCTATTCTCTCCGCTGTATGCTCCTACCTGGTCTCCAAAATCAGGACTGAGGAGCTTTCCCACGAAATCAAGACGATTCAGGAGTATCTGGACACGTCCGACAATGAGTATTTCATCAACTGCCCTCAGTGCCAGTATAAAATCAAGCTGGGGGAAGTGCGCATACACGCAGAAAAGAAGGAGGGGGAACAGAAATGATTTTCGACAGATTTTACGGGCGAAACCTGCAGCAGCAGGTCATGTACCTGACTTGGATTGCCGGTCAGGCAACGGACGTCGTAAAATCCATTGTCGGAAGAGTGGACGCGGCGGGCGGATTGCCTGCCGCTTCTCTCTATGCGAATGGATCAACGTTTGCCGTTGGGCAGGAGCCGCCATATACCTATTACGTGGCAGTCGATGGAATGTGGGTAAATATCGGAGTTTTCCCTCTTGCGGGATCTCCGGGATCTCCGGGCGAGAATGGCAGATCCGTGTTTGTCTCTTCGTTCTCCCCTTCACCGGCTTCCATCGGGCAATCCTACCATGTCCCGCTTTCAAGTTTCAATGGGGATCCCGCCGTGAATGACCTTGTGCTGCTTTCCGGCAGGTGGCTTTCCATAGTCGCAGCTCTGACGCCTCCCTATGCAACGGCTCTGATATATGCCGATCTGCAGGGAGCTCAAGGAGAACCCGGAGAAGGCATTGACACCATCGAAAAGATGGAAACGCCGTACACCATCGACAGCATAACGTACAGCATCGAGGACGGCTTGAAGATCTACGGACACGGGAGGATAAACGGGGCAGACACATATGAGCAGGTTCTGACAATCCCTATCAGAGCCGGAGAAAATATCATAATTGACGCCAGTTCTGACAACAAGGAGCTTGTCATATCCTCAAAAGCGGCAGCGGCTGACAAGTGGACGGAAGAGGAAATAAGTCTCCTTGAGACCGTATTCCAGACTATCGCCTATACGAGCGAGAGCGCGGGACAGACCGCCGCAGACGAGCTTATAGCCTCGCTGAGAGCCGGAGCGAAGGTTACCGGTATAACAGCCACGGCAGTGTCAAAAACGCGCTACGTCGGAGATAGCCTTACTGCAGCGGATTTCAATGTGTATGCCTTGTACAGTGACGGGACGCGGCAGCTTGTGAAGTCCGGCTATACGGTGTCCCCGGAGGTCATCACGGCAACGTCCTTCACTGCCACAGTGACCTACAAGGCATTCACGGCGTCCGTCCCGATGACTGCCGAGGAGAACGTGGCAACCAGTATCGAAGTGGTTAGCTACACGCCGACCAAGACTCTGTACATCGGAGATGCCATAGCTACGTCCGGCTATTATACCTACGTCATCACATTTGCGCGTGGAAATAGCCAGACTATGACGGCATGGGAGCATATCACGGTTTCCCCGACTACCTTTACAGGAGAATCAACAGAAACGACAGTAATCTATGGATCCCTGTCCGACGCGTACACTATAACGGGAGCCCAGGCGAAGCCCGCACCTACTACGCTTTCAGTGACTTATACAGGATCTACAAGCGTCGGAACAGTGGTGACGGCTGATAATTGGTCGTACACGGTTATAGACCAGTACGGTCAGAATATGGACGTAACAGGAAGCCTTCAGTGTGTCCCGTCCGGGAATGCGCTTGTCGAAGGAAATAATACATTCGGTCTTTCCCTCTTCCTCGAATCGGCTACACTCAGGACTGAAGCGGTTGTGGTTGGAATTCCAAGCGGTCCCACAAGATATACAATAACATACGACAGCACGGTAGACGGCGCGCAGACTGTAACATTCACGCCTATGCCGGCAAAAGTCGATGACGGTGCAAACACTACTATAAACATGGAAGCAAAAGCACTGACAGCAAGCTATTATGCCCAAGCTACAGGAATAGCAATCAATGAAGTACGTAAATCGTCTGTTAAAGTTGGGACAGCCAAGACGGAAGGGACAGGCACTCTAACCATCTCCAACCAAAAAGCAGATGCCGTTGTAACCGCAGTGCCTACTCTGTTTTTTTATGCGACAAACCAAGCGTATCAGGACGGAAGCGTGTATGAGCCGTCTTATAGCGGTTATGTTGGTACTTGCGTTTCAGGTCTGTATGAACTGAAAGCTGGAAAGCATTATATCTATGCAGACGGCGGAAGCGGTAAGAAATTCAGAGTGGCTTTTGTACGAGCAGACTATACGGCAATGGGAGGAAGTGCAGAGCAGGAAAGCGGCACAACAATTAAAATAGGAGGCGCTAATTCTGGCATTACAGTTCCGAATGGCGCAAAATATTTCTTCTTGCGCTATTCTGCCATAGACAAGAGCCCAGATGTTGTACGGACAGCACTGGCAAATGCTTATATGCTATTGGAGTGTGAATAATGAGTAAATTACTTCACAAATGCAATGCTTGTTCGGACATTCACGCAACTTCTTTCCCTGCGGCAATATCAGGATATACTGCAGATGCCCAAAACGGTATATTTTCAATCTGTTGCGGCGACTTCTTGGTAAGCACTGGCGGATTATTTAATGCGGACAACACCCCAACAAAAAATCTAATCAGGCAATTTGTGGCATTGCATGGAGGTGTCGTCGTTGGCAATCATGATGCTGGACAGCACTCTACGATGCCACGTGAAAGCTGGGAAGCTCTTACTGGACAGGACTTATTGTCCGAAAAGGTAATTGATGGTGTTCATTACATTTTCATCAGCGGAAATAAAGCGGGAGGAGCACTTGGGGCAGCGTGGGACGACGGAAAGCCTATTTATCCGGAGGATGTGAGGATGCAGGCAATTGAGCTTTTGACATCCGCCAAATCCGCGGGAGAGCGTTGTATCGTGCTAACACATTACCCATTAGAACAGGGCACTACAGATGGGAATGGATTTGCGTTTAGAGTTGGACAACCGCGAGGAACTGGAACGCCGTATAAACCGAGTACGTACACATCCACGGGCTACTTTGCCAAGGACAGCGCCGGGCATACATATGACACTGATTTTTATAATCAAATAGCGACTTTTGAAAATGTTCTTTGGATATCCGGTCACACTCACGTTAATTGGCATTATCAGACTGGGATTGATGACGGTGTGAATGTGGACGGTAGCGGTAATCCTATACCGTACCCAAACCAAAAGGCGTACAAAAAGCCAAATGGAGCGGCAATGGTAAACCTTCCGAGCGCTAACTATCAGGCGCAAGATGCCCGCATAGAAGTGTATAACGACCGCATTATAATAAGGGCAAGAGAATCCGAAATAGAATTGGGAGGTGAATATAATTATACATGGTTCAATGATGGAAGTCTTGTTAAAAATGCGCCTGAACCTTCTATTGACGAATATATAGCTTATAACTACACAGGACAAAAAATCAATACTGCCTACAACAAAGCAGGACAAGAAGTAACAGCTATATATCCATATTGATTTGAAAAGAGCCGGCGAGATCTCGCCGGCTTCTTTTATTGCTTTTTAAACGGACGATCCATGACACAAGGTATCTCATATCTTTTAAGTACGAATATTATACCTCCGATATCGGCACGGAACCGTACTACGTTGGATATGCGCGTCCGGCTCAGTAAACACGATGTTGGATTATATTTCGGATGAGCGCTTGATCCGGCCAGCATGGCAGCCGTCTTGGGATCCGGTGCGAAAATCGCCTTAACTTCACCCTTGTACTGTACCAGATATTCAATCATGGTCAATGATTCCACCTTTCATCTAATCTTATAAGTAGACTGTTCCTATTATTCCCAAATTATCCCCTTGCGAACATCTTGTAATTTTTTTATAAGTGGGCGCCGCTTCACCTCCCTTATATATTCAGCGCCTCGGATGTTTCCCTCAGCATTGCATCTTTTTATTCCATTATTGCATTCTTTAATTCCGCGCAAAAGCGTTTTCTCAAGTTGCGACTGTTGATATGGAGCAAGATCAATCCTTTTCACTTTCGCTTTTCCTTTCTTCCCGCCTATTTCCGGACGGGTGGGTAATCTCCGGGAAAATCACAGAATTGTGACGCGCTGCCAGAAATCGAATTCAGAATCATTCCTCCAGCGCAAGCTGTCCGCCTCGTCCTCGTCAATAAGCCCATCATCCACCCAATCCTGAATCATGCGGCAGTTCCGTACATGTGCCGCCCGGTTATGGAGCCTGCCGTCTCTATCCCGCAGCGCTTCATACATGCCACGTATAAGCCCCTGGCGCGCTTTGCGCGCCTGCTCCTCGTTCAGCTCAATAATCATCAGTCGCTCACCTCCTCTCAGCACTCATATTATAGCACAAGCCCGGGAATTTGTCAATACTTTTTTGGAAAAAAATAAAAAAAATAATAGTAAAATTGCAAGG
>ERZ779889.2755-NODE-2755-length-13862-cov-2.923227_pt1 | contig 13862 bp, 11 predicted proteins | sample MGYA00511030_ERZ779889 | MGnify/ENA primary metagenome ERZ779889 (study PRJEB29588, sample SAMEA2160616) | human gut metagenome | biome: human gut; feature: human-associated habitat; material: faeces | place: Denmark | collected 2008/2010 ...
GGCCGCCGATGATGAGCGGTTTCTTGTCGCACGGGCAGGTTGCGAACGCCTCGACGACATCCAGGTAGAGGGGATCGCCGTTGGCTCCCGGCTCCTTCGTGCGGTCGAGCACGCAGATGCGCTTCACGCTCTCGGGAAGCACCGCCATCAGGTATTTCACCGAGAACGGACGGTAGAGGTGTACGCTGACCATGCCGACCTTCTCGCCTTTCTGGTTGAGATAATCGATGGCTTCGCGAGCGGCTTCGGTGACGGAACCCATGCAGATGATGACACGCTCTGCGTCATCGGCACCATAATAGCTGAACAGTTTGTACTCGCGACCGGTGATCTTGGACACTTCGGCCATATACTTCTCTACGACGGCCGGAACGGCGTCATAGTAGGCGTTGCAGCTTTCACGGTGAGCAAAGAACGTTTCGGGATTCTCAGCCATACCACGGGCCACAGGGTGTTCGGGCGACAACGCACGGGCACGGAACTCGCTCAGCGCTTTCTGGTCGACGAGCGGACGCAGGTCTTCCTGATCTATCTCCTCTATCTTCTGATACTCGTGGGAAGTGCGGAAACCATCGAAGAAGTTGATGAACGGTACGCGGCTTTCAATGGTCGAGAGGTGAGCAACGGCAGAAAGATCCATCACCTCTTGTACGGATCCCTCGCAAAGCATGGCAAAACCTGTCTGACGGCAGGCCATCACGTCGCTGTGGTCACCAAAGATGCAGAGAGAGTGAGTGGCCAGCGTACGGGCCGACACATGAAATACGCAGGGGAGCAGCTCGCCAGCGATCTTGTACATATTCGGTATCATCAGCAGGAGGCCCTGCGACGCCGTAAAGGTGGTGGTCAGCGCGCCGGCCTGCAACGAACCGTGCACCGCACCGGCCGCACCGCCTTCGGATTGCATTTCCTGTACCGATACGGTGTCGCCGAACAAGTTCTTACGGCCTTGTGCAGCCCATTCGTCGACGTGCTCCGCCATGGGCGAGGACGGCGTGATGGGGTAGATGGCAGCCACTTCCGAAAACATGTACGCAATATGCGCAGCGGCTTGGTTGCCATCACACGTGATAAATTTCTTTTCCTTTGCCATAATGCTTAAAATTGTTATGTGCTTGTATGTGTTATTACTGTTGTCTCATTCTTTTGTGGCAGGCTTCCGGTCAGAAGAGGAAGCCGAAAAGCCAAAGCGGAATTTCGTTGCCGTGTCCGACTTCGGCATTGTATTTTGCGTAATAGAGGGTGTTGTCAACCTTGATGCGCCGATTCTTGTCGCATACACAGATATCCTTAGCGCTGTCAACACGATAGATTCCTTCACGGCGGCCCCGGGGGACATTGTGATGCCGCCAGAGACTATTGACAAAGAAGCACTCCATAATATGCTGCTCGCTCAGCCCCGGACTATACACGGCGTACATCAGATTGGTGTCGTGAAGCATCACGACCGCAGGTTTTTTCGGGAATGCCTCACCTTCGCGATAGATCATGTTGATGAGCCGCGCTTCTTCCAGGTTTTTCAGGTAATTCATCACCGTCGCACGCGACGTGCCTATGGCGGTGGCCAGACTGCTCACGTTGGGACTGGCCGCGCCGTCCGACGCCAAGAGATAGAGCAACTTCTTGATGCGCGAAAGATACTTCAACTCGATCTGCTTGATGAAGAGGATGTCGACTTCGATCATCATGTTCATCGCTTTCAAAAGCATCTCAGTGAAATTGCGGTTTTCGAGGAAAAAAGGATAATAGCCATGATGCAGATAGTCATGGAAGTACTGCCACGGGCGCACCTTGGGAAGGATGGATTTGAGGATATACTCATGTTCATGAAGCACCTCGTCAAGGCTATATGTACGGAAAGAATTACCGGTCTGCAAATTGAGGAACTCGCGAAATGAGAAACCATGCAACACGTAGCATCGGCTGATGGACGAGAGTTCGTCGTCACGTTCAGAGGCATTTTCGACAGAAGAGGTGGTATAAACAATCCGCAAACGGGGGAACTTGTGATAACACTCGCACAGTTGCCGACGCCATTCGGGCAGCTTGAAAGCTTGGTCAACAAGCAGCACCTGACCTCCACAGCGATAGAATTCGTCTGCAAAGTCAACTAAGCCTCGTCCTTGGAAATAGAAACTGTTCATGTTGACGTACAGACACTGGCGCATGCCTGGCTCGAAGTTCTCTTTGGCGTATTGGAGCAAGAAAGTAGTCTTCCCCACCCCTCGTGGCCCCTTGATGCCAATCATACGATAGTTCCAGTCGATACTGTCCATCAGCGCACGCCGAACGGGAGCATTGGTCTGCTCAATCAGATAAGCGTGGGTCTGAAAAAAAGTTTCCATACAATCTTCCCGTTTGGCGACAAAGGTACGCATATTCCCGAGAAATGCAAAGCGGACTTATCAAATTATTTTTCCCACACTTTTTCTCTTTTGCAGCGCCTTGCGGCGTAACGCTGAGACTATCCTCTTTACGGCGGAAATGACTTCCGGACGGTCTGCTGAAACGACTGTTTTCCTTCATCACGCTGATGTGAAAACGGGATACTAACGGCCATCTCATACTAGAACGTTCCGGATGCTGCGCGTAGTTTGCAAAACTTTGCTTACACATGCGGCAGCTTGTACAAGTACATGCGATTTATGCGCACGGCAGGCTAAAAATATATCTGGCCCATACGAAACCTTTCTCAGTCAAGAGACGACGTGCAGCGCCGCCGGACAGGCCAATAGATACATACACTGAAAATCCCCGCCCTCGGGAAAACGACCCGACAGCAGGGAACGATAAGTCTGAGTGAATCCCCGGAGATAAACTCTAATCTATTCGATCACACTGCGCGGACTGAACATGTCGCGCAAGAGGTTGAGTGATTCCGGATTCTCTTCCACAAATGTGTCGATGTGCCGGATGCGTTTTTCAGCCAGTATCTCGTCAACGGCGATGAGTATGCCGGTTTCCTCCACGTCACCGAAGTCGTAATTAATGGCTGTACCGAACATGCGCATTGTAGGACTGAGGCCCATGTATGCGTTGACGAGCGGAGGAATGTTAAAGCCAAGGCGACGAACCTCGCGATTCAGAATCTTATAATCGGCCTTGAAGCTTTCTTCACTGAAAAGCGTGCGCAACTGTTCGACTGGCGTTTCGTAAGAAATAGGATGTATCGGAACCACAAGGGTATCCTTGTCACCGAAATGCTTGTTGAGGAAGAAGAGGATCATGTCCCGAGCCACACGGTTGAACGATGGATACATCGTCATTTTCCCGAAAAAGTATTTCAAGCCAGGAATGACCACCGTCAAGGCCCCCAATCCGTCCCAAAGATTGTCGAGGGCAAAAAGGCCTTTGCTCTGCTGCCGCGTATTCTGATATTCAAGCGTCACGAAGGAGCGCCCCAGTTCCACCGTATTACGCATGTAATCATTGACGAACTCCTCGGAAAAATGGAACATATGGCTCGTTGCAAGGATCGGCTGGCCTGACATATCCAGCCGTATCTCGCGACCAGGCAAGAAGCGGTATCCGCCCAAGACTTCCTCACTCTCGGGATTCCAGACGATGAGCTGATAATAAGCATTCTCACCCGTGTCGAACTCATCGAGGTCCAAGCTCTTCCCCGTTCCGCCTCCAGCGGCCCGGAAAGCGATTTCTCGCAGACGGCCTATCTCGCGGACTACACCGGGTGCCTGTTTGTAGGTCACGATGTAAATCTCGTTATTGCTCTTATTGGTCGCGCGCAGTCTCCGCTCTGGGGTCAGTTCTGCTTTCAGGATGTCACGACTTACTGGCAATATAATCTCTTCCATGTATTCATCTTATTGTTATGTCCGGCACAGTCCCTTTTTCTCCCGAAAGGCCGGCCAAAATCATAATTCGTACACCTTTTTCTGCACCCATGCCGCCCATTGGGCTGGCGTACGCGACTTGTCGAATGTTTGCCACGGTATGGGTTTCCCGATCTTGACAGAAAAACGCTTGTGGGTATTCTTATACATCTCGTCGACCAAGAAAAGCATAGCGACGTTGAACTTGATACCCGTGCGTTTACAGAAATTGGCCAGTGTGTAGAAAAAGTTTGAATTCTGGCCGCCAAAGTGGATGGGCACAACGTCACGCTGTGTCTCGACACTCTTGACGACAAACGTCTTACGCCAGGGAATGTCCCTCACCACACCGTTCGTACGACGCGAGCACAAACCTGCGGGGAACATGATGATGTGATTGTCACCTTTGAAACCGGCCTCGACCATCGCCGGGAAGTCACGGCTTTGCGAACCGGTCTTGTTAATCGGGATGCAAAGCGGGGCGAGTCCTCGGAGGTTCATAAGCAAATCGTTGACAAGATAACGGATATGCCCGTCATAGTGCCTGCCGAGAATGGCTCCTAAGGCTACTCCGTCGATACCGCCGAGGGGATGATTACTCACAAACGTATAATGACGGCCATCGTCGGAAGCCGGAAGATTTTCCCGGCCTGACACGTCAAGTTTCATGTCAAGATACTCCACACAGGCTTCGAGCCATTCCACACCTGACAAATGTGACGACTGTTCGAGGAATTGGTTCACTTCGTCCTGATGCACGATTTTCTTCAACCACGACAGGACAAAACGGGGCACACGCCGCGCTTTCGCTCCAGCCTTCTCGCGCAGGATCTGCTCCACGTCTACGGTGAAAATCGTTTTGTCATCCATGCTCTTGCTGCGATAATGAACCGTGCAAAATTAAACAAAATTATTGAGTGCCTACCGGGACTGTGTAAAAAAGTTACGCATATTTGCAGACGAGCAGGACACACCCGGGAAAGGCTGCGCGATTTTCCTGTGGAACCCGCACATCTTTCCACTCGTTTGCACTATCTTTGCCTCGGTATGCACACACTGATGCTGATAACGATCGAATTTGCGGCCGCCGCCCATCTGATGATGAGCTTGGTGCTGTTCTTCTTTGCCCGCCGCCGAGTGAGCTACCTTTCACAGGCTTGGATCATGCTGCTGCTCTGCCTGATGTATTGTGCGGCTCTTTTCTTTATCTACACACAGGACATTCCGCCCTTAGGCATCCTCCACCCCGTCCTCCTGCTCTACCTGCTCGCCACATCGTTTCTTCAAAGCATTTACCCACTGGGAATCTGCATGCCCGGCTACCTGCAATGGGGCCGCATGTGGGCATACGCTGTCCCGGCGCTCGTGCTCATTTTACTATATGCCGGCGGTGCCCTCGCAGGAAGCAACATGGTGAAAGTCTACGATCCGGCCGACTTCGGCCATTACCTGTTGAGCGGCGATGTCATCCTCCGGCTCGCGTCGCTCGCCCTTTCCATTTATTATATCGTCAATATCTTCCGCCTGCCTCACCGGCTGACACGTCAGGTCGAGTTGCCGCGATGGATGATCACCTACGGCGTAGCGCTGGGGCTCGTGGCACTATACTTTGTCCTGCTGACTGTCTGGTTCAGCCAACCATTGGTCATTATATATATTGTGCTTTTCACGCTGGTCAACATGTTCTTGTTTTTCCGCATACTGAGCCCTGTGTTCCACGCCCTGCCCCAACCGCCCTTGCGTGAGGTGGCAGAACGACCGACAGAGGAAGAAATCTCACACTCGGAACAAAACGACTTCAACGAAGCCAACATGCGGCGTTTCGAAGTATTGGAATTTTTCATGCAGCATGAGCGACCCTGGCTCGACTGTCAGTTCACACGCGACCGCCTCTGCCGCCACACGGGCCTCAACCGCCACCTTGTCTTGCAGGCACTCCGTAGCCAAGGATACAACGACACGCATGAATACATCTACCGATACCGCGTCGAAGAACTCAAACGACTCATCTTGGACGGTGAAATCGATAGTTTGCAACAATGTGACAAGGCGGGATTCCGCTCCATCAAGACAGCTTCGACCAACTTCGAGCGCATGGAGAACGTCCCCCTGACAGAATGGTTCGAACAACACAAACGCCCTACTTCGCATACCATAGAATCATAACCGCGACCTCCGTGCCATTTCACCGGGATAAAAGCGCGAGATAAACCGTCATTGCCATCCCTCTCTCCGCCCGGATTTAGCCATGCCGTCCGTGACATGCAAAGCTACGGATTGAATCCTTACGAAAGTATCATCCTACTCGTCATTCTGGCAGGCGTAACGCCGTGAACCGTCGGCCTTTTCGCACTTAGGACGTTGGGATTGTTGATGTAGTTTTGTTTCTCCACAAACCCATCGGGCGGAGGAGGCATCCTCCTCACAGACACGAAAGGCGCGTAGCCTTGATCCTCAACAGCCCCGTCTGCTCCAAAGCCAGACGGTGGTGGTACTTCGGCCACACTGGCAGGCCGTCCCACAATAAACCATGGCGCATTCTATGTCTACGCCAGCGACACGAAAGAGGTATCCACCATCGTCCACGCCGAACCACAGACGTTCTTGACAGCATGGGCCGCGGCGCCTTCGTTGTAGCACTATACGAAACGCGCTTGCTATACAGACATGCAGTCAATACGTGAAAATCATCGGTTTCACCGCATTTTTTCTCACGCTTCACGTTCCGGTTCATCGCCCACAAAAAGACCTGCACACCACGCCCGCCCATTCTGGCTCTACATACGGAGCTCCGCACGAAAACGGGAGGCAAAATGACAGACGACAAAAATCGGCCCAAATAACCGACATCGCACACTAAACGGTCAGCAGACATTCACTGACGGCTGACAGAAAGAACGAGACGGCTGACAGTTTTTTCTATCGGCCTGACCATTTTTTCAATTAGTTGTATTGCATTGTGAACGCGTTGACTTCGCGTTCTTACACGGCTTTCCGTGATTTTTTCAAGTTTTCTCACATTTCCATTTGCCCATCTCGTTTTTTTCTCCTACATTGCCTGCGAAACCAAACCTGCTTACGGAATGAGAAACGCCGCCTCAGCTTTCCTGCCCCTTGTGGGGCTCACTTGCCTTTGGGCGTCGTGCGCCCGGACACCGCCGGCACGTCGCCACGTGGCAACGCAAGTGGCATGGCAAGAGGGTGACGTCGTGTTCCGACGCGGAACAGGCACCGTCGGGCAGGCCGTCGTGACGCTCGACGGGGGCGGTCCATATTCTCACGTCGGCATCGTTGCTTTCTGCGAGGGGACACCGATGGTGGTGCACGCCGTCCCGGGCGAACCGGACTTCGACGGCGACCCGGATCGCGTAAAGCTCGATTCTATCGACGTTTTTTATTCAACCGGCCGTGCCTCCCAAGGCGCTGTCATGCGTCATGCGGACAGCGCAGCGGCTGCCCGAGCAGCAAAAATGGCTTATAAGGCCTACGAACGGCGGACGCTTTTCGACCATGAGTACGACGACCGTGACACCTCGCGCCTCTATTGTACGGAACTCATCACTTACGCCTTCGACCGCGCCGGGGCACGACTTCACGTCAGTCAACACGATGTCAACCTTCCCGGCATCACAGAGGCTATCACCTTTCCATCTGACTTGGCAGCCTGCCCGCAATTACGACTCATTTATTCCTTTTAATTATTCACCTAACAAACAGAACTATGAAAAAACTTTTGACCATGTTGACTACCTTCTGCGTAGTCTTGTGCTTCGCCGCCTGCTCGTCTAATACGCCTTCGGGCGTCGCCGAGCAGTCCATCAAGTATTTGATGGAAGAAAAGTATGACAAGTACACCGACCTGCTCTACGTCAGCGACGCAGACAAAGAAGACCCGGAAAAGCTGAAAAAAGACAAAGAGGAGTTCACCCAACTCTTGGAAGCCAAATACAGCGAAACAGTGAAAAATACCGGTGGAATCGACAGTTATAAAGTCACGTCGGAGGATGTGGCAGACGACGGCGAAACGGCAGTCGTACATCTCGACGTCACCTACAAGAACGGAAAGACCGACGATTATGCCGTCAAGCTCCGCAAAGACTCAGACGGCAACTGGAAAGTAACTTTGGGTAAATGAAAATAATAGCGCCGGGGCGTACCTAATCAGCACGTGTCCGGCGCTATTATTTCTCACTCGTGAAGAATCGCACGGAGGCCCGCCGCACTCACTCGACAACTTGGCAAGCGTTCCGTTCGTCGGAAGTCCACTCTTTATAAGGCCGCTGCCGCAATTGGGAATTATAATAGCGACGAATGCCCGTCACCTCATCTCCCAAGAAAGGCGGCCGCTCATACGGCTCGTCGATGGCACACAACTCGACTTCGGCCACGGTGAGACCGACGTTGTCTCCAAGGAACTCGTCTACCTCGAAAACATGTCCGCCACAGGGCACAAGCCACCGACATTTCTCTACGACACCCGGCTCGCACAAACGAAGTAAGGAGAGTCCTTCGTCGGCCGTGATTTCCTTTTCAAACTCATAACGCGACAATCCTCCTGACGTCGAGGGACCTTTAATCGTCAGATAGGCTCGCCCGTCACGCAAACGCACACGCACTGTCCGGCCATGCTCGCTACATATGTATCCTTGCGTAATATGGCTGCTCGACGTGGCCAATGACTTGTAAGATTCATCGGTCACGAGGAATTTTCGCTCAATCTCCAAGGGCATTTACGCGACGATAAGTTCGTATGCCACCAAGGCTATCACCATCAGGACAATCAGCCCGATGAAAATTCCGTTGATAATCCGGCGAGCCTGGCGCGCCTGACGCGCTTCCCGGGCCGTGGCTTTCAATTTACTTTTTTGGCTCATAATATCAGATTTTATGTCTACTCTTCATCTTGTTACGCCGAGGCATTTTCGGCATTCTGCTCAGAGAACTCCATTAGGTAAGCCTTGATGAAACCGTCGATTTTTCCGTCCATCACGCCGTTCACATCGCTTGTCTGAAAACCGGTACGGTGATCCTTTACACGACGGTCGTCGAACACGTAACTGCGAATCTGACTTCCCCACTCAATCTTCTTTTTTCCGGCTTCTATCTTGGCCTGTTCGGCACGACGTTTCTGCAACGCGCGGTCGTAGAGTTGCGAACGGAGGAGACGCATGGCGTTCTCACGGTTCTCCAACTGTTTTCGGCTCTCGGTATTCTCAATCAGGATTTCCTCTTCCTCGCCCGTGTCTGGGTCTTTGTATTGATAGCGTAGGCGGACGCCCGTTTCGACCTTGTTCACATTCTGTCCTCCGGCGCCTCCCGAACGGAAGAGGTCCCAACTGATTTTAGACGGATCGACATACACCTCAATCGTGTCGTCGACAAGCGGCGTCACAAACACCGACGCGAACGAGGTCATGCGCTTTCCCTGCGCGTTGTATGGCGACACGCGCACCAACCGGTGCACGCCGTTCTCACTCTTCAAGTAACCGTAGGCATACTCACCCTCGATCTCCATCGTCACAGTCTTGATGCCGGCCTCATCGCCGTCTTGCAGGTTCGAGATGCTGACTTTGTAACCATGGGCTTCGGCATAGCGCATATACATGCGCATGAGCATCGACGCCCAATCCTGGCTCTCTGTTCCGCCAGCACCAGAATTGATCTTCAGTACGCAATCCATCGAGTCTTCTTCTTGACGGAGCATGTTTTTCAGTTCGAGTGCCTCAACAGATTCTATGGCCAATGCGTATGCCTCATCGACTTCTTCTTCGCTCACCGAACCCTCTTTGTGGAAATCAAAGGCGAGTTCGAGTTCCTCCGTGAGCATATGGACTTCCTTATACCCCGAAATCCATTTTTCAAGCGACTTGACTTTTCGCATCTGCTCCTCAGCCCGTTTGGCATCGTCCCAAAAACCGGGTGCCTGTGTCCGCAGTTGCTCCTCTTCAAGCTGTATGGTCTTGGCGTCTATGTCAAGATACCGTCGCAATGCTTCCGCCCGTTCTTTGACGGACTTCAATTGTTCAGCAGTGATCATCTGTTCTGTTTTTGGCTGTAAAGTTACAACTTTCACCCGAAAGGGAAGAGCAGAGGCAGCGCAAAAACCATCACCACACCCATCGCAAGCTGCAATGGCAGGCCGACTTTGACGAAATCGGCGAATGTATATTGCCCGGCAGGCATAACGAGCGCGTTGGGAGGCGTAGAGAACGGCGAAGCAAAGCACATGCTCGATGCCACAGAGACAGCAAACAAGAAAGCCGTCGGGTCGACCCCAAGCCCTATGGCTGCGCTCAAGGCTATCGGTGCCATCAGAACGGTTGTCACCGTATTACTGATAAACAACGTCATGACAGAAGTGACAAAATAAATACCGGCCAAAAGCACATAAGGCCCATAAGCGCCAAGTCCGCTGACCAAAGATCCCGACATCCAAGCGGAAGCACCGGTCTTTTCGAGCGCGACGGACATCGGTAACATAGCTGCAAAAAGAACCAGACTCTCCCAGTTCATCGTTTTGTACGCCGCTTCTACATTCCTCAGGCAACCGGTGACAACCATGAGCACCGCAGCGACCATAACAGCCGTCACAGGTGCCACGGGAATGAAATCGAAAGCCATAGCGACAACCATTGCGAGCAGTATCAGACCTGCCAGCGGTGCTTTGTAATCGAGTGTCACTCGGGCGGCTTCGTCTTCGGGCTGGCCGAGGACAACCCACTCCTCGCCGCCCTGGCGTCCCATTCGGGCGATGTTGTCCCACGATCCCTGCACAAGAAGCACGTCGCCGCTATGAAGGCGGACATCCTTCAAGTCATCAAGAATATAGTGATTATCTCGACGAATACCTAACACGTTGACGCCATACACTGTCCGGAATTCCGTTTCTTTCAACGTTCGGTTGAGAAACTTTGACGCATGCATCAATACGATCTCAGCTATCCCCACGTCATAGAAATGGAGTTCCGTACCCGCTTTTCCGGGCGAAACAACCTGCAAGCCATAATCTCGGGCAAAAGCCTCTGTACGTGTGGCATCTTGCGTCAGGACATAAATGACATCACCGGCCGCAAGCGCCACACCGCTCTCGGCGGCGTATTGACTTACCCGTTTGAGCAGAGGCCCACGCGACGTATCCTCACGCCTCACCTCTATGACGGTCAAACCGTAACGGCGGAATACATCGAGCTGTACGACGGTCTTTCCGACAATCGGCGAACCAGCAGGCACAGTCAGTCTCGTCAAGCCTTCGGCTATCTGATACTCATCGACCAATTGGCTCAACGTTTTTCCGCGCCGTCGCTCTCCTTTCTTTTTCCGCTGTCCGGAAAGGAACCACCGGCTCAACGGGATAAGCAGTGCGGTGCCGACGGCCACACAGATCAAGCCCACAGGCGTAAACGAAAAGAACGAGAGTTTACCATAGCCTGCATGCTCCAACGTATCGCTGATGATAAGGTTGGGGGCCGTACCGATCAGCGTCATCATACCGCCCATGCTGCTGGCAAAAGCCAAGGGCATCAAAAGGCGCGAGGCTGGCACGTTGGCGGTCTTGGCCATGCTCACTACGATAGGAAGCATCAGCGCCACTGTCCCCGTATTGCTGACAAACGAACCGACGAACGCTGTGACCAGCATGACCAGTAGGAATAACTTCATCTCGCTTGTTCCGGCCCAGCGCAGCACTTGGCGACTCGCCAGTTTGGCCAAGCCTGTCTGGAAGATAGCTCCACTAACCACGAACAGGCCAGCCATCATGATGACTACTGGGTTAGAAAAACCGGACAAGGCTTCCTCCGGCGTCAACACACCGGAAAGAACCAAAGCGAGCAAGGCGCACAGAGCCACAAGGTCTGAGCGCACACGCCCCAGCATGAAAAAAACAGCAGACAGGGCGAGTACCAAAAGAGTTATTGTCATAGCGTTATCGTTTGTAAGAAGCGACCATTTCTGCCGCTTTGATGTTTATTTGAATAACAGGCCGCAAACACGCAGCAGCGCCCCCTGTCCGTAGACATTCCGCAGCCCGGACTCCTTTTACCAATGTAAACGGCCACTACGTAGAGAGGAAAAAGACTGTCACGGATGTCCTTCTGCCTCAGCGTCGGCATAGAGTTGACGAATGTCTGCGTCATAATGTTCGTAGACCACCTTACGACGTATTTTCAGCGTATTCGTCATTTCGCCCTGCTCCATCGTAAAAGGCCGGGGCAGGAGCAGGAAGCGCTTGATGCGCTCATAGTGGGCCAAGTCTTGCTGGAGCGTATCGATTCTGTCTGCAATAAAACGGACGACTTGTGGATGGCGGCATAATTCTTCCCGGCTCAGGCCATCCAAACCGTTGTCCTGCGCAAACTGTTCGAGCAGTTTGTAGTCCGGAACGATAAGAGCCGAAACGAATTTATGCTCATCCGCTACCACCACGACCTGATCGATATAACGGTCCACGACAAGCTTCGACTCTATCAGTTGTGGAGCGATGTATTTCCCGTTCGATGTCTTGAACAGGTCCTTGATGCGGTCAGTCAGATAAAGTTCTCCGTCTTTCATATAGCCGGCATCACCTGTATGGAACCACCCTTCTTCATCAATTGCCTCCCGGGTCGCTTTTTCTTTGTGGTAATAACCAGGTGTTATCGTCTTGCCACGCAGAAGAATCTCGTTGTTCGGTCCTATGCGCAGTTCGAGACCATCGATGATCCGGCCGACCGAACCTATGTGATAGGTCATGCCTGGCACATCGCAAGACACTGTCGCTGTCGACTCGGTCAGACCGTAGCCTACGACCATGCGGATGCCTGCGGCATGTACGAACTCCTCAACCACAGGAGGCACTGCCGCACCCGCCGTAGGGAAGAAATTACCCCGTTCGAGCCCCAGCATCTTCTTCAAGTAAGCAATGACGGTGCGTTCGTAGAACCTGTATTTCACAGTGAGCGGAAGGGGCGGCACGGCACCGCGCGACTTATAGCCCATATAACGCTTGCCGACATCAATAGCAGAACTGATCAGGCTGCGCACGACGGGAGTCCCGTTTTCCATGCGGTCCAGAACAGCCTGGTAGACTTTTTCCCAGAACCGGGGCACTGCCGACATGCACGTGGGGTGGACTTCTTGGAGTGATTGGAGCACATCATTGGGCCGGAGGTTGATCGCAAGCTGCGCGCCCTCTGCCAGCCCGAAATAGGACCAAGCCCGCTCAAACACATGCGTAAAGGGGAGGAAATTAAGCAAGACATCTTTCTCGCTTATAGGGAGCACGGCATCGTTGGCACGGAAAGCTTCGTGATACATGGCAGCCGTGAGCATCACGCCTTTGCTGTTACCCGTCGTACCACTGGTGTAGAGGATATTGATCAAGTCATCGAAGCAGGCGTCAGCTGTCCGGCGTTCTACGTCGCCTTGCAGGCCAAGATCTTCGCCCAATCGCAGGAAATCGTCAAAGTAAACGGAGAGATGGTCATTGGGATTCTTCCGGACGGCCGGGTCAAAAATGATTATTCTCTCCATAGTCGGACAAAGAGGCATAACGCTGAATGCCACGTCATACTGCTCCTGCTCTCCCACAAAGACATAACGGATTTCGGCGTCGCCGACCATATAAACCACCTGCGCACCGCTGCTTGTGGCATAGAACGGAATTGTCACGGCCCGTATGGCATAGGCGCCGAAATCGACGTAAAGGCATTCGGGCTTGTTTTGGGAAAAGACTGCCAACTTCTCCTGCACGCCGACACCAAGCGCCAGCAACGCGCGTGACGCCGCCCGGACACGACATTCGAAGTCATCCCACGACACGGGTACCCATTTCCCTTGCGCATAATCGCGATAGGAAAGCGCCGTTCGCTTTCCATAACGTGCGGCCTGCTCCTGGACCAAGCGTGCCAAGTGGCAATTTGTCAACATAGGCGGTCATGATTTTTTGATGTTACAAAAATACTATTTATTTCCGTCCCACGTACCCTCCGACGCTCTTTTCTTCATATTCATGCGGTTTTCCACCGGCTCCGCCCGGTCGGCACACGGTCCGAA
>ERZ779889.2756-NODE-2756-length-13862-cov-2.076845_pt1 | contig 13862 bp, 9 predicted proteins | sample MGYA00511030_ERZ779889 | MGnify/ENA primary metagenome ERZ779889 (study PRJEB29588, sample SAMEA2160616) | human gut metagenome | biome: human gut; feature: human-associated habitat; material: faeces | place: Denmark | collected 2008/2010 ...
TAGCCGCTGCCGTTATAAAACAGTCCCTTCACGCCAAGGCTGTGAAAGTAACGCAAACGCTCACTCAAAACTCCTAAACAGGGATACGGCGTGAAATAGTCATCGAAATTGCGCATGTAATCCCACACATATATCCTCGAAACGACCTTACGCCACTCTTTTACTTTTCGGGAAAAATTCTCTGCCGGTCTCTTTCCGGCAAAGTCCGGCCGCAAGGGCAAATCCATGGCGCTGATGATTACTCCGGCATTCTGAGGCAACGGTTCGGCCGGCGGTACTTCGGTCGTCCTGTAAGACGAAGTAAAAAACAAATGATGGGGGTAACGTTCGGCCAAACGACGGATGAAACGGCTCACGGACGGAGAAGCCACCCGCCGCCATACAAGCCTTGCAGGCACAAACCGCACCGTTGTCGTTAGGCATAATGGCAAAACGTACCCCACCGGCCTCCCCGTAATTATCCGTAACATAAGCCTCTACGGCCTTGAAAAGCAGCTCCGAAGAAAAACAGAACTGGTTCTCGTCACGTTGCCCGTCTACCCAAGCCAAAGCCTCTTCAGGCACTTCGCCCGGAAAGACACGCCGAAGGTTATGCCCCCAAAGTCCCCAGTCGTAGTCCACATGATGGGAAGCCGTGACCGGCATCAGTTCGGGGTCTGCGTTGGAAGGAGAATATATTCCCCGGTATTCAAAAGCAAAATCGCCTTCGGCATGCGCTATGTCTATCATGGCCGGAGGTAAATCCGAGGCTTCTATGCGCGGGTCTTCTCCAGAGGCCAGAAACTGGTATATCAGCCATAACATCTTATCCTCGTCGCAAGCGGTCAGACGCAATACATCGCCGTCAAGAACAGCCGAATAATCATGTTTCCCCTTCGCATCGACATGCACTACGATTTGCAGGAACGTACCTTGTGCAGGTTTTTGTCGCAAAGCCACACTACGGCTCCCCGTACGGCGATCGAGATGATTGAACAGATAATCCGCCCATTTCCGATCCGCTTCCACCCTTTCGTCGGCAGCTTTAACCCAATAATGGTCATAAGACGAAACACGGCGTGCCCCCGCCCGGGAACAGGCACAACACAGCGACAGTATCAGTCCGAAGAAGAATACTGCTTTTAGCTTAGAAGTGTATGAACAGTTGCAGATATACATTATATAAGTTTTTATACCGTGTGTCTATATTCTCCACATATTTCGTCCGGGTTCCCGTACGGTTGTTGAGCTGAGTATAGAACGTGTGCCACGTCCCCATGACTCCTCCGGACAAATGGCTGTTGAACATGTAAGTCCCGCCCAGTCCTACCATGGTATTCAACCGGTCGAACGAGCTGGGCATGGCGTAATCTATCATATCGGCTTCGGGTGCCGTACCGACTGCTCCCGTCACGGTGATATTCGTACGCCCGTCCTCCAACGGATAATATTTGAGCTGGGCGGAAGCATTTACATAAAAACGTGAAGAGAGCAAATAGGCATCGGCTTTCCCGCCTACCAGAACCTGGTTCCATACCTTAGACAATCCCAGACCGGCACTGAACAAATTGTGATTGCTCCTATCCCAACCGTTGAATACCCATCCGCCTTCTCCATAGCTGTCGTCCCAGCGGAACGTTTTGGAATAAGTACTGATACGCCTATACATGGCATGGATATCCAACGACAATCCGTTATCCGCTTCGTAAGCGGCCTGCAGACCCACCGTAATCTTCGGAAAATACTTGTTGGCCCAGGCTGCGGTCAGCGTTCCCGCCCATTTCCGCGAGAAACGGTGCTCCCAACCGCCTTGCAGTTGCAGGCCTACGCCGCCGGACACCTGGTCCTCCGGGTCCCCGCCGCTCGTACTGCCATCCCGTCCGGCATAATTAATCCGCCCGGTGAACAGGTTGTAGGCATTCTTACGGATATACGAAACCGAAGCCACGGAAGTAATCACATCCTCTTCCCCATAACGTCCTTGAAGGTATTCCAAGCTTATCTCGTTCCGGTAAGACCGACTGAGCAGCCCGTCGATATGCCGCTTGAAACCCTCGGCTTCTTCAATGCCCGGCTTATATTTCCGCTGATAAAAATAAGCGGAGTCATAACGGTGCATCGCTTCGTAAGCCGTCCCCTTGGCCAACAAGAGCGATTCGTTGTTTTCGTCGAACAACAGAGCCGTATCCGCAACGGCTATGGCAGAATCCGGTTCGTGCTCTTTAATCAACTGAAGCGCCATAAGCTCGCTATTTTCGGCAAAAGCCCCTACAAGACCGTCATTGTCGGGATAATCATCAAGCTGCGGCCGAAGCAAATCCACAGCCCGCCGGTAATCTTCCGTACGGCTATAAGAAGCGGCTTGTTTTACAATAAAATCAATGTCCTCCGGATATATGGAACGAGCCTGAGACACATACGCATCATAATCCTCATGACGGTCGAGACGGTCGGACATTCCGATGGCATATTGCAAACCCTCGTATGAAGAGGGATTGACTTCGAGCAGGTGGACACTCTCTCCGAAAGCCCTGCCGCTGGCTCCCCGTTCGATAAGTTCTTTTATATAAGGAATGGCTATTTCCTCGTATGCGGCGGCATACATCGGATATAACTCGGTCTGCACCGTATCGCTCATGGCAAGGTTCAAAACATCAAGTGCCTCAGACGTCTGTCCTCTGCGGCTGAACACATCAGCTTTCTTCACGAAGTATCCTCCGTAATCAGGATACTCTTCGTGAATGGAATCGAGAACCGCCAGTGCATCGTCGTAGCGCCGCAATTCGTAATAACAAGCATAAGTCTTGTCCAAAGCCGCCAGTTTCGTTTCATCATCATAACCTCCGCGAACCGCTCCTTTCAAATACGGTAAAGCCTCGGCATAGAATCCGTCGGAAACCAGTTCCGACGCCTGTTGCAACTGATTGCGTGCAAATTCATCCGCAAGGTCGGCGTCTTCGGGATTCATCTTTACCAGATTCGACAACAAAGTATAAGCCTTAGCCGTATTACCCATCCGCTTGTACACCAGATACTCTTTATACAGCAAAGATGTCTGCTCCCCCCTGCGTCGTTTGGCCTCGGCCAAATAGTAAAGGGCATCATCATTGTAACCGCGCGTAACGGCAGTGTTGAGCATGTAATCCAAAGCTTCATCGCTTTTGGACGTTTCATAAACCTTACCGTAAAGCACGTACGGATCGTTCATCCGTGCCGCATTGGCCGCCTCCGCAAGCAACAGGTTATAGAAACGCACCAGATGACCGTCACGGTTGGTTCTCATCCTCGACTTGACAAAGGCCATGGCTTCCTGATAACGGGCTTCTTCGGCCAGGATAGAGGCCTTTTTAATGATAAGTGCCGAACTTCTTGGTATGCGGGACACACCGACACCGGCCGTCTGAATGGCTTCTTCCGTATTGCCCTGCTGTAACAGCAGTTTCTCCAGATCCAGATAATACCCTTCGTTCTGTGGCGAGACTTCCACCAAGTCCCGGAGCAAAGCGACGGCCTTCTCTTTGTCGCCGCTTTTACGTCTTTCCTGATAACTTTCCTCCAGACGGTAAACATAATCCCGTTGCACGGTGGAATCATTAGGATAGATTTGCCTCAGCCTCCTGAGCAGGCGGTCGGCTTCTTCTACATTGCCCTGTTTCCGATAAAGCTCTATCTTCTTCCGCCAAAGTCCTTGCCAGTAAGGGTTAATCTCCAAAAGCTCATTGACATAACAAATGGCACTGGAATAGTTTCGGGTTTCGTCCTCTACCTTAATAAGCAACTGTTTGGCTTCCACATTCTCCGGGTTGTCCCGCACCGCCCGTACAAGGAAATAACGGGCGGTATCATAATCCTTCTTCCTATAATGGTAACGACCGCATAGTTCATTCAAGCCATTGACATCCGGATAGATGCTCAAACCTTCATCCAACAGTTGTTTGCCGGCCTCCCACTGCTCTCGTCCGAACATCGAACGCACGTTCGATTCGTAATAATCAGGCGTATGTACATCATCTTTTTCAATAATGTTAAACGCATATACCCCCACAATACTGACAAAACAAATCAAACCGATCAACAAACAACCGAACTTCCTCATGACTCACCTCCTTTCTCCCTTTCTCTGGACTTCTCTTTTTTCTTACTCCCGGCAAAACCTTTACGGCTCATTTCTCCCCATACGGCTTTCTTATTGAGCAGGAAATTACAATACCCCTTAATGGAAAAAACCACAATGAGAGGGTGATAAAGAAAAGGTTCCAAAATAGCCGCTCCTATAATCCAAAGGTAGGACTTGACTTTACGGAACGATCCCCCAAGCGAATAATCGTAGAACAGAACGACCAACGAAAGACTTATACAGAAAGCGTAAAGTCCGAAAAATATGACGACAGCCGTCTTCCAGTTTACGACACCAGTAAGAGCCTGATATAGGAAGGTGAGAAGACCGAAGAATTCAATAACCGGAGCAAGACATTCGAAAATAAGCACATAAGGCAAAGTCACCATCCCCAATTGCCTGTATTTCCAGTTAAAAAGGAACCGACGATGACGCACAAAAGTCTGTATCAACCCATGCCCCCAACGTACCCTTTGACGGTAGAGCACTTTCAATGTGGGAGGAACTTCCGTCCAACAACAGTTAGCCGGAATCTGTACGACACGGTATTTTCGTCCGAAATCGCAGCAATAACCGACCATACGTATCAACATGTCCATGTCTTCGGCAAAAGAGTCTCCACTATATCCCCCCGCAGCCATCACCACATTCTTGTCGAACATACCGTAACCTCCCGAAACATTAGGCATGGCATTGATAGTAGACCACCCCATCTTTCCGATAAAAAACGAACGCATGTATTCCAGGGTCTGAAACAATGGACAAGGAGTATGCGGTGGTCTGAGTTCCACTATCTGTCCCTTTTCTATCCGACAGCCGTTCGAAGCTGCCATGACTCCACTGACGGCTATCACGTCCTCAGATTCCAAAAACGGCATGATACAACGCGAAATAGCGTCTTTGGAAAGAATGCAATCCACATCGGTATTGATGAAATACGGGTAGGAGGAAGCATTAAGCCCGGCATTGACGGCATCGGCTTTCGTTCCTCCGTTTTCCTTATCCACCACAATCAGCCGTTTATATTCGGTCCGGGTTGACTTGAACAACCGACGATAAGGTTTCGTATGTATATATTCCACGTAGGCAAACGGCACCTCTACTAACGAGAAATGTTTGATGAGCAGTTCCAATGTCTTATCACGACTACCGTCGTTGACAATCACCACTTCAAATATCGGATATTCTTGTGCCAGCAGCGAATTCACATTGTTAACGATGGTCTTTTCTTCATTATAAGCCGGAGCGATAATAGACACTCCCGGAGTATAAGGACTGTTATCCATGATATATTTGGGATACACCGAAAGATGGGAATGTTTACTACGGAGTATGCCTAATTCTGCAAGCCACATCAGAATCACGTATGAAACCATGAGTCCCAAGCTATAAAAGAAGACCACATAGCCGTAAAAATAGAAAATGATATCTTTCATAGGCTCTCATTGTTAATTATGGGGTTCTCTACATGCTCGAACAATATCTGGTTCTCACTACTTGCCTTGACTTTAAGTCGGAGAAAAATATTACGCCCCTCGTCGTTGTACAGCCACAAACAACGCAAGGCCGTACGTTTGGTGTAATTAGACACGGAGTTTTCATATACGTCGGCGAAAAAATGTACACGGATACCCGAACCTATGGCCAACAAAGCATTGAGTATAGACCGACGCAAAATCTCGGTCTGTTTATAGAAAAGCCCCAACATGACTTCTTCCGCCTCATCAAACCGACGGATACCCATACAAGCGAATGCAGCATTTCTACAAAGAAAATTGGGAGAATCAAAATAAGAGAAAAGGTATTTCACCTCTTGGTCCGTCCCCCAATAGGCAATCTCGTGCATGAAAAAGACAACTTTACTGGTTGCCTCCGTTTTCTGCAATAAAGGAACAAACAAAGGAACCGGCCTACCACCTTCACGTATCTTTCTAAATATCTCATGAAGTTCCATCTTATCCCAAATAGAGAAGGCTGTATTCTGAATACTACTCTCCTCCAGAAACATATAAGGTTCCTCTTTGTTCGTGCACATATAATACAAACGGGTTGCCTTACGTAACCGTATATCTTTATCGTTCACCAAACTCGCCACAATACTATCCGGCAACTGCATGTTGGTCAATCTCACGGCTTGCATCAAAGCCACTTTATCTTTACGTTTACCTAATATGAGTTGTCTTTCCACGTAATCCGTAAAGCCGATAAGTTTCATGACACGTTGTATGTTCGTCAAGTTCGGATTTTGCACATTCGTATAAAGACTCAATTCCACCAGCACTTCCGACCACAGACGCATCTCCCACGTCTTCCATTTACGTGGTTTATATTCCATACGTCGGCTAATCTCCTCAGTAGAAAGGTTCTCCACCTCTTCATGGACGATGGCTTTCAACTTATCAAAATATCTGTCTTTAATCCAAGCTTTCCTCTTTGCATTGCGGCGCCGAAGATAGACATGAACTCCCATAATGCAAAAAATGACGGCAAATCCCAAACAACTTACAAGAATCACTCCGTATGCCACTCTCACCACCCACGGATAATCTACAAAAAGATGTCTATACAGATAATAATAATATCTCAATATATTCCATCCCCAAAGTTGATAGACATCATCCGCCCCCGAATATCCTGTATGACTGGCCTGCAGAACTCCTATATTTGATTCTGCCAGGCAAAAGACGGTATATACCATCTGTAAAAACATTCCTACAAGAATTCGTTTCATACTTTTCTTATATTACAGCTCTCACAAAAGGTACACAAAAGACTATCTACTCCCCCTCATTACCAACTTTCACCCAATATTATAGACATTCCATAATGCACATCTCTTACTAAGAGATAAACAATAAATGTTAAGACATTGATAAACAGATTATTGCCTACCTTTCGAAGACTCGTTCGTAAAACACATCATTAAAAAAGTTATGAAATATCGCTGATTTTTCTTAGAAATATTATATTATAAATAGCTTATTTCCAGATTATTTTATTATCTTTGCCGCCAACAAGATCGCTCTCTTAGTAAGAGAAAAGACAAAAGACGGCACAACAGAAAGTAGAGCTTTTTACAACACAAAAAACACTCTACCTACAAATAAAAGACAGATTTTCTATCGAATAAAAACCTTAATGCTCTACACTACTCATAAATTTTGTAACGGTTGGCAAGCATCTTCTTGTATTGAATCACGCAAAACAAGAAGTGATTCGGGTCCCATATTGAACAAAAGATCGACGACACTCAAATTGGGCAAGAAACCATGTTTTTCCCGAAAGACTTGATAATATCCACGAGGAATAAAAGTAACATCAGCCTCAACTGATATTTTAGGACTTATCAAATTACGGAAATCGGCAACACAAACATCCGACCTGCCTCCAAAATCCATAAATCCATAAGAAGCCGTCTGCGCAACTTTGGGGTGCAAGTCTATAAGTTCGCACACCTTGGCACGGATCGCTTCATTAAAATCAAAAAGAAAGTCCCACTTCTGCGTATAAAACGGTAAGAAGTCATCGGCATAATACTCAAAGAAAGGACTGTTGCGATAAGCCGTCTCCAAAGCATTCCAATGCAGGTGGCGCCAATTCCCATGGTCTGAGATACGGATATCCTTCATGGGACACTTATCTGCGGCAGGCTTCACCACAGGAATGGTCAACGCCTGCACGCCGGAAGGCGAAGCAATGAGGCAACGGTTACGGTAAGTTTGTTTCACATAATGCTCGTATGCCTCGACGTACGCTTCAGCATAAGCATAAAGTTTGGTGTAATATTGTACCGGTGCCAGATAAGCGGAAGAAAGCAAACAAATACGACTCATCATCAAGGATTTTGGTTTTGAACGGACACGGCTACGCCTACGGAGCGGCCGGACGGACTTTGTCCTCCTCTCGGTTTGTACGTGTTTTCGCGCCCGACCTTCATCATCGTACGATGGGCACGAAGCCGGGCATACCATGGTGCTTCAGTATCCCAAGAATAAAGAATACGGCTCAAACGGCCGATAATATAAGTGTCGGGCACAAACCCGAAAGTACGTGAATCGGCGTGGTTACGCTCATTAGCCGACGACATCCAATAATAGTCGTGGCTGAAACGGAAACTCGACACGAAATGCCCTGACACACAAAGCGAATCGGCAATGACTGCGGCACGCGCTCCTTCGTGAAGATTGATCATACGGCAATACCATTGCATATTATCGGGAGTAAGTGTCACGTAAGCGTTCCGGCGGGGAAGTTCCACCACCCTGCAAGGACGATGGTCACGAGGACGGTTTCGATACACTTTCCCCAACGAATCTATCCACAGGCTATCTCCCGGAACAGCATAACAGAATCCCACAAAAACATCTCGCTCGTCTATGTATCGCTTGTCCTGCCCGCCGGCAGAAGGGTCATTAAAAGCTACCCATTCGCCCCGCGGCACAGGACTTGTGCCCCAACGCATATAGCCCCACCAACGCATGGGCGAAAGACGCAGCCCGTATGCAGTACGGTCTACCGCCACACGGTCACCCGCCATAAAAACAGGCCGTTCGCCATCTTCGGGTATCTCTATGAGAAACACCCAACACCCTCTGACCAAGACTACCCCGATGGCAGCGGCCAGCAACACGGCACACAGTCGTCCAGCCTTCTTCAATATCCTTTATCTATTTGATGTGATCCACCAGGCGGAACAGGCGGTTCCAACGCACATGACCGTCGAACCATCCGCGATCTTTATCCAACGAAAGCCAAATGAGTATCGGCTTACCCACAATGTGATCCTCGGGAACAAAACCCCAATAACGTGAATCGGCCGAATTATGGCGGTTATCCCCCTGCATCCAATAGTAGTCCATCTTGAATGTATAGCTATCCGCCTCTTTCCCGTTAATGAAAATCTTCCCATCCTTCACTTCAAGGTCGTTATGTTCGTATACTCGGATAGGACGTTCATACACGGCTATATTGTCCATAGTCAGTTTGACGGACTTTCCTTTGGCCGGAATCCATATAGGACCGTAATTGTCACGTGTCCAACCCGTCCAGGCATTGAGCGGATACAAACCGTCGGGTACGGAATTTACATTATCGTAAGCGATACTGTCTACAATGTCCGTACAGGCCTTCAGACGCTCGTAAGCGTACTGTGTCAGCGGCATGGTTCCAATTTCGGACAATGAAGCCAAATCTTCCCCACTGATGCCCAGTTCCCGCACTAATTCGTCCGGTATGGCCTGTTTCAGGCGTACGAAGTAATCGTACTGCACATTGTCCGGTTCCTTGTTGGGTTTACCGTCCAGATAGACCACATGGTCCTTAATCTGAAGCGTCTGTCCGGGCAGTCCCACACAACGTTTCACATAATTCTCCCGCCGGTCTACCGGACGCGACATCACTCCGCCGAACACTTGGGGATTCTGGTCGATGTATTGACGTCCCATAGCATAAAGCTCGGCAAAGAAGTCGCGCTGTTGCTGCCGGGTGAGCGAATCCAAAAGCGGATAACCGCCATGTAGTTGCATATATTGCTGACCGCCGATGCCGTATGCGATGGCATAAAAATCCATGTTTTGGTATTCCGGTCACCGTATCGCCCGCCGGATAATTGAACACCACAATGTCGTTCAACTGTACCCGCCCGCCCGGGACACGCTCGTAATCCCACTGCGGCCACTCGACATACGACTTGCCCCCCACAAGAGGCATCGTATGCTGTGTAAGCGGCATGGACAAAGGCGTCTGCGGCTTGCGCGGTCCGTAGCTCATCTTGCTCACGAACAGGTAATCGCCCACCAAAAGCGACTTTTCGAGCGAAGACGATGGAATCGTATAATTTTGGAAAAAATAGATATTGACGAAATACACAGCCACTAAAGCAAACACGATGGCATCCACCCAACTCATCACCGTGCGCGTCACGGGACTTTCTGCTTCTTTCCACCATGTCCAAGGGATGCGTTTCGTGATGTAAGCGTCATAGATGAACGGTACGACCAACAATCCCCACCAACTCTTGATCCATACGAGGAAAGCAAGATAGAGGGCTGTTACGACACCCATCTTTATCCATTGTGCCCGTGTGGGCTTCTGCCTGAGTTTCTTCATGTCTTTCTTTCAAATGTCGTTTAAAATTGGAATAAATCATCCATCGTAAGCAACCCCTCATGTGTGGCCGTATATTCGGCAGCCAGTACGGCCCCCAACGCAAACCCTTTCCGGTTGTGCGCGTCATGAGTAATCGTAATACTGTCTGCCTCACTGTCATACACCACGGAATGAATGCCCGGAACCTCGCCACGACGTACGCTGTCGATACGCAATTCATTTGTCGTACACGCCTCCGTACCGCTCACAGTTCCGTCCGGCGCCGTAAACGTACCCTTCACCCATTTCTCTTTACGACCGATAGCATGGATAAGGTCTTCGGCCAACGTAATGGCCGTCCCGCTCGGTGCATCCAACTTATGCACATGGTGCACTTCCTCCATCTTCACATCGTAGGCCGGGAAACCGGACATGATGCGTGCCAGATAACGGTTCACGGCCCCGAAGATAGCCACGCCGAGGCTGAAGTTGCTGCTCCAGAAAAGCGTATGTCCCTCTTCGCGACACAAGCGGCGTACTTCTTCGCCATGTTCGGGTATCCATCCCGTACTGCCCGACACCACTTTCACCCCAGCGGCAAAAGCCTGAAGATAATTGTCGTATGCCGTCTGCGGTGTAGTAAACTCAATAGCCACGTCCGCACTCCGGAAAGCTTCCGAAGCGAAATCTCCACGGTTATCAATGTCGATGATACTCACTATTTCATGGCCACGTTCCAAAGCGATTTGCTCTATCATGTGACCCATCTTGCCATAGCCGATTAATGCGATTTTCATATTTTTCAAGTAATATGCTGATATTTTCTCTCGCAAAGATAGGGATTTGACTTGAATTTCATTACTTTTGTTAGTAAAAATAAACTTTTCAGCCCCAGCATTATGGAAAAGCTGTTGCACTACATCTGGAAATACAAACTGTTTCCGCTCAAACCGTTGCAAACCACAGACGGCCTGACGCTGGAGGTCATCGACCCGGGAACACTCAACCGAGACGCAGGCCCTGACTTTTTCAACGCCAAAATCAAACTGGACGGTACGACATGGGTGGGCAACATCGAGATTCACGGACGGGCCGCCGACTGGTACGCCCACGGGCATCACGAAGACACCCACTACAACAACGTCATCCTGCATGTGACGGAAACAGCCGACCGCCCCGTCGTCACACAAGACGGGAAGACGCTTCCGCAACTCATCGTGGAAGTGCCCGGCTACCTGCGCGAAAACTACGAAGAATTGTGCCGGACAACGGATTATCCGCGATGCCATCGCATCATTCCCCAAATCGACCCATTTACGGTGCACAGTTGGATGAACGCCCTGCTTTACGAACGGTTGGAACAACGTGCACGGACCGTGGCCGCCCGTGTGGAAAAACTGCAAGGCGATTGGGAACGGGCCTACTTCATCACCCTGTCCCGTAATTTCGGTTTCGGTATCAACGGAGATGCTTTCGAAGTGTGGGCACAACATATCCCGTTGCAAGCCGTGGCACACCATCGCGACAACTTGTTCCAGATAGAAGCCATATTCATGGGACAGGCCGGACTGTTGGACTTCGATACCATTCCGAAGAAATACCGCGACGAAGCCATCGACGATGATTATTATCCTCGGTTGAAACGGGAATATGACTATCTGGCACATAAGTTCGCCCTTACGCCCATGGACGCGGCAGCATGGAAATTCCTGCGTCTGAGGCCGCAGAACTTTCCCCATGTGCGCATCGCCCAGCTCACCCAACTGTATTACAACCAGACGGCCGGTTTCTCCCGATTATTGGAAGCCCGGACATTGGAAGAACTGCACGACATGCTCTCCACGCATGCCACCCCCTATTGGGAGTCACACTATACTTTCGGATGCCCAAGCCACAAAAATGCCAAGGCCCTGACGGCAGGTTCATTGAACCTTATCGCTATCAATACCGTCGTCCCGCTGCTATATGCCTACGGACAAACCCACGGCAACGACAAATATTGCGAACGGGCTTTGCAATTCTTAGAGCCAATCAAAGCGGAAAACAACTATATCACACGCCAATGGGCCGAATGCGGCATCAAAGTGGACAGCGCGTCGGATTCGCAAGCGCTCATCCAACTGAAAAAAGAGTATTGCGACCGGAAATATTGTCTGCATTGCCGCTTTGGTTATGAATTCCTGAAACGAAAAAACACTTCTGAATAAAATGAAAACGGATTATATCTTTGAACTGGAGATGAAGGTACGCGACTATGAATGCGACCTGCAAGGCATCGTAAACAATGCCAATTACCAACATTATATCGAACACACCCGGCACGAGTTCCTGCTCGCACAAGGCATCAGTTTTGCCGACTTGCACACACAAGGAATAGATGCGGTAGTGGCACGGCTGAACATGGCTTTCAAAACGCCCCTGAAAAGCGGAGACCGCTTTGTCAGCAAGCTGCGCGTTGAGAAAGAAAGCATCAAATACGTGTTTTATCAGGACATATTCCGCCTGCCGGACATGAAATGTTGCCTGAAAAGCCAGGTGGATACCGTTTGCCTGATAGAAGGCCGTTTGGGAACCTGCCGCGAACTGGACGACATCGTGCCGAAACCGGAAGACTGACCTTTCCTGCCAACCTCTTACCTTACCATGAACTTATGACCGAACAGGAAATTATCTACACCATGGCCTTGACACGGGTACCGCGTGTCAACACTGCCGCCCAACACCGCCTGATGGAGGAGTTGGGCAGCGCCTCGGCTGTGTTCGACCACCGCCATCACATCCGTGACTTTTATCCCGAAGCTTCGGACAAGCTGTCTGCCACATTACAGGAGATGGAAGTTCAAGTGGCACGGGCAGAAGAAGAACTTGAATTCACCCGGAAACACCATATCAAATGTTTGTGCTACCACGACACGGACTATCCTTCACGACTGCGGGAATGCGACGACGCTCCCCTACTGCTTTACTACAAAGGAAACGCCGACCTGAACCGGACACATGTCATCAACATGGTAGGCACGCGCCACTGCACGGAATACGGGAAAGATATTTGCCGCCGTTTCGTGGCCGAACTGGCCAATCTTTGCCCTGATGTGCTGGTGGTAAGCGGACTGGCCTACGGGATAGACATCCATAGCCACCGTGCGGCATTGGACAATGCGGTAGACACCGTAGGCGTATTGGCGCACGGCCTGGATCAGATATATCCCCGCCTGCACCGCGACACGGCCGTACAAATGACTTCACAAGGCGGACTGCTCACGGAATTCATGAGCCGTACGAACGCCGACAAGGTGAACTTCGTACGCCGGAACCGTATCGTGGCAGGCATGGCGGATGCCACCATCGTGGTGGAATCGGCCGAAAAAGGCGGCGCACTGATTACGGCGGACATCGCCATGAGTTACCACCGCGATGTGTTCGCCTTTCCGGGCCGCGTGGGCGACCCTTACTCACAAGGCTGCAACCGCCTGATACGGGACAGCAAAGCCGCCCTGCTTCAGAACGCGCAGGATTTCGTGGAAGCTATGGGATGGCAACCTCGTTCATCGGAAAAGCAAAAAGACAAAGGCATACAAGGTGAACTTTTCCCCGACCTGTGCGAAGAGGAACAGCGTATTATAGACTGCCTGCGCCAGTCGGAATGCCTGCAAATCAACGCACTGGCCGTAGCCACCAA
>ERZ779889.2767-NODE-2767-length-13800-cov-3.566097_pt1 | contig 13800 bp, 9 predicted proteins | sample MGYA00511030_ERZ779889 | MGnify/ENA primary metagenome ERZ779889 (study PRJEB29588, sample SAMEA2160616) | human gut metagenome | biome: human gut; feature: human-associated habitat; material: faeces | place: Denmark | collected 2008/2010 ...
TGGCATGGGCGACATCGTTTCGTTGGTGGAGCGCGCGCAGGAGCAATATGATGAGGCCGAGGCCAAACGCTTGCAGAAGAAGATTGAGAAAAACCAGTTCGACTTCAACGATTTCCTGGCACAAATCCAGCAAATCAAAAAGATGGGCAACCTGAAAGACCTGGCGTCCATGATTCCCGGTGTGGGCAAGGCCATCAAAGACATCGACATCGACGACAATGCGTTCAAGAGCATCGAGGCCATCATTTATTCCATGACCCCGAAGGAGCGCACGCACCCTGAAATCCTCAACAGTTCGCGCCGCCAGCGCATCGCCAAGGGTAGCGGCACGAGCCTGCAAGAGGTAAACCGCTTGCTGAAACAGTTTGACCAGACTCGCAAGATGATGAAGATGGTGACCAGCAGCAAGATGGGCAAGATGATGGGACGTATGCCGAAGATGCCCGGCATGCCGAAAATGAAGTAATGGGGAACATCTTATTTTTTAAATAAAGTCGTATGAGAAACAAAGCTTTTTATGCCGTCGGCATTCTCTTGTCAAGCCTGATGGGAGTAAGTGCATGCACTTCCGGCGGAAATGCGTCGACCTACACAGTGGAAGGCGTGGTGAGTGATTCTTCAGCCAACGGAAAGACCATCTACATGATGCGCTATGATGACAGCAAATGTCTGGACAGTACGGTCGTCAAGGACAACCGTTTCACTTTCACCGGCTCGGTCGACACGGCTTCCTTGTGTCGCATAGATGTGTCGAGGACCGCGTTTGCTAACTTGGTTCTGGAAAATGGAAAAATCACCATTGATTTGGAAAACTACAACCAGCCGTCGGGCACGCCGCTCAATGACGAGTTGGCCCGCATTTCGAAAAGTGAAGACAGTCTCTATCAGGTGATGAAAGAGAAGTATGAGGAATACGAGGCACAATACAAAGATAGGGAGGAGCTTACCAAACAGTGGAACGCTTATGCCGACGAATTGCAGAAAAGTCAGCTTGAAGAAGGCAAGGTTTTGTTTGCTCAACACAACGACGATGCAGTGGGCTACTATTTGATATTTTCTTCTCGTTTTGCATCCATGTCTCCGGCCGAACAAAAGGAGCTTTTACTTAGTGCCGGCCCGTGGTTGAAATCGACACGTTGCGTGCAGGAGAAGTTGATGAGGCTTGAGGGATTGGAGAAGACTGCCGAAGGCAATCCTTACGTAGACATCAAAGGCAAGGATGTGGATGGCAAAGAAGTGTCCTTGTCCGACTTCATCGGCAAGGGCAATTACGTGCTTGTAGACTTTTGGGCGAGCTGGTGCGGTCCATGTAGAGGCGAAATCCCCAATCTGGCCAAACTCCACAAGGCTTACAAAGACAAAGGTCTGACCGTGGTCGGCATTTTCGTGTGGGACAAGGAGGAAAACTTTGCAAAAGCTGTGAAGGAGGAAGGCATCACATGGGCACAAATCTTCGACACGGAAGGCAAGGCGACAGACTTCTATGGCATTGAAGGCATTCCTCAAATCATGCTCATTGCCCCCGACGGCAAAATCGTGAAACGCAACTTGCGTGGAGAGTATATGATAAAGACAGTAGAAAACACCTTAAAGAAATAAACAATATGACATTAATCGACGGAAAAGCCATCTCGGCGCAAGTCAAACAAGAGATAGCAGCCGAAGTGGCACAGATTGTGGCTGCCGGAGGCAAACGCCCCCACTTGGCAGCCATCCTGGTGGGCCACGACGGTGGCAGCGAGACCTATGTGGCCAATAAAGTGAAAGCCTGCGAAGAGTGCGGGTTCAAGTCCACACTGATTCGCTACGAGACCGATGTGACTGAAGAAGAACTGCTCAACAAGGTACGGGAACTCAATGCCGATGCCGACGTGGACGGCTTCATCTTGCAGTTGCCCCTGCCCAAGAACATCTCCGAGCAGAAGGTTATCGAGACTATCGACTACCGTAAGGACGTAGACGGTTTCCACCCCATCAATGTGGGCCGCCTCTCCATCGGACTTCCCTGCTATGTGTCGGCCACGCCGAACGGCATCCTCGAACTGCTGAAACGTTATAACATCGAGACATCTGGCAAGAAGTGTGTCGTCCTTGGCCGCAGCAACATCGTGGGCAAGCCGATGGCTGTGCTCATGATGCAGAAAGCATACCCCGGCGACGCCACCGTGACGGTGTGTCACAGTCGTTCGAAAGACTTGGTGAAGGAGTGCCGTGAGGCCGACATCATCATTGCCGCTATGGGTCAGCCCAACTTCGTGAAGGCCGACATGGTGAAGGAAGGCGCTGTCGTTATCGACGTGGGCACGACGCGTGTGCCCGACGCTACCCGCAAGTCCGGCTTCAAGCTCACGGGCGACGTGAAGTTCGACGAGGTAGCTCCCAAGTGTTCATTCATCACTCCCGTTCCCGGCGGTGTAGGCCCGATGACCATCGTGTCGCTGATGAAGAACACATTGCTGGCCGGCAAGAAGGCCGTCTATAAAGATTAAGGCTTTGTAGTAAACAATATAACAGGAGGCTGTGCCAAGGAGATTGTTTCTCCGAAGGCACGGCCTCCTTGCTTTTTATCAAAAAATTACAATAACTTAGGGCCTGTGGAGTCTCTGCGTTCACCATCGCGATTCAGATGGTCTTATAATCGCGATGGTGAAGGTGTCATGTTCGCGAAGATGAGGGAGAGTGAATCGCGATAGTGAGAGTATCTGAATCGCGAAGATGAATACAACGCGATAAGCATTGCTCAACCATTTTATTCCCAATCGATTGTTTATCCATCCTTTCTTCTGTTTCTTTTCAAGTCGTTCTTCTTTCAGGCCTGCAATCGGCTTGCTTGTCTCCATGAGCCGAGAAGTAAAAACTACAATATGCAGGCCGGGCCGATGTGCCTTCCCGAAAAACAACGCTCCATTCAACAAGCTGCCAACCAGTGATTTCATACTGTTTCATACTCTTTTCTGACTGTTTTCATACTGTTTCAGCCCCGTTTCACACTTCCTTCTTCTACTTTCGCGGCGTTTTAAATCATAAGAATATGAAAAATCTGTGTTTCTGTTTATGGCTCTTTTTGCTGACTGTGTCTGTTTCCGCTCAATGTCGTTTGGACGGTCATGTTTATGGTGAGAATCATTCTCCGTTGCCGTATGCGACTGTCAGGGTGCTGAGCAATGATTCTGTGTTTGTAAAAGGAACAACTGCGGATAGCTTGGGATGCTATAGCCTGAATGCTTTGGTTGCAGAGCGTTATATTGTGACGTATAGTTGTTTAGGATATAGTGCAAGTTTTGTAACAGTAGATTTTCGTAACCAATCGCAGCAGAGAGTAAATGTTGATCTGCAACCAGACCAAACACGCTTGAGAGAGGTGGAGATTGTGGGTTCTTCTTTCGTTCGGACGGAAGACGGGTTGATAGCAATCCCAAACAAGCAACAGATAAAACATGCAAGTACAGGTTACGACTTGCTTTACAACCTGATGATTCAGGGTGTGGATGTGGACCGACGCAGTGGGAAGGTGTCGGCCTTCAACCAACGTGTCACTTTATACATTGACGGGCAGAAGGCCGATTATCGGGAAGTGCAAAGTTTGCGTCCACGCGACATTGTGAAAGTGGAGTACTATGATGCGCCGACGGGACGTTACAGCGGCGACGTGACTTCCATCAATTACGTGACCCGTCAATATAAAGCAGGCGGTTATGTGACATTGGATGCCGAGCAGACCATCGGTTATTTGGACGGCAATTATAATGCCGTAGCCAAGCTGGTGCATGGAGGAACCAGCTATACGCTTTTTGCTGGACATAAAATGAATGAAAGTGAGGGCAATCGGGTGCAGAAAGAAGAACATATTTATTTCCCGGACGATGAGGTCGTGAGGGATTATGAAACGATGGAAGCCCGTGCAAAGTCGAACACGCAATATGCCCAACTGAATATCCAAAACAAGACAGACCGGCGAACACTTGTGTCGAAGGTAGCCTTCGTGCGCAATGATGTTCCTGAAAATTACAATGTAAGCAGGCTGCAATACAACGGTCTTCAGCAAACGTCTCGTCGGCAGACACAAGAGAAAGGATGGATGCCTTCGCTGAATTTTTATGCTAATTTTGAGTTGGCGTCAAATCAATATGTGGAAGCATCTCTTGGGGGAAGTTACTCTGACAATACGTACGGTTATGTATATCGGGAAGACGATGGCAGTGTGTCGACGGCTACGGATGAAAATATGTATGAACTGAATGCGAATGTCAACTACGGCATTCGGTTGAAACATAAAAACTCGCTGACCGTGAAGCTTTATCATCTGCATAAAGTCAGTATGTCCGATTATCATAGCGCGAACGATTTGTGGCAACATCTGTGGACGGGAGAAACCATCCTGTTCAGTGAATATAATCACCGCATAGGAAAGAATACTTCTTTTCGTGTGTCGCCGGGTACTTCTTTGCTCCAATACAAATTGCATGGCAACGACATGATTCGCCAGTTTTCTCCTCGTCTGCAACTGGTCTTGACACATCAGCCGTCGCCCAAACAATACATTCAGTTGAGGGCTAATGTGGGCAATTCGTTTCCCACCATCAGCATGCTGAACAATGTGGAGCAAAACGTCGATTTGATACAAGTGCAGCGAGGAAACAGCAGTCTGGAGACCACAAAGGCCTATTATTTGATGGGTGTGTATGCACTTCATTCTGGCAAATTCAGTTTGCAGGCCACCGGTATGTATCAGTTTTATAACGATATGTATGTGTCCGACCGTTTCATTGAAGGCCATAATCTGATTCAGACTTACCGTTCGGACGTCAACTGGCAACAAATCATCGGGATGCTGTCGCTGACTTGGAAGGCCACGACGAATCTTCAGGTGAAACTGGATGGAAACTATAATTATTCCAAGTTCACTCGTGGCGTATCGGCCCATCAGCAGACTCTGTCAGGAAGTCTTCAACTGAATTATTATTGGCGCGACTTCATGTTTAATGTCTATGGGAAAACCCCGAGCCGGATGATGGATTTAAGTATGATGCGTGTATGGATGCCGGCCTCTTATGGAGCTGTTGTGAGCTGGAGTCACAAGGATTGGCGAGTGGAAGCAGGCGTAAGCAATCCTTTTTATAACGCTCGTTGTTACCATTTCAAGCTTAATGACGATGTGTATAGCATGCGTAGTTCGTCCACTTCAAAAGCCGACCGCATGACCGGTTATGTAAAAGTGGCTTACACATTCGACTTTTTGAAGAAAGTAAATCATGATGAAAAACAAGATGTGGACACGAAGATAAACAGTGCGATACTAAAAGTAGAATAGGAAGATGGATGATTATAAAAAGATTGAAATACGGCATTTTGCAACATCTTCGTGTGATAAGCATTATTTGTTGTATTGTTCAGGGAAATATTACGAGGCAAATCAACAAGTGATAATGTTATTGAACGCGTTGCAATCTCATCGAACAAAATCAGAAGGAATATATTCCTTCATAGAACAATGTCATGGAAAATATTCGTATAGGTATGTGGAAGAGGTGATAAAGAAAACAATAGACCCCTTATTGACTGCAGCTGAAGCATCGAATAAAAAGAATGCTTTTATCTTGAAAAGAGAAATTTTCTCGGCATCCGTGATCGATAAATTCTCAGACAGTAGCAAAGTATTGTTTAAAAGAATGTTTTTGATTCTGATTTTGGGATTGACCTTGTTGTTAGACATACCTTTTTTATTAAATGCAGATGATTTGTTGCATTTCAATGGGGACATAGGATTGTATACTATAGTTGCTATTTTATTATTTATGCTGTTGTCTTCTTTATGGCATGAAATAGGGCACGCCGCAGCATGTAAATACTTTGGTATAAGACACGGTGGTGTTGGCTTTGGATTATATTTGAATATCCCGGTATTATATACAGATGTAACAGAGGTTTGGCGTTTGAAACGTCGTCAGCGTTGCATAGTCAATCTTGCCGGAGTCTACTTTCAAGCCTATTTGCTTATCGTTGTGCTGGGACTTTATTTTTATACTCACTATGAATTGTTGAAGTATTTGGCATTGGTGATGAACATAGGTTTTGCCATCACGCTCAATCCTTTCTTTAAGTTTGATGGCTATTGGCTGATGACCGATTTGACAGGAGTGCCCAACTTGCGGCAACGCAGTAATGAAGCATTGGTTTATTTGTTTCGAAGAGTCTTCCGGAAGCCTGTGGGAGCAAAGCCCTATTTGCTGCAAATCAGAAAACGGGAGCGATGGGCATTGACGGCTTACACAGCTGTGGTCAATGTGTTCATGGGTTATTATTTCTGCTATGTTTTGCCCTATTTCTTTGTTCGTTTTGTAAGGCAATTTCCTCAGCAGGTACGCGAACTGGCATTTGACCTTTCGCAGGGTTACGGTGTGGACTTCCATCTGGTACATCAGATGCTGTCGCAACTCTTGTTTTTGGCTCTGACTGTGTATTTTTTATATAAACTCATTTTGCCTCTTTGCCGATGGAAACAACAATGAATGCTTTTTCGCGGGGCGCTGCATGGATGACGGTTCTGGCTGCTTTCAGCTTGCTGGCTATGTTTCTGAAAGCAGATGACCCTTATTTTTTGTTTGGATTGGTCTTTGCCATTGTGCTGGCGTTCGGATTGATGAGGCGTCAGTTGTCATTTTCTTTGTTAGACGGTTGTGTGTTGGTCGTTTATGCGTATGAATGCTTTTCGTTAAGCGTAAGTGTGGAGCCGTTGCTGGGAGTGAAGTTGCTATGTGGCAGCACGTTGGTGGTGCTCTATTATTTCTGTCTTCGTCTTTTTGTGCGGACAGAGACAGAGTGGAGGCGTTTGCTGTTAGTCTATTGTACCTTGGCCGGAGTCATGTCGCTTGTTGCCTTGGCTTCATTCTATTGGTTTGCCGAGGCTATCCGTTCGGTGGAGTTTAACAACTTATATGAGTTTCGCCATCTTTACCGGCCGTTGGGTTTGCCGGACAATGATTGGGCCGGAGTACAGTTGCTTTTCTTGGGTTTGTCTGTGTGGTGCATGTATGCAAATCGGCATTCGTGCCGGATGGTATGTCTGTGCGGCGGACTGTCTGTGCTGGTGTTTCTGTTGCTGTTGCTTTCTTTTTCCCGTGGCATTTATGCTTCCCTGTTGCTCTGGATGGTTGGATTGTTCGCCTTGTTTGGGTTGAAAAAGTTACGTCGGTGGACTGTCGGGTTACTGGTGATTTCATGCTTGGCCATTGCGTCGACATCCTGTTTCTTCGGTCGGGAAATGGCGACGGTGCAGATGAATGATGCTGTTTCTCAGCAACGCAGCACCTCGGGGCGTCTGGCTTCCTGGCATGTGGCTGCCGATGCTGTGCGGGAACGTCCGTGGACGGGTGGCGGCATAGGCACTTACACTCGGCAGACAGCTCCTTTCTATGCTGAAGATACGACAATGGGCTACACGTCTTATGCTTCAAACATTATAGCAAAACTGGCCGTGGAGCAAGGTCTTATAGGAATATTGATATACACGGTTTTGGCAATTACTGTCTTGATCTGCAGTTTTCGGTATGGACGTGTAGAGTATGGTATTATAGGCATAACATTGTTGGTTTTTGTTTTTCGCGAGCAGACATTCTCCATCTTATTCAATTCTTTGCCGGCTCGTTGGCTGATTTATACAGGATTGGCTTTTCTTGTTGCAAAAGACGGGAACAGTGTTCCTGGCCGTCAAAAGCGCGGATTGCGTTTGGTTGTGGCAGCATTGTCGTTATTTGTCTGGACAGGTGTGGAAGTATTTCTCATGTATGAGGCTTCTGCCGGACGAGGGCGTATATTATCGGAAGTCCGTCAACGGAATCTTAAAGACAACATGCAGCATGTGGAACAAGCAAAACTGTTGTCAAGAAGTGGAAACAAAGCAGAAGTAATAGCTTTGCTGGACAGTTTGGCAGGACTTTACCCTCGTAATGCGGATTATCATTGGGCTTTGCATCGGGAATATGAAGCTTTGGGCAATACAGATTACGCTGTATTGCATTTGCTTCGTGTGATTGAACTGGAACCTCGTGTGTTGGATACGGAGTGGCTTCAGGAAATGCAATCAGATTCCTCGTCATATAGTTCTTTGTGTGGGCAGCTTTTAGCTCGAATTCGGAAACGGACGGAGGAAGATCCCATGCAAACGGCGCGTGATGGCAAGATATTGCTTTCATTGGGACAAACGGAAGAAGCACGGGAAAAGATAGTGTCAGCGTTGAAGCGTTTGCCCAATTTGTCAATGGCTTGGTATAATCTGGGCGTGGCAGAGGAACAATGTGGGCATGACAGCTTGGCCATGCTCTGTAAACGGCGTGCTTTGACATTGGAGAGCGGCATGCTTGTGACAACTGCTGATGTGACGGCGTTTGAGCATCAACGGCCGGCATTTCAAGTGGATGATTTGTTTGGAGCGGACAGCCGACGTTATCATTTTCTTTGCAAAGAATGGTATGGAGGGTTTTAGTTGGTTATTTTATTGGACACTCCCTTTGGGCATCAGACAGCTCCTTTTAAAGCTACGAAATCGGTCATTGAGCGTTCTCTATTGCAGGCAAGAGCCGAAAGAAGGGTAGCCGAGAGCCGAAAGAAGGCCGTGGTCGGCTACCCTTAAGGCTTTCGGATGAGTCTCATTGCAGGGAATGAGAAGATGAGTGGAATGATTAAAAAAGAATGAAGTATGATTGGTCACTTTAATAGTTTACAATGTATGGAAATAAAAAGATTAGCACGCTGGTCGGGGCTATGTTGTGTCTTGAGTATGACAGTAGCTTGTTCTCGACCGTCAAGTGTAGAACAAAGTTTAAAATTGGCAGGTGATAACCGTTCCGAACTGGAAGCCGTGTTGGATACTTATCGGACACGGCCGGAAGATTCGCTAAAATTGAGAGCTGCAGAATATCTGATTGCTAATATGAAATATCATGGTTCAACGGTCAGTCCGGCCTTGAATCAGTATCGAAAACGATTCATGCAGTCTGATACGGTAGTAGAATATCATACGTTTAATCAATGGTGGAAAGAACTTTCTGCTTCATGGGGCGATTCTGTGCAGGTTACTCCCGATGTGAAGACTGTGAATGCTGCCTTTTTGGTGCGTCACATTGAACATGCATTTCGAGCGTGGGAAAATGCCCCTTGGCATGACGAAGTCAGTTTCAACCTGTTTTGCCGATACATACTGCCTTATCGTTTTTCTACAGAGATGCTGGATGATGCCACACAAGAATATTTGTATGAACACTATCAGCCATTGGTCGCCGGAGAAAAAGATGTTCGTAAGGTGTTTGCCATCCTGCATGACACGGTTTGGAAGCGTAGTGCTGACTTATCGGAATGTATATACATATTAGACCCGGTTGCTTTGGACAAGCAAGGTCAGTTGCAGTGTTACCAGTGTTGCGTTTTGCTGGGTAATATTTATCGAGTTTTAGGTATTCCGGTAGCTATGGATGCTGTAAATTCATGGGCCAATTACAGCTTGCAAGGGCATGCTTGGTTGTCATTGGTGTTGAATGACGGTACTTATACAATGGCACGAAACGATTCGATTGCCCGCAAGGGATTGGGGGTTGATGGGGCCGAGATTGTACGGCTGTATAAACCGGAGAAAGATTTTCCGTTTAAGTATGCGTTTACTAAACGTCCATCCAAGGTGTGGCGGACAGAGTTTGGCTTTAATAAAGAGATAGACTATACAGACTCAACGTTAAAACAGCTGTTTTCACCTATGCAGTTCGATGTATCGACTGATTATTGCTTGGGCGATTCACTTGTAATGAAGAGTGAATATCCAGTGAAGAATCTGTTTGTCGGTAATTTCCGAAGTGGTGATGATTGGCGACCGATTGGTTATGCATGCTTGACCGATGGGGAATGTGTTTTTAGAGGTTTAGGAGATTCGATTATGTATGTACCGATGGCTTATTATAAAGATAAGTGGAGAGTGCTGGAAAATCCTTTTATCTTGTCTGATGGGAATAAAAAAGTGTTTAATCCCGACTTGGAACATCGCATTACGGTGCGTTTGAATCGGAAATATCCATTCATTGCGCATTGGACAAACCAATGGGCAGCCATGTTGGGTACTTATTTTGAAGGAAGCAACGATCCAGATTTCCATACAAGCACACGTCTGCATACGATAGACCATACGCCGGTGTTTCCTAATCATGTTAAATTAGAGGGTTTCCCGAAATTTCGCTATGTACGCTATGTTTGCGATTTAGAAAACACACGGATGAACGATTTAGCATTCTTTTGTCATGGAAAGAAATTGAAAGGACATGTGATAGGTTGTGACCCAACCGATACGTTGACGATGAACAAACCGTATGTGTATACCTATAAAAAAGGAAGTTATGATCGTATCTATACGCGTGGCATTGATTTTGGCTCTCCGGTCAATATCTCTGAAATCTTCTATCTGCCGAAGAATGACGGAAATTTTGTCACCAAAGGGCATGACTACGAACTATTTTATTATGATTTGGATTGGAAGTCGCTGGGAAGGCAGATTGCACCAGATTATGAGCCATTGACCTTTGAAAATGTGCCAACTCATGCAGTGTTGTTATTGAAAGATCATACGAAAGGACATGAAGAACGAATCTTTACCTATGAACATGGCGAACAAGTGTGGTGGTAGATATTTATTTAGGATAACATCTGAATAAATAATAAGTTTAACAGGTGCCGGACAAGAAGCGTTTTTCAGAAAAAAATCTCCTTATCCGATGCTCTTGTGTGTTTGTCTCGTGATTATTCCTTACATTTGCACAGCTAATCAATGATAGACATGAAACAAACGAGAATCTGGGACTATTCACTTCTTGCCTTGTTCCTGCTGTGCCAACTTGCTTTTTTTCTGAACGGGGAGAAACGGATAAAGAGAGAGGTGGAGCGCACCGTGCCTTTTGTCTTGGCACAGGAACTCCGGGTGCGCGTGGCCGATGATGGCAACATAAGTTTCTACGAGACTCAAAAGGAGGCGGCGATGCAGGAAGATAGGATTGTGAACATCATAGAGGCTTCCTTGCGGGAAAAATTGGGGAAGAATTTAGTCCATTCGTCGTTGGCATTCAAATTGCAAAACCCTTATAACGAGAAGTCCATCCCCATCGTGCAGGGCGATGTGGAGAGCATGGATGAGGCCTATTTGCTGCCTAAGGCGTTTGCCACGGGCGACAGCGACGCTCCTTACTTGTCGGTTTATCTGAAAGTGCATTGGCTCGACCGCGTGGCTTCCATGCTGAATCTTTGGAATGGCTTGGCGTGTTTGTTTCTGGCCATACTATATATGACAGGCAGGAAGGTGCAGGCGAAGCGGAAAGCTGTAACGACACAGGAAGAGACGGCAGAGGAAGAACAGTCGTCTTCCGTGGTTTATACCTTGCCGGAGGACACCGTGTTTTGTCCGGCGCAGCGCGTGTTGCAGCGGGGTGGGGAGGCTGTATCCCTGCGTGGCCAAGTCAGTATTTTGTTGAAGGCATTTCTAGATGCTCCCGGTCGGGAGCTGACTTTCGAGGAATTGGAACGTCTGTTTTGGAAAGGTCAGGCAGACAACACCAACCGGCGCGCCAAGCTGGTGAGCGAGTTGCGGAAGGTGTTGCAGGAGCATACCCGTCTGCGTGTCCGCAATGTGTATGGCACGGCCTATCGGCTGGAAGATGTTGTCGACGAAAATGTCACACTTTAATTCCCTCATGCCATGAAGATTCGTTTCCGATTTGTCGTATGCCTGTTGTGCAGTTTCGTTGTGGGCTGTCTTGTTTCTTGCAGCTCATCCCCTTTGGAAGAGAGCCTGCAACTGGCCGGGGACAACCGTGCCGAGCTGGAAGCCGTGCTCGATGTGTACAGCCGCGAACCGGACGACTCGTTGAAGCTGCGTGCAGCCGAGTTCTTGATTACCCACATGAAGATGCACGGCGGGGTGCGGAGTGAGGCGTTGGCCGATTACCGCATGATGATGGTGCAGTCGGACACGGTGGTGGACTACCATACGTTCAATCCGTGGTGGAAACAGTTGGTGGCCGACAAGGGCGACCGGCTCGAAGTGGCGCTCGATGTGAGGACAGTGAGTGCCGCCTATCTGATACGCAACATCGAACGGGCTTTCCAAGCCTGGGAACAAGCGCCTTGGCATGACGAGGTGAGCTTCGACTATTTCTGCCGTTACATTCTTCCTTACCGTTTTTCCAATGAGATGCTGGCCGATGGCTGGCGCGAATATCTGGCACGCAAATACCATTCCCTCATAGCCGGAGAGACTGATGTGCGCCGGGCTTTTGCCGTAATCTACCATGCGTTTGCCCGGCGGAGCTCCGATGTGGCCGAGTGCCATTATACGCTCGACCCCATTGCCTTGGACAAGCAAGGCCAGATGTGGTGCGACCAATATTGCGTGTTGATGGGTGATGTCTGTCGTTCGCTAGGCATCCCGGTGGCGATGGATTGGGCAGAGTCGTGGGGCAACTATCGTCAGCAGGGCCACTTGTGGCCGGTATTGGTGTTGGCCGACGGTTCATATACGGTGGGGCGTGGAGACACTGTTGCCCGTAGGGGGCCTGAGGTGGAAGGGAAGACGATTGTGAGTCGCTGTGCACCGGAAGAAGACTATCCGCTCCAGACGGCTTTTGTGAAACGCCCGCTGCGTGTGTGGCGACTCTCTTTTGCACAGCAGGCAGACGAACCGGAGCTTCCCGATGGATGGTCGCGTTCCCCGCTGGAGGATGTGTCGGCACTTTACGGCATTCGCGATTCGCTGGCCGTCTCGACCGGCGGTGTGGATGAGTATTTATTCATTGGGACATACCAGAGCAAAGACGGCTGGAGGCCGGTGCGTTATGCGCGTCGCAGTGAGGGACGCTATGTGTTCAGGAACCTGGCCGACTCGGTGGTCTATGTCTTGATGACGCGCGAGGGAGATACCTATCAGCCACAAGGTTGTCCCTTTTTGCTGGCTGGTGGAAAACAGATTGGGTTGCACCCTGATACGGCTCGCCGCACAACTGTCCGCCTAACGCGCACTTTCCCTTTAATGCCCCACTGGACAGACCAGTGGACAGCCATGAAAGGAACGTACTTCGAGGCAAGCAACGACCCGGATTTTAGGACGTGTACACGTCTTGCCACTATTGACCGCACGCCGGTATTCCCTGACAGCATTCGCTTGGCCGGGAGTGGCAGCTATCGCTATGTGCGCTATGTGTGCGATTTGGAACAAACGCGCATGGCCGGCCTTGCTTTCTTCAGTCATGGACGCGAGGTGGAGGGACATCTCATCGGTGCGACTCCGGCAGATACCTTGCTGTGGAAGAAGGACTACACGGAGACGTACAAGAAACACAGCTACGACCGTGTCTATACGCGCGGCATCGACTTTGGACGTCCGGTGAAACTGACGAGCGTGCATTTCATCTCCAAGCATGACCGGACATTTGTCTGCCCCGGCAACACTTATGAGCTTTTTTACTACGATGGAGGATGGCGTTCACTTGGCAAACAGACGGTCGACGGTTATGCATTGACCTATACTGGTGTGCCGGCCCGTTCACTCATGCTGTTACGCAGCATTCCCGTTTGTGGCGACGAACGCATATTCACTTATGAGCAGGGACGGCAAGTGTGGTGGTGAGGGGGCGCTTTCCCCGGTTTTCAGGCACAAAGATGTGTATAAAGAATCTTCAGGCCGATGGCGATGAGCAGGATGCCTCCCACGCGCTCCACGGGAAAGTGGAAGCGGCGGCCGGCAAAGATACCTGTCATGAATCCGCCGATTGAGAT
>ERZ779889.2768-NODE-2768-length-13795-cov-4.861790_pt1 | contig 13795 bp, 10 predicted proteins | sample MGYA00511030_ERZ779889 | MGnify/ENA primary metagenome ERZ779889 (study PRJEB29588, sample SAMEA2160616) | human gut metagenome | biome: human gut; feature: human-associated habitat; material: faeces | place: Denmark | collected 2008/2010 ...
CGCCTTTTTTGGGTGCTCAAAAATATATAGGGATACATTGAATACCGTTACGGCGCAGCGCGCCGGAACGGTATTTTTGTATATAAAAGTTTGAAAGGGGAAGAACCGATGAAAAAATCACTTGCACTGATCCTTACGTTCATAATGGTGCTTGCGCTTGTGCCGTCCGTGGCGCTGGCGGAAGGTGAAGAGGGAAAAGTGACTATTACAAAAACGCTTGTGTCTGATACGCCGGACACAGACGGCAATTATACGATAAAGCTGACCGTTCAGGGCAACCCTGTGACGCAGAATGTACAGCCTAATGCAGACGTTGTTCTGGTCATAGACTGCTCCGGTTCGATGAATAATCGAATGGACACGGCAAAGAATGCAGGCAAAAGGTTTGCAGACGGCATACTCACAGACAGCAGCGACAATAAAATGGCTGTTATAGGGTTTTCCAGCGAGAAAACAGAATATATTGGAATTTGGCCTTTTGGTCATTATGTAACATATCCAGCAATAAGATATGAAACTGGATTGACTGATCAACCAAATACCATTAAAACGAAAATTAACGAGATGCGAGCAGATGGCGGCACCGACTATACCGCTGCGTTGACAAAGGCAAAGCAGATCCTTGACGGGCGACAGGACAAAAACCGCCCTGGTTACGTCGTGTTCATCTCAGACGGCGCGCCCGGAAAACAAGGCGAATCGCAGAACGATCCCAACTGGAACGGCAGCAATCAGGTAGCACAGCTTAAACGTGATGGCGTCACCATCTACACCATAGGTATTGCGCTCGATGGCAATCAGAATCAAGCAGCGAGAGAGTATTTAAAAAGCATGGCAACCAGTCCCAGCCATTTTAGAAATATCACGGATGCCAATCTGAATACCCAGCTTGAAACAATACTTATCGAATGGGCGGCGCAGATAAACGAGGTGCATGCGGGCACAAACGCCGTGATGGTAGACGTTATAAACGATGGGTTCTTTGATTTCGTTTCTGCTGATGACGGGCTGACCTATGACGGCGATGCTAAATCCCTTACATGGGACATAGGGGATATTCTTAAGGCTGAGCAGAGCATTACCTTTAAAATTAAGCCCAAGGACGGCTGGACGGGAACAAAGGATACAAACAAATCCTGCAAGCTGAACTACACCAAGCATGACGGCACACCGGGAGAAGTGGAAGCACCCTCGCCGCAGGTGACGATAGCGGCGGTAGTAGGCAGCCTTACCGTTACCAAGACGGTCGTTATGCCCGAAGGCGATACCACAAGCGTCAAGGATAGGGAATATACCTTTACCATTCAGAGCGGCGGACACACAGATTCAAAGAAAGTCGTAATCGGAGACAACAATACAGGCTCCGTGACCTTTGACAACGTGCCCGTTGGTGAATATACGGTCACAGAAGCGGGCGCGGATATTGATGGCTATAATGTAGTGACAACGAGCAACCCCGCTGACGGCAAGGTTAAGGTAGCGGAAGGGCAAGCCGCCACTATCGCATTTACCAACACCTACACTAAAATTGAGGGACCCAAGGGCGAGCTGACTATAAGCAAGGTCGTAAATGGATTGCCGACTGAAATACTGCCCGCCAGTTTTGTCTTTGAAATTAGGAAGGTCGGAAATGTAGAAGAGGTAGTAGAGAGTGTAACGGTAGAAAGGGAAGAGAACGGCAATACATACAAGCCGAAAACGGTTAAGTTGCCGCACGGCGAGTATTCTGTTGCTGAAAAAGAAGTTGATATTCAGGGTTACAGTTTGAGAATAACGAGCGACATTCCTGCCAGAATTGTTACGGTATCCGATACTCCTGCAACTATTACCTTCTACAACACCTATGAGCAGCTGCCGCCCAACACCGGCACCCTCATCGTCAAAAAGACCGTTTCGGGTAATGCTTCCAGTAATTCTGATGAGTTCGAGTTTACGGTTAACGCGGTGGGCAGCCCGAGTCCCGATGGCCCCGCATATCCGCCTAAAGCCAAGGCAAATGTAGCAAGTGTAAATCAAACCGCCAATACTGGAAACTTTGTCAACGGTGGTTACACGTTTGACCTCAAGCACGGCGGAAGCGAGACCATAGAACTGCCCGCAGGCACATACTACGTTCAGGAAACAAAAACTCCGGGCTATACCGTAACGGTGGACGGTGACGCGGCAAGCGGAAAAATAGTCGAGCTTAAGGCAGGCGATACGGTAACGCTCAATTTCAACAACCACAAGGGCTCAACGCCCACTCCCACTCCCTATAACGGCGGCGGACACGGCCACTATCACCCCACCACCACCCCAGTACCCGTGGTGGTAATACCCCCCAAGACCGGCGATATGACGCTCCTGCAATATATCGCAAGGCTCTTAGGGCTGGTCAGGTAAAAAGTCAATACACCAAGGGGCGGCTGAATGCCGCCCCTTTTACCTGCCGCGAATTATTGCATATAAAAAAAGAGGCTCGCACACCGCGAGCCTATCGCCTTCACCCTCCGCACTTTTCCTTGCCCGGGGCGGCCGTAAGCCCTATCAGGGAGCCTATCATGCCTCCGTACACCGTGGCGGAGAGGGGGTTGGCTGCTATCATTCAGGTGCCGCCGAGACACCCTATAAAGCGGTAATATAAAAACCCGCAAAGCGCGCCTGACAGGGTAAAGCCTATAACGAGGGCATAGCCCAGCCGGCGCTGGCGGCGCTTATCCGCGTTTTGCCTGCTGCTGTTTTCCATATCCTAATCCTTTCAGCCTGATATAATTACTGCCGGCTCAAGGCAGGGCCGGCAGCGGTGGGGGTCATTCAAACAGGTAGGAGAGGTAGCCGTAGCCCTCCTCCTCCAGCTTTGCCAAGGGGACGAACCTCAGCGACGCGCTGTTTATGCAGTAGCGGACGCCGTTGGGCGATTCGGGGTCCCCTGTGAACACGTGGCCGAGGTGCGAGTCGCCTGCGCGGCTCCTTACCTCCGTACGGCGCATACCGTGGCTGTTGTCCTCCAACTCCACCACCGAGGGCCCCTCGATGGGCTTTGAGAAGGCGGGCCAGCCGCAGCCGCTCTCGAACTTATCCGTTGAGGAAAACAGCGGCTCGCCGGTAACTATGTCCACGTATATGCCCTTTTCGAACTTATCCCAGAACTCGTTTGCAAAGGGGGCCTCCGTGCCGCTCTCCTGCGTTACCTTGTACTGCTCCGCGGTGAGCTTATCCCGTATGGCCTCCGCCGCGGGCTTGGCGTAGTCGCCGGGGTCGATCCTGAGCCTTGAGAAAAGCTCTATCTCGTCCCGCGGTATGTGGCAGTAGCCCATGGGGTTTTTTTCGAGGTAGTTCTGGTGGTATTCCTCGGCGGGGTAGTAGTTGACCAGAGGGCCTATCTCCACCTCGAACCGCTTGCTGCGCCCCCGCTCTATGGCGGCTATGCGCTCCACCGTCTCCTTCGCCTCGTCGTTGGTATAGTATACCCCCGTCTGATACTGGCTGCCCACGTCGTTGCCCTGCCTGTTGGCTACCGTTGGGTCTATCACGTAAAAGTAGGCCAGCAGCAGCGCGTCCAGGCTTACCTCGTCCGGGTCGTAGGTGACCTTTACCGTTTCGCGGAAGCCCGTCCTGCCGCCGGTTATTATGCTGTATTTGGCGTCGTTTTTGCCCGTGCCGTTTGCATAGCCGCTCTCTGCGTCTATGACGCCGGGTATGGACTGCATGAGCATCTCCAGGCCCCAAAAGCAGCCGCCCGCCAGATATATGGTGCTTTTTTCATCGGAGAAATCCATCTTTTCCCGCTGCATCTGCGCCTCCGCCTCGTTTGTTTCAGCCTTTGTAGAAGGGGCGGCCTTGCAGCCGCTTATGAGCAGCGCAAGGGCCAGCGTCCCTAAAAATATCCTTTTCATGCCTGCCGCCGCTTATCTTCCCGGCCTAACCGCAGCAGCCGAAGGACAGCGCAACGTCAATGTCTGGCGCCCCGCAGGAGGAGCCGGCCTCGGGTGCGCCGCAGGAGGGCCCTATGGCGGCCGCGGCCTCCTTCATCTCGGAGCCTTCCTCGGCCTTTTCCTCCATCATATCCTTTTTCGCGCACATGCACTTATCGGTACACATGCCGTCCTTCATGCAGCCGCCCTCGACGCACATGCACTTATCGGTACACATGCCGTCCTTCATGCACATGCAGCCGTCCTTTTCCTTGCAGGCGCCGTCCATCATGCACTTGCTGCTATCGCCGCACATGCAGGCCTCGCCCATCATCTCGTCCTTCTTTTCCATGGCCTCCTCCGCCATGGCGTCCTTCTCCATGGAATCCTTTTCCGTTTCCTCCGCCTTCATCATGTCGTCCTTGGGCATCTCATCCTTCTTCATCTCCTGCGCGCAGGCGGTGAAGGCAAGGGCCAGCATCATGGCGACTACAACAGCTATAAGTTTTTTCATTTTAATTTTCCTCCTTGGTCTTTGTGTTATTCATTCCCGCGCCGAAGCCGCAGCGATAGCGTATGGCGTCGGTGGGGCAGGCTTTTATGCAGACGCCGCAGCGTATGCATTCGGTGTGGTTGGGGGTTTTCGTTATGTCAACATCCATGCCGCACACTCTGGCGCATTTTCCGCAGGATATGCACCTGTCCTTGTTGACCCGCATATCCAGCAGCGAAACGCTGTTTAACAGGGAGTAGAACGCGCCCAGCGGACACAGCCACTTGCAGAAGGGGCGGTAGAACACCGCGCTCAGCGCGACCACCGCAAGGAGCAGCGCAGCCTTCCAGCGGAAGAGGCTGCCGAGGGCCGCCCGTATGCCGCTGTCCGCAAGGGAAAGGGGGATAGCCCCCTCGAGCACTCCCTGTGGGCAGAGGTACTTGCAAAAATACGGCGGGCCCAAGCCAAAGCTGTCCCTGAGCAGCGCAGGCAGCAGCACTACCGCAATGACGAGAACGGCGTACTTGAGATAGCGCAGCGGCTTTAAGCGGCGGGTAGAGAGCTTTTTCACGGGGAGCTTATTGATAAGATCCTGAAACCACCCGAAGGGGCACAGGAAGCCGCATATAAGCCTGCCCAACAGTAGGCCGAGGAATATCAGCATACCGGCGACATAATAGGAAAACCTGAACTTCGAGGAGCCCGCTACCGCCTGAAACGACCCTATCGGGCATGCGCCACCTGCCGCCGGGCAGGAGTAGCAGTTGAGCCCCGGCACGCACACGTATTTCCCCTTGCCCTGATATATCGCCCCTTTGACGAAGTTTGGCAGATGAGGGTTTGTGAGCAGCGTCGCTCCGGCCTGTAAAAAGCTCCTGAAACGGGATAGAAACAGGGAAACGCTCTTTTCTCTTTCCTGCTTAGCCAATGCCAACACACTCCAGACATATCCGTATTGCCTTGGCCAGCACTGTATCCGCCTCTCCCCGCAGCGCGCCGTATGCGGTAAATATTGCGGCGGCGGCGAGCAGCATGAGCTGCACCTTTGCTTTGTGTTTCATAAAAAAGCTCATATCGATCCTTCCTTTCCCGTTCATGGACAATATAATACCGCAAAGGGCATAAACTTATCGTTAAAACGATGAAATTTTATAAGAATTTTATCATAATAAAATCCTTATAAAATAATAATACGCACAGATGCGCCCCGCCGGCATAAAAAAAGGGCGGCCTTATGCCGCCCGCCTAACACGGATTTTATGCCCAAGGGGATATTATCATATAAAAGCAGCGGGGTCGGCAAGCCGCGCCGCTATCTCCGCCGGGCGAAGCTGCCGGCCTATGAATACGCACTGCGGTTCCGTGCTTACGCCGTCGGCTCCGGTTATGCTGTAAAGGCCGTCCGCAAGGTCGAAGCGAACATAGCCGCCGCCCGTTTCCAATATGCCCTTGGCCCGCACTATGCCGCCGTACCGTCCCCGCAGCGCGTCCTCCAGCAGCATTATAAGCTCCGGCACGCTCATGGGCGCGGGGCTGCGGAAGGAGCATTCCTCGGGAAGCTGCGCTGCCTGGCCCGTTAATGGCATATCGCCGAGTATATCTGCGGATAGGGCGAGGCAATCCTGCCGCCCGGCATATCCCACGGGCCGCCGTCCAAATTTTGAAATATCATAGCTGTATTTTTTCGATAAGCGGGCGGGCCGGCTTTCCGCACCGAGCAGCCCCAGCCACCATTCCTCGCCCATGCGGGAATAATGCTCCGCAGCCACGCGGGCGGAGGGCGCTGTTTTGAGTAGCTTCTCCTTTGCAAGACGTAGTGCGCCGGGATCCTCGTTTTCGCATTTTGAAAATATTATCTGCTCCGCCGCCTTGAGCTGGTCGGCGTAAATATCGCCGAAGCAGGCCATGCTTTGGTCTATACCCCGGGGCGAAACGAGCGTCACCGGGGGAAGCAGGGATATGTCGCCGTAGGTTATCCTGGAAAGGTTGTCTATTATGCGGGAAAGCAGCGCTGCGCCGGTGGGCTCAACTATCAAAAAAGCGGGGGAGAGCGCCGAGGCTATCGTCAGCACGGAGTTGGCGAAGCCCTCTCGCACGGTGCAGCAAACGCAGCCCTCCATAAGCTCCAGCACGCTTATATCGCCGGAGGAGGAAAGCTCGCCCTTGTCTATGTCGGTGTCGCCGTATTCGTTTTCAAGTATTACTATGTCTTGCCCCGTGCGGCGTATCAGCTCCTTTATGAAGGTGGTCTTGCCCGCACCGAGGAACCCTGAAACTATGAGTATCTTCATTCTTTTTTAGCGTTTTTCCCGCCAAGGGGAAGCGGGCAGGGGGAAGCCCCAAAGCCCGCTCAGCATTGCGTTATACCAGCCTTACGACGGGCTTTATGAGCTCCGCCGGCTTGTCCTTCATAAGCTGGAGAGCCTCGGGTATGTGCTCCCAGCCGTCGAATACGTGGGTCGCCATGGGGCTTACATCCAGTCTGCCGGAGGCGACGAGGGAGCCTAACTTCTCCATCCTGAGCCTGCCGCCGGGCATAAGGCCGCCCTGTATCTGCTTGTGGCCCATGCCTACGCCCCATTCAACGCGGGGTATCTTTACATAGTCCCCGCTGCCCAGGTAATTTACAGAGCCTATCTTTCCGCCGGGCTTAAGCGAGGCCACGGCGGACTCAAAGGTATCCACGGTGCCGCCGGCAATTATCACCTTATCGACGCCCTTGCCGCCGGTGAGCTCCAAGGCCTGCTTTTCTATCGAGCCGTTCTTGTAGCTTATGAAGTCCGATGCGCCGTACAGCTTCGCCACCTCCACGCACTTGGGACGGGTACCCACGGCGATTATGCGGGAAGCGCCCCGAAGGTTAGCGCCCGCCACGGACATGAGGCCAACGGGGCCTATGCCTATTACTAAAACGGTATCGCCGAATTGCACGTCGGCAAGCTCTGCGCCGTGCAGGCCGGTGGGCACCATATCCGAAAGCATACAGGCGTCCACTATATCCATTCCCTCGGGCATGAGCGCAAGGTTGCCGTCCGCGTCGTTCACATGGAAGAACTCGGAGAAAACGCCGTCCTTGATGTTGGAAAATTTCCAGCCCGCCAGCATGCCGCCGGAATGCATGGCGTAGCCCGCCTGGGCCTCAAGGGAGCTCCAGTTCGGCGTTATGGCGGGTACCAGCACCCTGTCGCCGGGCTTGAAGTCCTTTACCTCGGAGCCGACCTCGACCACCTCGGCGCAGCCCTCGTGTCCTAATATCATGTTGTGGCGCTCGCCCACGGCGCCCTCCCATACGGTATGTACGTCAGAGGTGCATATTGCTATGGCAAGGGGTCTGCAAATCGCATCATTCGGGCCGCATACCGGCCTGTCCTTCTCTATCCAGCCTACCTCGCCGATCCTTAACATGGCAAAACCCTTCATAAATAAACCGTTCCTCCTGATTATGATTTGGGCATACACCCTATGTGTGAAAATATTATCATAATGGATATAAGATTGCGGTTAAGAAAGGGCGGCAAGCGGGAAATACAATAAAAAACGGCAGCATCGCCGGGAAGGAGCCTTATATGCAAGCAGCAAGGATAGACAGGTATATAAAGAAGCAGGAGGGGCTTGACAGCCTCACGCGGGAGGATATAGAACGGATACAGTTGGAAAAGCTCAACCGCCTCCTTGGGGCGCAAAGGCTCAGGAACGGCTTTTATAAAGACCTGCCGGGGGGGCTGGGCAGCCTTGGGGAGCTGAAGGAGTTACCCTTTACCACGGGCAGGGACGTTGCGGAAAACGCCGCCGGCATGCTTATGACATCCCAAGCCGATATACGCAAGATAATAACTGAGCACACCAGCGGCACCACTGGCAGGGCAAAGCGCGTATTTTACAGCGAGGGGGACTGCGAGGATACTATAGGGCTTTTTATGGCGGGGCTGGGCGAAATGACAGGAGCGGGCGGCAGGGTGATGATATGCATGCCCTTTTCCGGGCCGGGAAGCCTCGGCGAGCTTATAGCGGAGGCGATAAGAAGGATTGGAGGAAGCCCAATCAGGGCGGGGGCGGGCTTAAGCTATGGCGCCATGAAGGAGATAATGGAGCGGCACAGGCCGGATTCCTGCGTGGCCATGCCGGTGCAGCTTCTTTCCACCCTCAGGGTATGCGGCAGGGGAACCCTTAGGAGCGCGCTAGTCAGCGGGGATAGCTGCCCAGCCCCGATAGCGGAGATGATAGAGGGTATATTGGGCTCGAGGCTTTTTCACCACTACGGCACACGGGAGATGGGCCTTGGTGGCGCGGTCACCTGCCCCGCCCATGAGGGCATGCATATAAGGGAGAACCACGTCATTGCAGAGATAATAGACGATGGGGGCAGGCCCGCCGCCTTGGGAAGCCCGGGAGAACTGGTGATAACCACCATAGGGATGGAGGCCATGCCCCTCATAAGGTACAGGACGGGGGACAGGGCGAGGCTCATGGAGGGCCGCTGTCCCTGCAGCAGCAGCCTTATGCGGCTGGATACGGATATATCGAGGCTCGCGGGAGGGGATGCGGCCAGCAGCGCGGTGCTGAAGGACGATAGGATAGCGGATTACGGGCCGGAAAAAGACGGGGACGGCATAAGGGTGCTTACCATCGGCAGGTATGACTGCGCCAAATTTATCAAGGGAATATTCGGGCGGCAGATCGAGGTGACGGCAAGGCCGGTCACAATGGAGGACACCCCTATGTACGCCGGAAAGCGCGCGCCCCTGGCATAGCCCTGCGAAAACCCGATTCAGCAAGGCAATTTGGCGGATTTCCCCTTGCAAAGGCGGGATACTTAACACAGATTTTATGCCGCATTTAATATAATTAAATAACGAATATGAAGGCGGCATATACAAAAGTTTCATTTCTGTCCTGCATAGCTGTTCTGTTATAGGTGATGAGACATTATACGAAAAACGGGAGCGATAACTGCCGCTGAGGGCAAATTGAACGACCACGAAAGGAGACTGGTACTATGATACGGAAAAAACTTGTTATCAATGGGGTGGCGCGGGACCTCGTGCTGGACGGGAGCGAGACCCTCGCAAAGCTACTCCGTGAAAGATTGCTGCTGACGGGCTGCAAAATCGGCTGCGGAGAGGGGCACTGCGGAGCCTGCAACGTCATAGTGGACGGAAAGGTGACCCGTTCCTGCGTGACTAAGGTGACGAGGCTTAAGGACAACGCGGAAATAACTACGATAGAAGGAATAGGCACGCTGCACGACATGCACCCGCTTCAGGTCGCGTGGATGGCAAACGGCTGTGCCCAGTGCGGCTTCTGTGCGCCCGGATTTATAATGAGCGGCATCGCGCTGCTCAACGGAAATTGCAGCCCGACGCGCAAGGAGGTAAGGGACTGGTTCGATAAAAACCGGAACCTGTGCCGCTGCGCCGGCTATAAGCCCATGATAGACGCGGTGATGGATGCGGCAAAGGTAATGCGCGGCGAGCTTACCAAGGAGGACCTGGTATTCAAGCCGGAGGGAGACAGCATAAAGGGCACAAGGTACATACGCCCCTCCGCCGCACAGAAGGTCACGGGAAGCTGGGATTTCGGCGCGGACGACGCGCTGAAGCTGCCCGAGGGCACGCTGCGGCTCGCCCTGACCCAGGCTAAGGTATCCCACGCCAACATAAAGGGCATAGACACCTCCGAGGCGGAAAAGATGCCCGGCGTATTCAAGGTCATAACTTACAAGGACATACTGGAGGCCGGCGGTACCAACCAGATAAACGGCCTCGTCATGCTTCCCAAGCACAACAAGAACGACGGCTTTGACAGGCCGGTGCTTTGCCGGGATAAGATATTCCAGTTCGGCGACGCCATAGCCATAGTCGCGGCGGAGACGGAGGAGCAGGCAAGGGCGGCGGCGGAGGCTGTTAAGGTCGATATAGAGGAGCTGCCGGCCTACATGAACGCAATAGACGCCATGGCCCCCGACGCCATAGAGATACACCCCGGCACCCCGAACGTGTTCTTTGAGACGAACTGCATAAAGGGCGGGGATTTCGACTGGGACAGCATACCCGATTCGCAGCAGGTGGAGATAGAGAGCTACTGCTCCCGCCAGCCGCACCTGCACCTTGAGCCGGACTGCGGCTATGCCTACATAGACGAGGACGGGATGCTCACCATACACTCCAAGTCCATAGGCATACATCTTCACATGCCAATGATAGCGGGCGGCATAGGTGTACCAATGGAAAAGCTGCGTATGATACAGAACCATGCGGGAGGCACCTTCGGGTATAAGTTCTCGCCCACCAACGAGGCCATACTCGGCGCCGCTGCGCTGATATGCAAACGGCCCGTATCCCTGGTGTTCAACATGTATCAAAACATAACCTACACCGGAAAGCGCTCCCCCGCCTTCATGCACGTTAAGCTGGCGGCGGACGAGAAGGGCAAGCTGCTGGCCCTCTGGGGCGATAATTTCATAGACCACGGCCCGTATTCCGAGTTTGGAGACCTGCTCACCATGCGCTTGAGCCAATTCACCGGCGCGGGCTACGGCATAGGCTCCATACGCAACAGGAGTCGCACGGTATTCACAAACCACGCATGGGGCTCCGCCTTCCGCGCCTACGGCTCGCCGCAGTCCTTCATGGGCTCGGAATTAGCCATAGACTGCCTCGCCGCAAAGATGGGCATAGACCCCTTTGAGATGAGGGCTATGAACTGCTATAAGGAGTCCGAGGGCACCACCATACCCACAGGCTTCCCGCCAGATGTATACTGCGAGGAGGCGCTCTTTGAAAAGGCGCGCCCGCTGTATGAGGCGGGCAAAAAGAGGGTAGCGGAGAAGAACGCCGGGTCTGACGGGCGGTATAAGTACGGCATAGGCGTTTCGCTCGGCGTATACGGCTGCGGTCTGGACGGCGTTGACGCCTCCTCCGCGCAGGCCGAGCTCAACCCCGACGGCACGGTAAGCATATACACCTGCTGGGAGGATCACGGACAGGGCGCGGATATGGGCGCGCTGGTATCCGCCCACGAGACGCTGAGACAGGCCGGCATAAGGCCGGAGCAGATACGCCTCGTAATGAACGACACAAAGATATGTCCCAATTCCGGCCCCGCCGGCGGCTCCCGCTCCCAGGTGATGACGGGCAACGCCTGCCGTCTCGCCGCGGAGAACCTTCTCGCCGCAATGCGCAAGGAGGACGGAAGCTACCGCACATACGACGAGATGAAGGCGGAGGGTATAGAGACCAAGGTGGACGGCAACTGGACCACCACATACTGCGCCGATCACCCCGTGGATCAGGACATCGCCCAGGGCGAGCCCTTCGCAACGTATATGTACAGCATATTCCTGCCGGAGGTGGTGGTGGATACCGAGACGGGCAAGGTAAAGGTGGAGAAGTTCACCTGCGTGGGCGACGTCGGAACCATAATGAACCGGCTGTTGGTGGAGGGCAACTTCTACGGCGGCCTAATACAGGGCGTCGGCCTTGCGCTCAGCGAGGACTTCGACGACCTCGAGAGGGAGACGACGCTGCTCCGCTGCGGCATACCCTACCCCAACGACGCGCCGGACGATATTGAGCTTCACTTCAACGAGACATACAGGCCATACGGCCCCTACGGCGCAGCGGGCTGCGGCGAAGCCCCGCTAACGGCGCCCCATCCCGCTATACTCAACGCCATATACAACGCCACCGGCGCGCGCATCACGAAGGTGCCGGCAAGACCCGAGAGGGTGCTGGAGGCGCTCAGGGAGCTTGAAGGATAGCACGGCAGCTTTTTAAGGAGGGAGGCAGGGACGGTATATGACGCGTATAGACGAAAGAGTCTCTACCCATGTATACAAGGTCAAGCGCATATCCAAGGAGGAGATGGAGAGCATCGCCGGAGTGTGCGTATACGATCAGCCTCCCTTCTGCAACGCCGCCTGCCCGCTTAAGCTGGACGTAAAGGCCATGCTTAAGGCGGCGGCGGAGAACGACTTTAAAAAGGCGTTTAAAATTTATGAGAGCATAGCGCCCTTCCCGCTGATACTGTCGGCGGGCTGCGGTGCGCCCTGCGAGGAAAAGTGCAGGCTCTGCGAGCTCGGCGATGGCATAGCCATAGGGGACATAGAGCGCGCCGTAGCCTTATCCGGAGGCGCCGGGGAAAAGCGCAGCATATTCCGCGTCAGGAAAAAGAAAAAGGCGGCTGTGTTCGGCTCCGGCCTGTTTGCGCTGCTGCTTGCGGGGGAGCTGGAAAAAAAGGGGTATCCGGTAACGGCGATATGCGGCGAGGCGGACGAGGAGGAATACCTTAGGGTCGCCGCCGGGTTTTTGCGGGAGGACGACTTTTATACGGAGCTTAAAAGGCTCAGGGGCAAGGATATCGCCTTTGAATTTAACGCCGAGATGACAAGAGAGCTTTTTGAGGAAAAAAGAGGCGGCTTTGATGTGCTTTGCGCGTCCGAAAAAGCCGCCCTTGACATATTTCCCGGCGCCGTACGGGACGAAGGCATAATGCTCATGGAAAGTGAGGGGCTTTTGACCGGCGGCGGAGAGACTGTGCTGGAGGCGGCGCTCGGGGCAAGGAAGGCGGCGCTTACGGCGGACAGGCTCGCCCAGGGCATAGACCCGCGCAGCGCGAGAGGGGAGGAGGGGCCGGTCACATCACGGCTGTATACCAACCCCGACCTGGCAAGGGGGCTGATCAGGATAAAGGGCTGCGAAAGCGGCTATACGAGGGAACAGGCGGCTGAGGAGGCTGGCAGGTGTATGCAGTGCCACTGCGACGAGTGCCTGCGCGGCTGCGCCTATCTTCGCCGCTTCAACAAGCACCCCGGCCTGCTGAGCCGGGAGATATACAACAATACGCAGATAATAATGGGGGACCACCCGCTCAACAGGGCGATGAACGCCTGCGCGCTGTGCGGGCAATGCACTGTCACCTGTCCCCACGGGTTCGATATGGCCCATGTATGCAGGACGGCGCGGGAAAACATGGTGGATACGGACAAGATGCCGCTGGCGGCCCATGAATTTGCGCTGCTGGATATGCTTTTTTCCAACGGAGAGGCATATCTTTGCAGAAAGCAGCCCGGACACAGCCATTGCAGATACGTGTTCTTTCCCGGCTGCCAGGCGGCGGCGATAGCGCCGGAGGCGGTAATCGCCGCATACGAGGATCTCTGCACCCGGCTGAAGGGGGGCGTGGCGCTTATGCTCGGCTGCTGCGGGGCGATAGCACACTGGGCGGGAAGGGGCGAGATGTACGGCGAGGTCAGGGATAAGATAGCGGCGGAGCTTGCCGCACTGGAGGATCCCGTGATAATAGCCGGCTGCCCAAGCTGCATGAAGCTGCTCTCGGAGCAGGATATGGCTGAGACGGTAGGTATATGGACGGTGCTGAGGGACAGGGGACGGCCGGACGGGGCGCGGGG
>ERZ779889.2775-NODE-2775-length-13776-cov-2.628963_pt1 | contig 13776 bp, 10 predicted proteins | sample MGYA00511030_ERZ779889 | MGnify/ENA primary metagenome ERZ779889 (study PRJEB29588, sample SAMEA2160616) | human gut metagenome | biome: human gut; feature: human-associated habitat; material: faeces | place: Denmark | collected 2008/2010 ...
AGCCGGTTCCTGCCACGGCGATTGTATATGAAGCTTTTTTTGTCATATTGATTCTCCATTTCTGCATCAGGCATAATATACCTGAATATCATTACCTATACATAATATATCATTGTAAGCATAGCGGTAAGGATTGTCAAGTATGCGGTAGATGGTGTATAATACAATGGAGTGACTTTGTAACCATGAAAAATAGAAGAGAGGGAATGGATTAAGAAATGACAAAGAATACGATTCCTGTTGTTTTTTCAGCAGATGCAAATTATGGATATCCGATGATCTTTTCAGTACTTTCGATGATACGCCATGCAAAGGAGGACACCCGTTATGAGTTTATACTTCTGGTGTCTCATGATTTTCCGCAGAAATATAAAGATGTGATCGACCGACACGCCAAAGAAGCAGATATGCTTGTCAGATATATTGATATGCAGGATGCTTTCGAAGATGTAAATATGCATATTAAACATATTACACAGGCGACATATTATCGTTTGAAACTGCCGGGACTTTTGCCGGATATAGACAAATGCCTGTATCTGGATGTTGATATTGTGGTACAGAACGATCTGACAGAATTATATGAACAGGATATGGAAGAGTATTACATTGCCGGTGTCAAAGCAGCAGGGTATTATTATCCGCCGGAAAAAAAACAGCGTAACATGGATCGTCTTGAGATGCCGGTTTTTGACCAATATATCAATGCCGGAGTGCTTTTGATGAATTTGAAGAAACTGCGGGAAGATCACATGGAAGAGCAGTTTGAAAAGCTGATGGAACGCGATTACTCCAGTCAGGATCAGGACATTTTGAATGTGGCATGTTATGGTAAGATCAAGATACTTCCATTGAAATATAATGTGATGAATAAATACTATGTCAGTCATCCCGAAAATTATGATACCGATCAGAGAGTATCCGTCTGCTTTTCAAGAGAAGAGTTTGAAGAAGCCGGGAGAGATCCGTACATTATCCATTTTGCGGATCGATGGAAACCATGGGACGACATGGTTGGTGACATGGCAGAAAAGTGGTGGGAAGAAGTTATGGCTTCCGGTGAGTTCGTACTCTTTTTTGAAGATTTTTATTTAGAGATCCAGAAGCACCAGCGTCGCATCAGTGAGACAAAGCAGAAAGAAAATGAAGCTTTTCGTGAGAAAGTGCTGAATGAGAGAAGAAAAATTGAGAATAAATATAACAAAGTGCGTGATGAAAAAGCAGCACTTCGTATTGAAAAAAATGAACGCATTAATGGTTTGAAACAGCGTATTGCGGAGAAGAACGAGCGTATTAACGGTTTGAAAGAAAATGTAGTCAAAAAGAGAGAAAGTATTGATTCGCTCAAGAAGAGAAATCAGGCATTGACGCAGGAAATCGCGCAGATTAAAAATTCCAGATCTTATAAGATCAGCCGTGCGCTTACCTGGCTTCCAAGAAAGCTGAAAAGTCTTTTGAAAAGATAATTAAGATCAAAAATAATCAGAAAGAAGTAATCAGATTACGTGAGGAATAAGCAGGATGATAAGTGAGACAAACAAAAAAAGACGGATCCTATATCCGGTGGCATTTCTTTTGCCATTGCTGATCGCAACGACAGCCTGTATCTGTATGGGAATTACACCGTTTGGAGACAGAGCGTGGATCAAATGGGATTTGGAAATCCAGTATATTGATTATTTTGGATGGCTTCATAGTGTCATGCATGGTAATAGCAGCATTGCCTATTCGTTTTCAAAATCGTTAGGCGGTGCAACGATCGCACTGTATGCGTATTATCTGGCAAGTCCGGTCAACCTGCTTGTTTATTTCTTTGATCTGCCTCATCTGACAGAATTTGTGACTTTGGCACTTTTATTAAAGATCGCATTGAGCGGACTGACGTCGTATCTGTATCTGAGCATCCGTTTTCAAAAGAAAAAGATCAGTTATCTGTTGCTTAGTACATCCTATGCTTTGATGGAATATGTCGTTGCTTATGCAAGCAATATGATGTTCTTGGATGGAGTGATCATGCTTCCGCTTGTTGCATTAGGTGTATATAAGCTTTTATATCAGAAGAAACCGACACTTCTTTTGTTCTCTGCAGCCGGAGCAATCCTTTTTAACTGGTATACCGGGTACATGGTATGTGCATTCTCTGTGATCATGTTCCTTTTTGAACTCGGAATGCAAAAGAGAGCATGGAAGGAAAAGCTGGGTTCTTTCCTATCCTATGGAGTCACGATGCTTCTCGGTCTTGGTACAAGCGCAATGCTCTTTTTGCCGGCAATCCTTGCACAGATGAAAGGAAAGAGTAACTTTAGTTTAGAACAGCTTGCTCCTGCAGTACGGACAAGTTTAAAAGCCGTATTATCGACACTTTATATTTATTCCGAGACAAATGTCAGCAGTAATCCGGTTATCTATACCGGGGGGGTTGTACTGGTACTGTGTCTGGTGTTACTGCTTCATAAGGCGGTTCCAAAGCATATACGGATCGGTCATCTGCTTTTCTTAGCGGTAGGGATTGGCTGCTTCTGCCTGACAACGACAGATGTGCTGTTATCCTGCGTCAGAATCGTCGGATCGTATTTCTTCCGCTATTCGTTCCTGCTAAGCTTCCTTTTCGTCATGATCGCAGGACAGTGTCTGGAATATATCGGTCAGAATGAAAATGACAGCAAAGAAAGAAAAGGGATCAGTGAGAAATACGCTTTTTGCCTTGCCGTTCTGATCCTGATCGCCGGTACGCTTGTACTGGAATGGCAATCAGCGAAAAAGACTGCTCTTATAGCTATCGTGTTACTTCTTGCCATTTATGGCATCTGCTATTACGGCTTTTTGCATACGAAGAAAGTCTGGGCTCGTTATGCCTGTCTGCTTCTTGTCTTTGCAGGACTTTCAGGAGAGCTTTTCTTTAATATGAAAGAACAGCTGGGAACGTATGTGATATCCGCAAAGACTGTTTCGAACTATTATAAAGAAACAAGTAATATGATCGACAGTTTACAGCTTGAAAAAGGTGACAGACTTGAAAAAACATTTAGCAAATTAACACTTTGGAGAGAGGGAGGCATTCCGCCGACATCAGAAGGTATGTCTCTGGGTTATCATGGTATTACGCATTACAGCTCTACTTTTAATACCGAGCTTGCCGATCTTGGCAGACGCATGGGATATACCAAGGGTGCGGTTGCACCGACCGAGCTTACTTACAATGAGCCGATTCTTTTTTCGGATTCTCTTTTTGGTGTACGTTATACATTGACGGACAAGAAACTTTCGACTTCGACCTATCGAAGCAAAAAAACAGATTCCAAGAATTATTATGCATATGACAATCCGTATGCGTTGTCTCTTGGTTTTCTGGTATCGGAAAAAGCCAGAGATTTTACACCAAAGACGAATGTTTTTGAAAATCACCGAAAGACTGCCAAGCTTTTGATAGGAAAAGATGTTACGTTGTATCAGGATGCACAGATTACAATGAAAAAGACAAAGACATCGCTTGTATGGACCGCAAAAGCAACAGCAGACGGACCATTTTATATGTATATGGATTGCAGCCATCCTGATAAGAAAATGTATATCGACGGAGAGTACCGCCAGATCTATTTTAATCGCTTCTATCGTAACTTAGTCTATCTTGGAGATTATCAGAAAGGACAGACGGTGACGATCGAACTGCGGGACGATCATGACAGCAAGACAGATCATCATGTGCTTGTCAAGACGTTGAATATGCCGGTATTCGAAAAAATGATCGCAACATTTCAGGATAGTGCATGGGATCTAAAAGAGTTCTCGGACGGCAATGTCAAGGCGACGATTTCTTCTGATAAAAGAAGGCTTTGCATGACAACGGTACCGTATGATCCCGATTGGACCGTCCGTGTCAATGGCAAGAGTGTAAAGACAAAGTCCGTTGTCAATGGCATGATGGCATTTCATGTGCCAAAGGGTAAGAGTACGATCACGATGCATTACCGGCTTGCCGGACAGAAAAAAGGAATTGCGATCACGATCGTCAGTCTGCTTGTATTCTTTGGCTGGCAGTATATAGCAAAGAAACGTTTTTATCTTGCAAAAGAAGAGACCAAAGAAATACAAAATTAGAAAATATCTGCTTCTTTACGAAAAGGAAACATTTCCTAGATAGAATGATCCTACGAAAAGAAAACATCTTCCGGGTAGAATGATTCTACGAAAAGAAAATATCTTCCGGGTAGAACGATCCTGTAAAAAGGAAATATCTACTGAGGAGAGATACTGAAAAAGAAGTGTCTTCCGGACAAAATGATTCTGATAAAGAAGCAGTACAGATAAAAAAGAAAGAGCAGGAAAAAGAGAATGTGGCAAAAAATCAAAAAAATCATATGCAGCGAAGCATTTATGTATTTGTTTATCGGTGGATGTACGACATTAGTAAATCTGGTCGTTTTTTCCGTTCTGACATATGGAACATCATTAGGGAACAGTGATCTGGGAATTACGATCAGCAATGTGATCTCTATCGTGTTGTCGATCCTGTTTGCTTATGTGACTAATAAACTGTTTGTGTTCCATTCAAAGACAAATTCTTTCAAAGAACTTTTGTATGAAATGGGCAAATTCATCGGTGCCCGTATTGCGACACTGGTTATAGAGGTCGGTGGTGTCTGGCTTGCTGTCAGCGTGATCGGTCAGGATAAAATGATAGGAAAATTAGAGACACAGGTGCTTGTAGTGATCGGAAATTACTTTATCAGTAAGTTTCTTGTCTTTACAGGCAATAAGGAGGACAAAGAATAATGAAAGATAAGAAGATTTCTGCGGTTGTATCCGTTTATAATGAAGAATTATCTTTACGGCATTTTTATCAGGTGACTTCCGAAATTTTAGAGAAATGTGCATGGGATTATGAGATCGTTTTTGTCAATGACGGAAGTCAGGATAAAAGCATGGAAATCTTAACGGAATTTGCACAGGCAAATGAAAAAGTAAAAGTAGTGAATTTTGCAAGAAACTTTGGTCATGAAGCTGCTATGATCGCAGGGATCGATCATGCAGGCGGAGATGGGATCGTTTGTATGGATGCCGATCTGCAGCATCCACCGGAAAGCATTCCGGCAATCATTGAGAAATTTGAAGAAGGTTATGAAGTGATCTCCATGATCCGTACAAAGAATGTAGGTGCAGGGGTGATCAAAAAGATCACATCCGCAGCATTTTATCGTGTGCTGAATATGATGTCACCGGTTAAGTTTGAGAATAATTCTTCCGATTTTTTTGCGATCAGTAAGAATGTAGCCGAAGTTCTTCGGCAAGACTATAGAGAGAAAGTACGTTATCTGCGCGGATATGTACAGAGTGTCGGATTTAAGAAGACTACTTTGGAATTTGAAGCAAGAGACAGGGAAGCAGGAGAAAGCAAGTACAGTATCCGTAAGTTGATGCATTTTTCGATCAATGCATTATGCAGCTTTTCGGATCTGCCGTTAAAGCTTGGTATTTATTCCGGCATCTTTGTCGCATTGTGCGGAGTGATCTTAATGATCTATACGATCGTCAACAAGTTTGTCTATGGTGCGCCGGGAGGATATTCTACGATTATTGTGGCACTTTGCTTTATGTTTGCGATCACATTGATCATCATCGGTATTATCGGAGAATATATTTCGATTCTGTTTGCCGAGATCAAGGACAGACCAATCTACATTGTGCATAATGTCTTAAATGATGACAAGGCAGAAAAAGAAGAGGATACACATTAGAAAATGTTTCAAAATTTGAAAAGAAGCAGAGTGTATGGTATAATATTATAATTGCCTAGAGTATCTATTGTTTGATGCAGAACGCATACAGCGTTTGTTATAGGAAGAATGCGAAGGGGAGGTAAAGAATGCATTACGATTATCTGATTGTTGGTGCCGGATTATTTGGTGCAGTATTTGCACATGAGATGACAAAGGAAGGTAAGAAATGTCTCGTAGTAGAAAAGAGAGATCATATCGCCGGTAATATATATTGTGAAACAGTAGATGATATTCATGTTCATAAGTATGGTGCACATATTTTCCATACATCGAATAAAAAAGTATGGGACTATATCAACACATTTGCGGAGTTTAATAATTATATCAATTCTCCGGTCGCATCATATAAGGATGAGCTTTACAATCTTCCGTTTAATATGAATACGTTCAGTAAGATGTGGGGGATCAAGACACCACAGGAAGCAAAAGATATCATTGCAAAGCAGATCAAAGAACTGGATATCAAGGAGCCCAAGAATTTGGAAGAGCAGGCTTTGTCTTTGGTTGGTCAGGATGTTTACCAAAAGCTGATCAAAGGCTATACAGAAAAGCAGTGGGGAAGAGATTGCAAAGATCTTCCAAGCTTTATCATCAAGCGTCTGCCGCTTCGCTTTGTCTATGATAACAATTATTTCAATGATCGTTTTCAGGGGATTCCGATCGGCGGTTATACACCGATCGTTGAGAAGATGTTAGAGGGCTGTGATGTTTTATTAAATACCGATTATTTTGAATATCGCAAAACCAATCCGGATATTGCCGATAAAGTGGTTTATACCGGAATGTTGGATAAATATTTTGATTATAAGCTTGGTGTTTTGGAATACCGTTCTGTACGCTTTGAGCATGAAAGACTGGATACAGACAATTATCAGGGAAATGCCGTTGTTAATTATACAGAAAGAGAAGTGCCTTATACACGTATTATCGAGCATAAGCATTTTGAGTTTGGCACACAGCCGACAACGGTGATCTCGAAAGAGTATCCGAGCGAATGGAAGCTTGGTGACGAACCATATTATCCGGTCAATGATAAAAAGAATGAAGAGTTAGCAAACGGATATCGTGAGCTGGCGGCAAAAGAGGAAAATGTGATCTTTGGAGGTCGTCTTGGCGAATATCGTTATTATGATATGGATAAAGTAATTGAGGCTGCATTACAGGCTGCAGCAGCACAAAAAGCAGAGTAAACAAAAAGAACAGCATTTGGTGAAGGAGTGGAAAATGGCTAAAGTATCAATAATTATCCCGACATATAATGTAGAGATGTATCTGGTAGAATGTATGGAAAGTGTGATACATCAGACATTGAAGGATATAGAGATCATCTGTATCAACGATGGTTCTACAGATGGTTCTTTGGAAATTTTAAAAAGCTATGCGCAAAAAGATGACAGGATCGTATTGGTAGACAAAGAGAATGGCGGTTATGGTATCGCCATGAATATCGGTCTTGAGAAAGCAACCGGTGAATATATCGGTATCGTTGAGCCGGATGATTTTGTTAAGCTTGATATGTATGAATCATTGTATCAGATTGCTAAGGATAACGATCTTGATTTTGTAAAAGCAGATTTTTATCGTTTCAAAAGAACGGATGAAGATGATATGAACATGGTTTATAACCGTTTGTCTAAAAATCCGGAAGATTATAATAAAGTTTTTAACCCAAGCGAGGATACAGAAGCGATCCGCTATATTATGAATACCTGGAGCGGTATTTACAAAAAAGAATTTATCGAGAAGCATCATATCCGTCACAATGAGACACCGGGAGCTTCTTTCCAGGATAACGGATTCTGGTTCCAGACATTTATCTTTGCGACAAGGGCAATGATCGTAGACAAGCCATATTATATGAATCGTAGAGACAATCCGAACTCATCGGTTCATAATAGAGAAAAAGTATATTGCATGAATATCGAATACGATCATATCCGTGATATTCTTATGGAACATCCTGAGCTTTGGGAACGCTTTAAGGGAATGTACTGGTATAAGAAATACAATAACTACATCGGTACGATCCGTCGTATCGGGATGGAATATCGTCATGAGTTTGTGGAACGATTCAGTGCAGAATTTAAGCGCGGCTTAGAGAAGAAAGAATTAGATCCATCTGTATTTTCGGTAGCAGCATGGAAGAAGATCCAGGTAGTGGCAGCAGAACCGGATACATTTTATAAAGTATGGGTTGTTGCCGGCGTAACCGAAAGAAAACTCAACAAGAAGATCATGCAGTTAGAAAGAAAGAACCAGAAACTTTCGAATGAACTTGCAATGATCAAAAGTTCAAAATCATACCGTATCGGACGCATTCTTTTGTTCATTCCACGTAAGCTTAAGGAATGGATCAAAGGGTCAAAGTAAGATTTTTCAGATAACAGACCGGGAGAAATCCCGGTAGAAGATCAGGGTTATAGATTGTAAAATAAGAAATGAGGTGTCATATGAATCATCCAAAAGTATCGGTGATCCTGCCGGTTTATAATGTAGAGAAATATTTAAAACAATGTATGGACAGTATTGTGAATCAGACATTGAAAGATATTGAGATCATTTGTGTAGATGATGGTTCAACAGATGCATCTCTTTCAATCTTGAAAGAATATGAAAAAGAAGATGACAGAGTAAAAGTGATCTGTCAGCAGAATGCCGGAGCCGGAGCAGCCCGTAACAACGGACTTTCGATCGCAACCGGTGAATATCTTTCTTTTTTGGATTCCGATGATTTCTTTTCATTGGATATGCTTGAGAAGTCTTATGCACAGGCAAAAAAGGAAGATGCAGATCTGATCGTCTTTCGTTCCGATCAATACAGGGAAGACTTAGATAAGATCGTAAAAGTAAGCTGGACATTACGTGAAAAAGCATTGCCTCCGTATCGTCCGATGACACATAGAACCTTTACGGATAATGTGTTTAAAGTATTTGTAGGCTGGGCATGGGACAAGCTTTTTAAAAGAGAATTTGTATTAGAACATGAATTACAATTTCAAGAGCAGCGCACCTCAAATGACTTGCTGTTTGTTTTTTCGGCGATCGTATTGGCAAAAAGAATTACGATCTTAGATGAACCGCTTGCCCACCAGAGAAGAAATAATCCGAATTCTTTATCAAATACCAGGGAGAAATCATGGCAGTGTTTTTACAATGCTTTAACAGCTCTGAAAGATAATCTGGTGAAATTTGGACTTTACAAGGAGCTTGAGCAGGACTATATTAATTATGGGCTTCATTTTAGCTTATGGAATCTGGATACTCTGACAGGTGCAAAGAAAGAGGTTCTTTTTGATAAGTTGAAAAAAGAATGGTTTGCGGCATTAGGGATTGCAAACAAGCCAAAAGAGTATTTTTATAATAAAAAAGAATTTGCAAAGTTTGAAAAGATCATGAATCAGTCATTTCAGGAAGTATATCCTGATGCAAAGTGATCAGGAAGCTGTATTTTAGAAGAGTGCAATATGAATTTTAAAAATCAGAAAATATAATAGCAATATAAAATTTGACAGAATAAGAGGGCACAAGTACAATGAGGAAGCAATTATTTTTTTATTGTATCAGGGGTAGTGCATAATAGCATGGAGGAAAAGATGAAAGATATTAAGGTGTCGGTGATTATGCCGGTATATAATGCGGCAGAATATTTATCCCGGACATTAGATGATGTAACGAACCAGACATTGCGGGATATACAGATTATTTGTGTGGATGATGGTTCAAAAGACAATTCCCGTAAGATTGTAAAAGAATATCAGAAAAAAGATGAACGTATTCAGTTAGTAGAGCAGGAAAATAAAAATGCCGGAGCAGCCAGAAATCATGGAATGCAATATGCAAAAGGCAAGTATGTTGTTTTTTGGGATTCGGATGACCTCTTTTTGGAGAATGCATTAGAAACCATGTATCTACAGGCAGAAAAGACACAGGCAGACATCTGTATTTGTGCTGCCAGAAGATATGATAACCAGACAGGAAAATATTTCTCATCCGATGCTTATCTGCGTCTGGATTACCTGCCGGAAAAAGAAGTCTTTCAAAAGACTGATATTCCGGATCATATTTTTAATCTGGCAACTAATGTACCATGGAATAAGATGTTTCTACGAAGCTTTATTATAGAAAATCATTTGGAATTTCAGGAGATCCGTCAGGCGAATGATACATTCTTTACATTGAGTGCATTTTACTTTGCAAAACGCATTTCTTATGTGACGGATGTATTGATCTCCTATCGTGTCAATAATGAGCAGAGTTTATCGGGAAAAGCGTCTGATACTGTTTTTTGTGCGTATGATTCCTATTGCAAGACAAAGGAATTGTTAGAAAAGCAGCCGGATTATGAGTTGGTCAGGAGAAGTTTTTTAAACAGAGCGATCAGTGGTTTTTATCATGCATTAAACATTCAGACAAATTTTGCATCGTATCAGATGTTATATGAAAAACTTGTAAAAGAGGGTTTTGAGGAATTTGGTCTGACAAAATGCACGGAAGATTTTTTCTTTGACAGTTGGATGTACACGGATATGCATAATATGCTTGAGTGGGCGCCGGGAGATTTTCTGGTCCAGAAAAGTATGGTGCGTCGCTTGAACGTCGAGAAGGCAAATGCACAGAAAAAAGAGCTGAATGCCAAGCTTGCTGCCAAGACAGAGAAGATTGAATCGAAGGATCGCAGAATTGAGAAGTTGAATGCACGTATTCAGGAGCTGAAAGATAAAAATTATGAGATCATGAATACAAAGCGATATAAAGTGGCAAGTTTTTTTGCAAAACCTTTTGAATGGTTCCGTAAAAGAAATGCAGAACCGGAAGAAAAAGAATAAGGGTAATATTTATATTCAGGCAGTACATCGGTACTGCCTGTGTTTGTGTTGTTACCGCTTTTATTTTGTAATGCTGTATAGGTAGGCACGTCCCTTTGTGCCGTTTTTTTTAATTACACCGATTTCTCTTAGGATGTTGATTCCTGTCTGGGCATAGCGAAGTTTGATCTTAGCTTTCTTGGCAAACTCTTTTGCCGTGAAAATTTCCGGCAGTCCTTCCGGGATCAGGCATAGGTAATCCTCCTTCCTTGCTAAGAGGATCTCGTCGACAAGACGGACCGGGATGCGGTCATAACGTGTCGAACCTTTCTTTTTATCAGAACTCCAGCCATTAAGCAGACGATATTCCTTTGCATCGACAAACGTTAGACAGATCTGTAGATTTGAATTTGTCAGATAGGATTTGATCTTGTACAATTCGTAAAATGCATCAAAAGGCTTTCCTGTTTTTGGGGATTTTCTTTTCTTGCTGATCTCCCCGGTATTTTCATTGATCCAGTACAGCCATTTTGTATGAATGATCGGATACACGATTGTTACCGGATATTCTTCCAGAAACGTATCTAATTTTTTTCGCATTGCATTAAAACTTCCGGTCTGTATTTCAATGATTTCATTATCGCGGAAAATGTCCGCAACATATCCATTGATCCGTATTTCCTGATGAGTGTGATCCGGTTCATAAAAACGCTTGAGTACAGCATGCATTGTTTTTTCCTGTAACGTGCCAATACCGTTTTTGGCACGTTCTTTTTCTATGATATCTTCGCAGGCTGCATCAAAAAGTTTCTCATCGTATGCACTCACATTCATAATATGTTCCTCCGTAGTGTTGTTTCATGTACTTTCGGTATCTTCTCAAAACGAATCTTTTCGGCTGGATTTCCGATATAATAACTCTAAAATCCAAGCGTTGCACGCTTGTCACACTTTGTGCTTGAAGATTATATCGTTTAAAAATCCATCTCGAAAAATTTCGTTCAGAAGATTCCGAGAGTACATTATCTTTTTCTTTTAAAATACAACAAAATAATAATTATATTATAGGAGAAAATGTTATGTGTGAAAATAGTTTTTTGTGAATTAGGAAGATACATTTATTTTTGTTATTTGGGAAAAGAAAAGTTTTACGCATTTCGTTTTTTTTGCACTTTAAAGGGATAGAACAAGCTTTTTTGGTTAATACTTTGTAGCGAAGAAAATGACGAGTTATTGCATTGGAAAATGAGGAGCTTTTGATGCTATGGAAAAAGATATGACAGGAAAAGAATCAATACAGATGGAGCAAAAGAAGACGGATGTTTTTAGAGGGAATTATGACCAACGAAAGAAAGCAGTCGAAGAATTACTGCATTTGGATGTAAATTTTGATATTTTGCATAAAGAGCTGGTGATCGGGAATAAAAGGGCAGTATTATATTCTATTGACGGCTTTTTGAAAAGCTCGGTCATTGAGAAGATGTTAGAGTTTTTCAGTTCAATAAAAGCGGAAGACGTGCCGGAGAAATATGATGATTTTGTTAGGAAATTTGCACCTTTTGCTGATATTACAACGATTGAGACGCAAAAGGATTTTGTGAAATATGTCTTAGCGGGTTTGACTTGCTTTTTTATTGAGGGATATCAGCAGGTTCTTGCATTTGATCTGAGAGAATATCCGGGCAGAAATGTAGACGAACCGGAAAAGGACAAGGTGCTTCGTGGTTCAAGAGATGGTTTTATCGAAGCGTTGATCCCGAATGCCGGTCTGATACGACGAAGGATCCGGGATACCAATCTGATCTTTCAGATGGAAAATGTCGGGCGAAGTTCGAAGACGGATGTTGCCGTGATCTATATGAAGGATCGCGTTAAGCCGCAGGCTTTACAAAATGTGATACAAAAGATCCAAAAAATTAATGTGGATTCCCTGTCGATGAACAAAGAAAGCCTGGCTGAAGTGCTTTTCCCGAGAAGCTGGTATAATCCATTTCCGAAGTTTAAATATACAGAGCGACCGGACGCCACAGCGGCCTGTCTGTTAGAAGGCAGTATTGTGATCATGGTGGATAATTCACCGGCTGCAATGATTATTCCGACTTCTTTATTTAGCATACTTGAGGATGCAAACGATTATTATTTTCCGCCGATCACCGGCACATATCTGCGTCTGACACGTATTATAACGAGTATAGTTGCAATTTATATTACACCATTGTTTCTGCTTCTGATCGAACATCCTGAATGGGTACCACAGGTATTTGATTTTATTTTGATCGAAGATGAAGTAAATGTACCACCGGTGATCCAGTTTCTGATATTGGAATTTGCGATCGATGGTTTGAAGATGGCATCAATCAATACGCCTAATATGCTGACAACGCCGCTTAGTATCGTTGCCGGTATCGTTTTTGGCGATTATACGGTAAATTCCGGCTGGTTTAATTCGGAGATCATGCTATATATGGCATTTGTCGCAGTTGCGAATTATACACAGGCGAATATGGAATTGGGTTATGCGATCAAGTTTTTCAGAATGTTATGTCTGATCTTAACGGCAGCTTTCGGACTGGGTGGTTTTATTGTTGGAAGTTTACTGATTGTCGCTGCCTTGTTTTTAAATCCTGTTTTGAATGGCAGAGGATATCTCTTTCCGCTGTTCCCGTTTGATGGGCAGCAACTTTTGCGACGATTTTTTCGTGTGTCTCTGCCTTATGTCGAAAAAAAGACAAAAACCAGTCAAAAATAGTTACTGTCCATAAAGGAAAATTTTGTATGGTTTTTTCTTTTTTCGATTTATTTGTTGGATTTAATTTATAGATTTTATAGAATTGTTGCAGAAAAGCCTGAAAGTAAGTCAGAAATATTGTAAAAATATCTGAAAGTATGCTGAAAATGTTGTAAAATTTTCCGGTTTTTATACACTTCAAATTGATTTTATGACTTGTATTTTAATAAGAAGTGTGATAAGATACGTTCGGCACTTGGGGAAAAGTACTTTTTCAAGTGATTTTTTGCTTTATATGTAGTCCGATAAAGCAGACGCGAAATATGCTATAGCGAGAGATAGTATACGAAAAAACGATGACGCACTCGTGCAGTAAGGGATTTGATTGACTGTTTTGAGCCGCCACCGAAGGTACACCGGGAAAAAGAGACATAGGAGGCGTTATATTATGAAGAGTTGCAAGAAA
>ERZ779889.2777-NODE-2777-length-13760-cov-4.142430_pt1 | contig 13760 bp, 11 predicted proteins | sample MGYA00511030_ERZ779889 | MGnify/ENA primary metagenome ERZ779889 (study PRJEB29588, sample SAMEA2160616) | human gut metagenome | biome: human gut; feature: human-associated habitat; material: faeces | place: Denmark | collected 2008/2010 ...
CCCGCAAACGGTTGTTGTGCCTGCGCGCGGAGGCTTGGGCGATAATGTGGAATTACAGGCCAACACAATTGCCACGGTTCTGGCGCAGCGTATGGGTGCGTCATACCGGCAGCTTTATGTACCTGACAGTGTCAGCGAAGAAATTTTAAACAGCATTCTTGCAGAAGATACCGGCGTTAAGGCCGTTGTCGATATAATTAAGCAGGCTGATATTTTGGTTCACGGCGTTGGTCAGGCATCTGTTATGGCAAGGCACCGCCGTATGGCGCCGGAGTTTATTCAAAAACTTTTGGCTGACGGCGCTGTCGGTGAGGCGTTTGGTCAATACTGCGCCTTGGACGGCAGGCAGGTTTATATGACTAATAATGCCGGGCTGATGTTACAGGATTTGCCGAAAATAGGCACTGTTATCGGCGTCGCCGGCGGGCGCAGCAAGGCGGAGGCAATTTTATCCGTTATCCGCGCATCACGGCAGGATATTTTAATTACTGATGAAGCGGCAGCGCATTATATTGCCGATATGCTTGAAGAATAAGTTAGTACGCACTTTAGTGCAAACATAAATATGTATTTTAAAGGAGGATTTTATTATGACAAAAGTAGGTATCAATGGTTTTGGCCGTATCGGCCGCAATGTTTTCCGTGCTGCATTCAACAATCCCGAGGTTGACATCGTTGCCGTAAACGATTTAACCGATGCAGCTACCCTTGCACACCTTTTGAAATATGACTCCATTCATGGTACTTTTGACCATGATGTTACTGCCGAAGGCGATTATCTTGTAGTTGATGGCAAAAAAGTAAAAGTATTGGCGCAGACCGATCCGGCTAAACTGCCCTGGGGCGAACTTGGCGTTGAAATTGTTGTAGAATCTACCGGCCGCTTTACCGAAGGCGCAAAAGCTAAAGCTCATCTTGATGCAGGCGCTAAAAAAGTAATTATTTCCGCTCCGGCTAAAGGCGAAGATATTACCATTGTTATGGGTGTAAATGAAGATAAATATGAAGCTGATAAACACAATATCATTTCCAATGCTTCCTGCACCACTAACTGCCTGGCTCCGTTTACCAAAGTTCTGCTGGAAAACTTCGGTATTGTAAGCGGTTTGATGACTACCGTTCATTCTTACACCAATGACCAGAGAATTTTGGACCTGCCGCATAAAGACCTGCGCCGTGCACGTGCTGCTGCACAGTCCATTATTCCGACCACTACCGGAGCTGCCAAAGCTGTTTCTCTGGTACTTCCGGAAGTTAAAGGCAAACTGAATGGTTTTGCAATGCGTGTTCCGACTCCGAACGTTTCCATTACTGACTTGACTGTATTGCTTGAAAAAGATACTACTGCCGAAGAAATTAACGCAGCTCTTAAAAAAGCCGCAGAAGGCGAACTGAAAGGCATTATGGGCTATAATGAATTGCCGCTGGTATCCCGCGATTACAATGGCTGCCCGCTCAGCTCTATTGTAGACGGACTTTCTACCATGATGGTAGGCCCGCGTATGGCTAAAGTTGTTGCTTGGTATGATAATGAATGGGGCTACAGCAACCGCGTTATCGACCTTGCCTGCTACATTGCTTCCAAAGGACTGTAAGAAGGTGGCTTAATGGATAAAAAAACATTATGCGATTTAGAGCTTGACGGCAAAAAAGTCCTCGTGCGCGTTGACTACAACGTGCCGATGGATGCCGAAGGCAAAATTACGGATGATACCCGTATGACAGCATCGCTTGATACTTTGCATTACCTGCTGGAACATGGGGCTGCCGTTATTTTAATGGCGCACCTGGGACGTCCGAAAGGAGAAGTGAACAAAAAATATTCGCTGGAACCTGTTGCCAAACATTTAAGCGAACTGCTTGATATGCCTGTTGCTTTTGCGCATGATTGCATCGGCACAGAAGCAGAGAAAATGGCGGCAGCATTAAAACCGGGCGAAGTTTTGATGCTGGAAAACCTGCGTTTTCATAAAGAAGAAGAAAAAAATGATTTTGGCTTTGCCGAAAAACTGGCAGCGCTTGCAGATTGCTATGTTAATGATGGCTTTGGCGTATCGCACCGCGCCCATGCTTCGGTAGAAGGCGTAACGCATTTTCTGCCGTCAGCGGCAGGCTTCCTGCTTGAAAAAGAAATTAAATTCATCGGGCGTGCCGTTACCAATCCGCTGCATCCGTATGCGGCAATTATCGGCGGCGCTAAAGTTTCCGATAAAATCGGTGTAATTGAAAACCTGCTGGATAAAGTTGACGTACTGCTTATCGGCGGCGGTATGGCAAACACTTTCCTGGCTGCCCAGGGTTATAAAATGGGTAAATCCCTTGTTGAAGAAGATAAACTTGACCTTGCCCGCAGCCTGCTTGCCAAAGCAGAAAAGAACAACGTAAAAATGCTTTTGCCGGTTGACTTGGTAATGGCATCTGCCTTTGCAGCTGACGCCGATACTAAAATTGAACGTATTGACAGCCTGACTCAGGATTATATGGCGCTTGATATCGGTCCTGAAAGCCGCTTGCAATATGAAGCTGCATTGCAGGGCGCTAAAATGATTGTTTGGAACGGACCTATGGGCGTGTTTGAAATGGATGCTTTTGCACATGGCACAGAAGCTGTTGCCGAAGCAGTTGCCAAAAGCAGGGCAATCAGCATTGTAGGCGGCGGCGATAGTGTCGCTGCTATTGAAAAGACAGGCCTGGCATCTAAAATAAGCCATATCAGTACCGGCGGCGGCGCAAGCCTTGAATATCTGGAAGGCAAAGTGCTGCCCGGCATTGCTGCGCTGGATGACCTTCGCCGCAAAATGATTGCCGGCAACTGGAAAATGCACAAAACTGTAAGCGAAGCAGTGGAACTTGCCGAAAGTGTTGTTGAAGAAACTAACGGCACGCTGAATGAAGTGGTAATTTTCCCGCCATTTACGGCATTGGAAACCGTTGCCGATGCTATTGACGGCAAACATGTTGGCTATGGCGCGCAGGATTTGTTCTGGGAAGATGAAGGAGCATACACCGGCGCTGTAAGCGGCAGAATGATTGCCGATATTTGTGCTGAATACGTTATTGTAGGGCATTCCGAACGCCGCACTCTGTTTGGCGATAACGAAGTTGCAGTTGCCAAAAAACTGCGTGCTGCCTACAGAAACGGTTTGAAACCTGTATTATGCGTTGGAGAAAATGCCGAAGAACGTGCTGAAGGAAAAACTTCACGCAAAATCAGCATGCAGCTTCAAAGCGCACTGAAAGGCATTACCGCAGAAGAAGCAGAAAACATGGTTATTGCCTATGAACCGTTGTGGGCTATTGGTACCGGCAATGCTGCTACTGCGGCAGATGCGCAGGAAGTTGCAGTATTAATCCGCAATAAAATAGAAAAAATCTTTTCGGAAGAAGTTGCACGCAAAGTACGCATTTTGTACGGCGGCAGCGTAAACGAAAAGAATGCTGCTGACTTTGTACAGGGCGAAATTGACGGCGTATTAGTTGGCGGCGCAAGCCTTAAAGCAGATAGCTTCAGTGCGATTGTACGCAGTGTGTGAGGCAGATATGAAACCTTTAATGCTTATGATTTTGGACGGCTGGGGCATTGCCCCGGCCGGGCCTTATAATGCGGCAAAAACGGCCGCTACGCCTCAGCTTTCCAAATTGTTCCAGATTTATCCTCATACGCGGCTTAAAGCATCCGGAAATGCGGTAGGACTGCCGGAAGGGCAGATGGGCAATTCAGAAGTAGGGCATTTAAATATTGGCGCAGGGCGCATAGTTTACCAGGAACTTACACGCATTACCAAGGCCTGCGAGGAAGGCACGCTTTTGCAAAACAAAGCACTGCTTAATTGTATGGAGCAGGTAAAGCAAAACGGCGGCGCACTGCATTTAATGGGCTTATTAAGTGACGGCGGCGTACATAGCCACGAAAAACATTTGTGGGCACTTTTAAAAATGGCTAAATTGCAGGGCATAGCAAAAGTTTATGTGCATGCTTTTTTAGATGGACGTGATGTTGGCCCAAGCACAGCGCTTACCTATATTGAACGACTTGAAAAAGTAATGGCGGAAACAGGCTGCGGGCAAATTGCAACCGTAAGCGGCCGCTATTATGCTATGGACCGCGATAAACGCTGGGAACGTACACAAAAAGCTTATGATGCGATGACGCAGCACACTGGCAATGTGTTTGCCACGGCGGCTCAGGGCATTGAAGCAAGTTACGCCGCAGGCAAAACGGATGAATTTGTAGAGCCGTTTATTGTTGAAAGCCAGGCTGACAGCCGTATAAAAGATGGCGACGGCATTGTTTTTTATAACTTCCGTCCCGATAGGGCAAGGCAGCTTACACGCGCTTTTTGCGATGAAGATTTCCAAGGCTTTGAACGCAGCAAATTAAATGTTGCGTTTGTATGCATGACTCAGTATGATGCAACCATCAATGCAGCAGTTGCTTTTCCTCCGGAAAGTTTAAATAACACCTTGGGTGAGGTGCTGGCACAGCATAGCCTGCATCAGCTGCGCATTGCCGAAACTGAAAAATATGCGCATGTAACCTTCTTTTTTAACGGCTGGGTAGAAGAACCTAACCAATTTGAAGACAGGGTGCTTATTCCTTCGCCGCAGGTTGCAACCTATGATTTGCAGCCGGAAATGAGTGCATACGAAGTTACGGATAAACTTCTGGCTCTGCTTGATGAAAATAAATATGACGTTATTATTTTAAACTTTGCCAACCCGGATATGGTTGGGCATACCGGCATAATGGAAGCGGCTGTTAAAGCCATGGAAACCGTTGATGCCTGCGCAGGCAAAATTGCTGATAAAGTTTTAGCAATGGGCGGCGTGCTGTGCATTACGGCAGACCACGGCAACCTTGAAAAAATGTATGATGATGAAGCCAAGCAGTCGTATACTGCTCACACTACCAATCCGGTACCGTTTTTATTGGTAAGCAAAAACAAATACCGTTTGCACGAAGGCATTTTAGCAGATATTGCCCCCACCATGCTGGAACTTCTTGGCATTAGCCAGCCGGCAGAAATGACGGGGCGCAGCCTGATAGAACACTAATTAAAATACGAGGTGAATTACTGATGGCAATGATTACCGAAGTTTACGCAAGAGAAATACTCGATTCCCGCGGCAACCCGACTGTTGAAGTGGAAGTATGGCTGGAAGACGGTTCTGTTGGCCGTGCCGCCGTACCTTCCGGCGCATCTACCGGCGCACACGAAGCAGTTGAACTGCGCGACGGTGATAAAGAACGTTATTGCGGCAAGGGCGTATGCAAAGCCGTTGATAATGTTAACGATGTAATTGCCGAAGCTCTTATCGGCCTTGAAGCAACCCGCCAGACCGAAATTGACGAAATGCTTATCCGCCTTGACGGCACTCCGAATAAAGGCAAATTGGGCGCTAATGCAGTTCTTGGCGTATCCATGGCAGTTGCAAAAGCTGCAGCAAATTCCTGCGGTTTGCCGCTGTACCTGTATTTGGGCGGCGTAGCTGCACAGGAACTGCCGGTGCCGATGATGAACATTTTAAACGGCGGTCAGCATGCAGATAACAATGTAGACATTCAGGAATTTATGATTATGCCTGTTGGCGCAAAATCCTTTACCGAATGCCTGCGCATGAACGTAGAAATTTATCATACCCTTAAAGCACTGCTTAAAGAAAAGGGCCTTGGCACAGGTTTGGGCGATGAAGGCGGCTTTGCTCCGAACTTGGAATCCAACGAAGAAGCCATTGCCGTTATTTTGGAAGCCGTTGAAAAAGCAGGCTACAAACCCGGCAAAGATATTGTAATGGCGCTTGACGTTGCTTCCAGTGAATTTTACCAGGACGGCAAATACAATATGGAAGGCGAAGGCGTTGTAAAAACCAGCGATGAAATGATTGAGTATCTTGCAGCATTGTGCAAAAAATACCCCATCATCTCTATTGAAGACGGCCTTGCCGAGGACGATTGGGAAGGCTGGCAGAAACTTACTGCCAAACTTGGCAAAAAAGTACAGCTTGTTGGCGATGACCTGTTTGTAACCAACGAAGAACGCCTTAAAAAAGGTATTGAAAAGAAAGTAGGCAACGCTATTCTTATTAAAGTAAATCAGATTGGCACGCTTACAGAAACTTTCCGCGCTATTGAAACTGCTAAACGCGCAGGCTATACCTGCATTATTTCTCACCGCAGCGGTGAAACCGAAGACACCACGCTTTCTGATATCGCAGTTGCAGTTAATGCAGGGCAAATTAAAACCGGCGCACCGGCAAGAACCGACCGTGTGGCTAAATATAATCAGCTTCTGCGTATTGAAGAAGACCTCGGCAGCGCAGCCAAATATAAAGGCATGGAAGTATTCTACAATCTTCATAAATAATCGGGGCGCATAAAATGAATTTTGGCTTTGACCCTTTAAAATACAAGTACCCATCGCGCCGAAGCGTAATGTACGGCACAAAGGGTATGGTATGCAGTTCGCAGCCGCTTGCTGCACAAGCCGGGCTTGATATGATAAAAAAAGGCGGCAATGCAGTAGATGCAGCCATAGCAACCGCCATTGCGCTTACAGTTTTGGAGCCTACCAGCAACGGGCTTGGCAGTGATGCCTTCGCACAAGTATGGATTGACGGCAAACTGTACGGTTTAAATGGCAGCGGCTACGCACCTGCACTGCTTACACCTGATTGTGATGCCTTAAAAGGCAAAACGGCAGTTCCGGAACGCGGTTGGGAATCGGTAGACGTACCTGGTGCTGTATCAGCATGGGCTGAACTGCATAAACGTTTTGGCAAACTGCCTTTTGCCGAACTGTTTGAGCCTGCCATTGAATATGCGGAACATGGTTATCCGGTATCGCCTGTTATCAGCAGGCTTTGGAATGAAGGGCTTGCAATTTTTGAACCATATAAAAATAACGAAGCCTTCCGCGGCTGGTTTGAAACTTTCACTAATGAAGGTAAAACGCCGGCAGCAGGCACTGTTGCCAGACTGCCGCAGCAGGCTAAAACTCTGCGCCTTATCGCGGAAAGTTATGGCGAAACTTTTTACCGCGGCGAAGTGGCAGATGCTATTGACGCATTTTCCAAAGCTACGGGCGGCTATATCCGTAAAAGCGATTTAGCGGCATACCGTGCTGAATGGGTAGAACCCATAAGCATAGATTACCGCGGTTACCGCGTGTGGGAACTGCCTCCAAACGGACACGGCATTGTTGCGCTGATGGCGCTTAATATTTTGCAGGGCTTTACACATAATGCCAAAGATTGTGCTGAAAACCTGCATCATGAAATAGAAGCCATGAAGCTGGCTTATGCCGATGGGCGCAAATATGTAGCCGACCCGCGTTATATGAAAGCGCAGGTAAAAGAACTTTTAAGTGAAGAATATACATTGCAGCGCCGTGCGCTTATTGGTGAACAGGCAATTATGCCGCAGCCGGGCAGTCCGTTCTGCGGCGGTACGGTTTATTTGTGTACGGCAGACGGCGATGGCAATATGGTTTCGTACATTCAAAGTAATTTTCAGGGGTTTGGCAGCGGCATAGTAGTGCCTGGTTACGGCATAGCCTTTAATGACAGGGCATCCGGTTTTGTGCTGGAGCCTGAACATGACGACTATCTTGTGCCGCTAAAGAAACCTTACCATACAATTATACCCGGCTTTTTGACCAAAGACGGCAAGGCTGTAGGCCCGTTTGGCGTAATGGGCGGTTATATGCAGCCGCAGGGACATTTGCAGGTAATCCATAATGTAATAGATTTTGGCATGAACCCGCAGGAAGCACTTGATTGTCCTCGTTGGCAATGGATTGAAGGCAAAAAGGTTATGATTGAAGCAGGCGTTGGTGAAGAAATTATTAATGCTTTGCGCGCCCGCGGGCACGAGCTGATTGTAACCGATGACTTTATTGATTTTGGCAGAGGGCAGATGATTTGGCGCAGTGATGACGGTGTGCTGGTTGGCGCAACGGAACCACGCGCTGACGGTATGGTTGCTGTTTGGTAAAAACATAATAATAACAAACGGAAGTGTTAAGCACTTCCGTTTTTCTTTTACTTTTGTAAAAAGCTCTGCAAAATGTTAAAATAGATTTGTATTTATTTTTTATGAAGGGCGGATAGTATGGGCTTTACGGATATAATACTTATTTTAATAATTATTTTGCAGCTTGTAGTTTTGGTTGTGCTGTACCGCAGCAGGGCAAATGCTGTTGATGAAACGGATTTACTGGAAATAGTGCGCCAGTTTGAAGCAACGGAGCGGCGAATGTATGAAGGTTTGCGTGATTTGCGCAGTGAACAGGCTACTTTGGCACGCGCAGCTAGGCTGGAAAATCAATCGGCGGCAGACAGACTGAGTGAACAGCTTGATAAACGCTTTGATAAAATAGGAGCATCAACTGAGAAAAATTTAGAAGAAATCCGTGCTATTGTCGATGAAAAATTAAACGCTACACTTGAAAGACGTCTTGGCGAGAGTTTTAGCCTTGTCAGCCGCAGGCTGGAAGAAGTACACCGCGGTCTTGGCGAGATGCAGAGCCTTGCTGGCGGCATTGGTGATTTAAAGCGTATTTTAAGCAATGTTAAAAACCGCGGCATTTGGGGCGAAATGCAGCTTAAAGTGCTTTTGCAGGATATGCTTGCGCAGGAGCAATATGGAGAAAATATTGCCGTAAAGCCGGGCTCTGCTGAACGAGTGGAGTTTGCGTTAAAACTGCCTGGCAAAAACGAACAGACTGTGTGGCTGCCGGTGGATGCCAAGTTTCCGCAGGAGGACTACCAGCGGCTGCTTGAGGCAAGGGAAAATGCAGATGCCGGTGCTGCTGATGCTGCGTTAAAACAGCTTGAAAAACGCCTTAAAAGCGAGGCGGCAGATATTAACTCCAAATATATTTGCCCGCCGTACAGTACAGATTTTGCTGTGATGTATTTGCCAACCGAAGGGCTTTTTGCTGAAGCTGTAAATATTGCAGGTCTGCTGGAGGAATTACAGCGTAAATACCGTGTTTGTGTGGCCGGGCCTACGACTTTGGCCGCACTGCTGAACAGTTTGCAGGTAGGGTTCCGCACTTTGGCTATTGAAAAAAGAACGGGTGAAGTATGGCGCATTATTGCCGGTGTTAAACAGGATTTTGTTGTGTTTGCCACACTGCTTGATAAAACGCGCAAAAAATTGCAGGAGGCCAGCGGACATATTGAAGCAGCGGAGCGCCGCAGCCGTGTGATTAATAAAAAGCTGTACCGTGCTGAAAGTTTTGAAGATGATTTTGAAACTCCGCAGGAATTTGACGGCTTGCAGGATAAAAATGACAGATAAAATAAAAAGGCAGCCAAAGAGGCTGCCTTTTAAAGTTTGCAGACAAGTTATTTGGTTTCGCTTTTAAGCGGGGTTTCAAAATAAACGCTGGTGCTTGGGAAAGCGCAGGATGCGCCATTTGCTTCCATAATTTTCATAATGTCAAGATTGATTTGTTCCCGCGCAGCCAAAAATCCGTTGGTATCGCTGGCTTTGGTATAGCAAGCAATAAAAATATTCAGGCTGCTGTCTGCATAATCGCGGAAGTAAACCATTACCGTATCGCTGTAAACAAGTTCGCTGTTTTGCAGGTAACTGCGTATATCGCCAACAAGTTTCTGCATTTGGTCGTGCGTTGTATCATAGGTTACGCCCAATAAAAATTCAATGCGGCGCTTTTCGCGTTTGGTGTAGTTAATAATTGGTGTGTTGGATAAAAGAGAGTTTGGTACATATACAAGTTCCTGCGGAAAGGTGCGGATGCAGGTACTGCGAAAAGTTATTTTTTCTACAGTTCCTTCCACGCCGTTGGCAGATATCCAATCGCCTACCCTAAAAGGTTTATCCAAAATAATTACAAAACTGCCGAATACATTTGCCAGGGCATCTTTGGCGGCAAAGGCAAGCGCCAGGGAACCTATACTTAAGCTTGCGAGCAGGCCGCTCATATCATAGTTCCATTCTTTGGCAACCATCAGCGTAGCAATAACGGCAAGTAAAATACGCATCATGGTGGAAAGAATATTGGCAAGGGAATCTTCAATATGAATATCGGCATGCGTTAAAAGGCGCAGCGCAAAGCCGTGGGTGATATCGCTGATATTGAATATGCCCCAGAAAATACAAATAATAAAACTGCTGCGCAAAATTCTGTCGATTGATGGATGCTCAGTAACGAAGGTTAGCGGCGAGCAGTTAAGGGCAGCATAAATGCCGAGGATGAAAAGATAGATATGTATAGGTTTGGCAAAAGCGTCTAAAATATCGCCGCCATAATCAAAAGACATTTTGTTGTTTAAAAGCATTAAAAACCGCAGTATAACGGTACGGTAAAGATAGCGCACAAGCATGAAGCCGCAGAAAACCAGTATCGGTTTCAGCCACGGCGTTAAAGTCAAAGTAATCTGTTCCATATAAACTCCTTAAAGTATTTAGTATAAATATTTTAACATTTTGGCGGCTTAAAAACAATAATTCACAAAAGTTACAAATAAATAGGCATTGTTTGTGTTATAATATTGTCAGCAATTAACATAAGGAGGCAGGTTATGGAATATTTCTTGGAAGCATTGGCAGCAGCCTTTATAGTTATTGTTGGGCCGCTGTTGACTTTGGTTGGCTTGCCTGGCAACACGCTGATGCTTTTGGCAGGGATAGGATTTGCCTGTTTTGACGAAGCGAAATATTTTGACGGGCGCATTTTATCTGCGCTGGTGCTGATTTATGTTTTTGGTGAATTGTGGGAGTTTGTAGTATCGTTTTTTGGTATCCGCAGGCATAAACTGCCCTGGAGCGTGGTTGGGCTTATAGGCATCGGCACGTTTATCGGCGCTGTGCTGGGTACGGGGGTTTTTCCGGTGTTCGGCAGCGTGCTGGGCGGCGCCATGGGTTCTTTTGTAATGGCGTTTGTGTATGAGTATTCGCAGACTATGGACTGCGACGATGCTTTTGAACTGGCATGGAAAGCAGCCAAACTGCAATTTATTGCGATTGTGGGCAAGGTTGTGGCAGCGGCGGCAATGGCGATACTGCTGGTTAAGCAAATCTTTTTAAATACTTAAGGAGGAAAGCATGAACAGCATGAAATTTAAGTTTTTGCACAATAATTTTAATGTGCTTGAACTGGGAAGAAGTATGTATTTTTATGAAGAAGCGCTGGGGTTAAAAGAAATCAGGCGCATTACCGCTGAGGACGGCAGTTTTATTCTGGTTTACCTCGGCGACGGCGAATCTCCGTTTGAACTGGAGCTTACCTGGCTGCGCGACCGTAAGGAGCCTTACAACCTTGGGGATAATGAATTCCATCTTGCCTTTGGCGTTAAGGATTTTGAAGCTGCACATGCCAAACATAAGGAAATGGGCTGTATTGTTTATGAAAACCCGAAAATGGGCATTTACTTTATTGCAGACCCGGACGGTTACTGGCTGGAGATTTTGCCCTTAAAACCCGTAAAAAAATAAGGGATGTGAAATTATGGCAGATTTAAAACAAATGACGGTTGTAACCAGCGGCAAGCTGCGCCAGGCGGCGTATGATTTGCTGGATGCCGAAACAAATCTGCTGGCGTGGAAAGAAGGCGGGCGTACGCCGGACAGCATTTTTGACGGCTGGCTGGCACAGGCAGATGCCTTATATTCTATCGGCAACATTAAGATTAATGATGAACTTTTGGCAAAAGCGCCTAAATTAAAAGTTATTGCTCAGGCTTCTGTCGGCTATGATAACATTGATATTGCTGCATGCCACGCACGCGGCATTAAAGTGGGCAATACTCCGCGTGTGCTTTCGCCTGCCGTTGCAGATTTAGCCTATGGGCTGATAATTGACAGCGCCCGTAAAATTGCGCGCGGCTGGCAGCATGTACAGAGCGGCAAATGGGGCGAACGTAAAGGCCTTGGCTTTGGCGTAGATTTGGCAGGCAAAACGCTTGGCATTGTAGGCATGGGGGACATTGGCAGCCGTGTTGTAAAACGTGCTTTAGCAAGCGATATGCGTGTTGTTTATTATAACCGCCGCCGCCGCAGTGATGATACTGCTTTAGGTGCGGAATATGTAAGCTTTGATGAGCTTTTAAAACAGGCTGACTTTGTACTTGTTACAGTTCCGCTGACAACAGAAACGAAAGGCATGTTTGGCAAAGCACAGTTTGATGCTATGAAAGACGGCGTACGTTTTATTAATATTGCCCGCGGTAAAATAGTTGATACTGATGCGTTGTATGAGGCGCTGGCAAGCAAAAAAATTGCCTATGCCGCGCTTGATGTTACAGACCCGGAACCGCTGCCCGGCACGCATAAGCTGCTGACGCTTGATAATATTACCGTAACGCCGCATATAGCCACATCTACTGTGGAAACACGTGATGCTATGGCAAAACTGGCAGCCGAAAATATTTTGGCAGGCTTGAGCGGTTTGCCGCTTCCTGCGGAAGTTAAAGAATAAAATGCAATAAAAAAACGGAGTACGTTTTGTACTCCGTTTTTTGTTTAATCATTTATTTCTTAGGAAGGGAAGTTAGGTAATCAATGGATGAACCGTCATCAAAAGCAACATTGGTTAAATAAGCATTCCATTTAATTTTACCAAGGTCACTGCTGATAACTTCTGCATCCTGTTTTACATATGGATTAAGTTCAAAATCAAATTTATAAAGTTTTGTTGCTCCGTTTTTAAGCACGGCGTTGCTGGCAAAACTGCCGCTGTAAAAAACTTTTCCGTCATCGCCGTAAAGTTCAAGCATACCAGTAATATAATTAATGTTTTTACCGGAGGTATTAGTAAGGTTTATTTCGGTTTCCAACATGCGGATGATGGTGGAATAATGTACGGAAGTGATTTGCAGCAGCTTTTTATCAAGCTTTACATTTTGTTCAATCTGCGCAGCAATAGGTTTGTTGAGTTCTGTCAGTTTTTCCGCAACGGCTGCTTCGCGCTGGTGCATAAAATCCTGTAAGTTGGTAATTTGCAGCAGGCGCCACATGCCGTCATCAAGCTGCTGCATTTTTATTTTTAAAATAAAATCGCTGCTTAAATTTTCGTCATGCAGTTTGATGTTTACCAGGGCATTCTCTCCATCTATATCGGTGCTTTCAACGCCTTCATATTTTAAAGAGCCGAAACCGGTGCGGTTTTTAAGATTATCGACTATTTCAGCGCCGTTTTCGTTGCCTTCCGGTACGGATTTATGGGCTTCGGTTTCACTGCTTTGTTTATCACCATGGATAATATAATTGCGCGTTTCGTTTTCAAGCAGCGGCACGGCAAGCCCTTTAATGCCTTTAACAATAGCAACGATGATAGGATTAGCGTTTTTGTCTTCACCGAAAGTGACAGCAACAACATCGTCATAAGCATTGCTGTACAAAGTATCCATATCAACGTGTTTTTCAAATGTTTTAAGGTCATGCTGGCGTACTGCATCTGCAATTAAAGTGAGGGAATGCTGCGGTGTTTTAAGCCAGTAAAAAAAGTACCAGCCGCTTACTGCAATTGCGAGCGCCGCCAGTACAGCAATAATTTTTTTTAATTTATCGTTCAAAAAAGACCCTCCCACATAAAAACTTTTTACATACAATATTATACTACTTGCACGTACTAATGCAATAATTTTGTGAAATTTTACCAAACTTTTGATAATTATTCTTATAGTTTTGTATATTTAAATAAAATTCTGCCAGAGCATAAAAAAACCGCAGATACGCTCTGCGGTTTAAAATTTGAAGTTGGTCGGGGCGGCGAGATTCGAACTCACGGCCT
>ERZ779889.2785-NODE-2785-length-13748-cov-5.445775_pt1 | contig 13748 bp, 7 predicted proteins | sample MGYA00511030_ERZ779889 | MGnify/ENA primary metagenome ERZ779889 (study PRJEB29588, sample SAMEA2160616) | human gut metagenome | biome: human gut; feature: human-associated habitat; material: faeces | place: Denmark | collected 2008/2010 ...
GTCGGGTGGTTGTGTGTTTCGTTTTTAAACTGAACAAGCCACGGCTCTTTTTTGCCGTCAATTTCAACATCAACATTGATTGAGCAGGCATTGATTTCCTCGCTCTCGTCGAGGTCGTCAACATAGCCGTGTTTTTTGAGATATTTTGTGCCGATGCACGCCATATCCATAAGGCAAACGATTTTGTCGGTTCTGCCTGCATAAAGGTCCGCTCTTGCCTCAAAATATTGGTCGAGCGCCTTTTCTATTGCGGCGGAATACTTGCCCTCATTTATAGTGATTTCATCAAGCTGTGTAGCAAAGGTGGTGTGACGGCAGTGGTCCGACCAATATGTATCAATTACCTTGATTTCGGTCAGTGACGGGTTGCGCTTTTCGTCGTTTTTGAAATAGTCGCGCACCCAACAAAGGTCCGCAACGCTCATTGCAAGACCCATAGAGCCGTGATAAGCCGCGATTTCGTCGTCGCTCATTTCGATAAAGCCGTCAATTCTTACAATGTCGGCGGGTACATCTGTTTTTATGTCGAGTGTTTCGGGGAGTTCCATTGATGCAACCCTTGATTCAACCGGGTTGATAATGTATGATTTGATTTTTTCAAACTCATCGTCTGAAATATCGCCCTTAACGGCTATTACTTTTGCCGACGCAACCTTCGGTCGCTCGCCTGCCGTCAAAAGCTGAATACATTGTGCCGCACTGTCTGCACGCTGGTCATACTGACCGGGCAGATATTCGGTTGCAAAATATTTCCAACCGTCATCAATTTTTAAATCATAATAAACATTGTCAAGGTTTGTTTCAGAAAAAACCTGCTTAACGGCAGAGTCAAACTCCGCGTCGCTCAAGCCTTGAGCATCATATCTGTTAATGATTCTCAAATCCTCAAGCCCCGTTAAGCCGACATTGCCGCGCAAGTCCTCTAAAATCTGACCTGCCTCAATATCGTTTCCTTTTTTCTTTTCGACGAATACACGATATACCTTTGCCATTTTCGCTCTCCTTGTGAAATAAATTTTCAAGTATCAATATGATAACATAAATCTTTTTTAATATCAACAAAGACATTATAAATTAATAATAAGAAATTAACCGTTGTTACACCCTCTTTTTAGTGTAAAATAACAAAAGGCATTAATATTAAACGGCAAAAGAATCCAAAAACAAAAAGCACCGAGTATAATAACTCGGTGCTGTGTCGATATTTTGTTATATGTCAAAATCCTCGTCAAGGTGCATTGATGTTATGTCGCGTACCATGCCGATTGTCGATTTTTTGCCGTCGGGCGATTCGATTATTTTGCGCCTTTCAACCACAACAAGGTGCTTGCCGCCTTTGATTTTGAGCGAATATGTCGTTTTTGTGACATTGCCTGTTTGCGATTGTGTTTCAATTGCGTGCGTTGCCATAACAATCTCGCGCGCACTGATAAGGTTTGCCAAATCGCCGTTGTATCTTTCAAAAAGCTCTTTGCGTGTAAAGCCCAAAAGTTTTATAAAGTCTTCGGATACAACATCAAGTTTAAACGGTTCCTCAAGGCTTGTGCAAAACAGGGGACCGGGCAGATTTTTAAACAGGCTCACCATTGTATCGGTCTGCCTGTCAGCCTTTTCCTCCTCCTGCTTTACTCTTGTAATATCTGTGAAAATTGCATGAAAAACAGGGCATTTGTCGCTGTCATAGCGCTGAATTGCCGAGTTCATTTTAACCCAAATAAATTCGTCTTTGTGGCGGTTGATTCTTATCTCTATATCAATCGGCTTTTTGGTTGCCATAGAGTTGCCGATTGCTTGAAAAACAAGGCTTCTGTCGTCGGGATAAATCAGCTCGTCAAGGCGATAAATTTGGTTTTTGTAGTTTTCCTTTGTAGTGTCAAAAAAGCGGCAGCAGGCACTGTTTAAATACAATGGCTCAAAGTGCATATCTTTGTTAACTTTGAACAAACACACGCCGCCCGTCACAAGGTCAATCAGGTTGTTCATTTCCTTGGCGGTTTCCTTGAGTTTTTCGGATTTTTCAACCGAGCGCGAAACATCCGCCATTGTCAGCCTGCAAAGTGTTGTTCCCTCAACATTTTGACCTGTGCAGTGAACATAAATATAGTTGTGTTCTTTGTTCTTTAAATAGAAATCAAAGTATATGTAAGGCGAGTTTTTTTTGCAAATGCAACGCATTATGTTTTCGCGCTCCTTGGGCACAAGTACATCGTGCAAAAAAAGCTTGCCTTGCTTTATTTTAGAAGGGTGAACACCCACAAAATCAGAAAAATGACTGTCGCAGTCAACCACAACAAGATTGTCTGCCTTGTCGATAACGCAGGTCATAAATTCAACCTCAAACGCCAAATCGTCGTTATCTAAAATTTTCATCACTCCCTTTGGCGATTTTCCGCCGCACATAGTCCTCTCTTACTATATTTTACCATTTGGAAATTATTTGTCAAATATCCGGCTGTTCGACGAATACCCTTGCTAATTGTATCACAAAGTCAAAAAAAGACAAGCCGTTATAAGAAATATTAAGGAACTGTTTAAATTCGTTTATAAATCAGTCACATCTTACAAATCACGCTCCGAAATTTTGTAAAATATAACCACATTCTTTTCATTGACCGTGTGTCGGAATAATTATATAATAAATATAATAGCATTTATAATACTAATTTTAGATTATTGTCTATTAACTCTATCCATACACTCGTTTTCAAGGAGGAATGAAAAATGAGAACAAAATCAAAAAGAGCAATCAGCATATTGCTCAGTGTTCTTATGGCAGTGTCCGGTATTATTCCCGCAATGAGCGCATTTGCGGCATCCGGCGACGGTGTTTTCGATAAAATCGAAATGAAGCTTTTTTATGCCGACACCGACACGGTCGTTCCCGAATATCAGGAGGACGGCAAAACCACCTTTATTCAGTATATGAAAGAGGGCGACGAGCTTCAGCTTACATATAAGCTGATTGATTCGGTCGCTCCCGACAACAGCTATGTCAAATGGCACAGCGAAAACCCTGTTCTTGTCGATGTTGACCAAACGGGTAAAATCAAGGCATTCGACTCGTCAAAGGGTGCCGTTATTCAATCTTGGATTGATAACGAGGTCAAGCCTATCCCTATAATCGGTAAGCCACTCGGCAAGGTGCTTGAAAAAGCATTTTTCAACGATAAAATCGACCTCGACAGTATGGATACCGAGGAGATTGTCGATATTTTGGTTAAAGCTCTCGGCTCCGAAAGCTGGATTGCCAACTATATTGAGGCATATAAGGGCAAGCTTATCGATTCGCTTAGAGTGTACCTTGACAAGGTAAACACGCCGATTGTGTGCGAGCTTTACGACCCGAGCGTTTCCGACACAAAGCCTGTTTCAACGGCAAGCGTAAATGTCACCGTTAAAAAGTGTGAGGAATGGTATGCGACTTTTCTTCCGAACGGCACACACATCACAAACAAATCACAAATTGCCACAACTCAGGCGGTAGGCTCAAGTGTTCAAATTTATGCCATCACAACGCCTCAGCGCCTTGGTTTCGGTACCGTTTATTCCGTTAAAACCTCTTCAATTTTCACAAACGGCAAGGCGGTAGCAACCGTAACCGACAGCGGTCTTGTTTCATTCAAGAGCAAGGGCACCGCAACAATCATTGTTTCACCCGATTCAAAGCAGGTTATCGAATCTATTTTGAAAATGGTCAACTACCTATACAAGCTTGATAACACAGGCACGCTTGACACGGCAAAAATCGCCGACATTCTTATCAAGTATATGGGTGTTGATATAGACAGAAACGTTCTTGCTGCATTGCTTGACGCAGCATTCGCGATATACAAGATTGTCGGAGACACGGCAGACCCCATTCAGCTCACGGCAACCGCTGTTCAAATCATCGCAAACATTATTTTGCAGATGGCGTATAACGATAAAATCACATTCAATGTTGTTGAGGCAAAGCCGCTCACCGATTTCAATATCAGCGGAGTTACCTCAGTTAAGGAAGGCTCGGAAATTCAGCTTTCGATAGTTGATGTCAAGCCTGACGCAGGCGACACTTCCGACATTGTTTGGTCCTCCTCCGACCCGACAGTTGCATCGGTTGACCCGAAAACAGGCGTAATCAGAGGACTTGATGCAGGCGATTCTGTTTTGAGCCAGTCAAAAGAGGTCAAAATCACCGCACATTCTCCGTCGGGAAATATTACAAAATCCGTTACTGTCACGGTCGAAAAGAAAAACGGCAAATATGTTTCCGGAGTTGACATAAACGGACCGAATCAGGTCGAAATCAACAGCGAATCGGATTACAGTTGTGCCGTTTATCCGAAGCGTGTTGCCGAATCAAGTAATTTGTATGTTCATTGGGGCATACAAACCGGCACTGATGATGACGGCAATCCCGAATACACTTGGGCTGACAGTGAAAACGAAGCAACAGACGGCATCGGCAAAATTTCGTCAAGCGGTCATTACACGGCTGTCGGCGGCGGCAAATCAACGATTGCCGTTAAGGCGGTTACAGGCTACAGCCTTTCAACCGGCAATTTCTATGAAATTTCGTCGCGCGTTGCGACAAAAGAGGTTTCAACAGGTATTCCGGTTGAAAAAATCGAAATCAAATGCACCGGTGGCACCTCAAACAGCGATACTGCTAAAAATGTAAATAATATAACAGTCAACGGCACTGATTATCAGTACATAACCATTAAGAAAAATATTATGGAGGGTTACGCCGGCAACGGCGCAAAATTCTCCGCAACCGTTTATCCCGAAACTGCAACCGTAAAAAATGTTAAATGGGTTGTTGATAACGGCTATTACAGCGTTGACGCTTCGGAAGATAACACCGTCAGTGTTAAACAAAAGGCAGGTCATGAGATTGCCGACACATTCAATATTTATGCTGTTTCAAACGACGGCAAGATTGTTTCAAACACAATCACCGTCTGCATAACAAGAAACACGGCTAAATCAAATGCAATTGTCGGTGATACAATTGAGGTTATCAACGGCAAAACGGCAGATGTTAAACATTCGCTTGCTTTTGACGGATCGTTGACAGATACGGCATATGCCTGCTACAAGGCAAATTGGTATTCGTCGGACGAATCAATATTCTCTGTTAAAGCAAATACAAACGCTAACCGCGACGGAATAATTACCGGCAACGATGTCGGCATGGCAAAGGTTTATTGCGTATCGGCTGACGGCGGCATTATTGCAACGGCAAATGTTGTTGTCAAACCCGACAAAACATATCTTAAACAAATAGTTGACCTTTGCGACAATGCAAATGTTATTCAAACAGAGGCAAACAAAAAGCTTTATAAAACATATATGCGCAAACTTGATATGGCATACACCGTTCTTTACGATCAGGATATGGCATCGCAAAACACATGTGAAACAACGGCGCGAAATCTTTTGTCGGCATTCTACAAAATCGGCGGATTTGTCGGTCTTAACAGTGTTTCAATCAAAAAGACAGACGGCGCGGATATTGAAAACGGCTTTGTAAGTGTCAAGGTCGGCGCAACGGCAAACTATACAAAATCATCATATGATTTGAATTATGTTGTCAATCCGTCCTCCGCAATGTATAATCAGGTTGAATGGAAATCGTCAAGTGACAGCATTTCCGTTGACAAAAACGGCAGATGCAAACCGACATCAAACGACGCTTGCAGTGCGCTCATTACCTGCACGGTTACAGACTATATGGGCACAAAGGTAAGCGACAGCGTTTATGTGGCTTTTGCAAGAACGCAGGCGACCGGATTAACTCTCGACTCAACCGAGATTGTAGGCGGCAAAGTCGGTGAAACACAGCAAATCAAAGCAACGGTTTTGCCGAAAAACGCATTCAACAATTCAACTGCATCTTGTCAGGGCCTTGTTTGGTCAACAAGCGATGAAAAGGTTGCCACGGTTGACCAAAGCGGCGTTGTAACATTCGTTTACGGCGGCGATTGCGAAATCATCTGCAAAACTCAGGACGGCGGATTTGAAGCTGTTTGCAAGGTCAATGTTGTTACAAACTACGATTCGCTTAAGCTCCTCATCAAATCATACAATGATTTACAGCTCAGCGAAACGAGCTATTATCCCGAAACGTGGCAATATTTCACAACCACAATGGCAGAGGCAAACGCCCTTGTCGAAGCAAATGCGTCATCACAAAAAGAGGTTGACGCAATGCAGGCAAAGCTTGAAAATGCATATAATTCGCTTGAAAAATACAACTATCTCCAAAAGATAGAGCTTTATCTCGACGGCGAGCCTACCTCGGAATTTTATCAATACGATTTGAGAATTTTGAAAGAGGGCTTAAGCTACAAGAACGCAGTGCTCGACCTTAATGTAAGGCTTTACCCCAACAACGCATCATATAAAGATGTAGTTTGGGCTTCGTCTGACAGCAATGTTTCAGTCTCATCTGACGGTAAATGCTCACCGACAGTCAACAAGCCGTGCTGGAGCACAATTACCTGTACGGTAACCGACCACTTCGGTCACTCGTTCACAGACAGCGTTTATGTTTCATTCTCATACTATCCGGTAACGGGAATGAAGCTTAGCGAAACAAATATTAACGGTGCAGTCGGCTCGACATATCAACTTACATGTACTGTTGAGCCTACCGGCACATCGGTCGGTCATCTCGGTGCCGCATCAATTCAAGATTATTATTGGGAGTCCGACGATGAAAGCGTTGCAACAATTGACAAAAACGGACTTGTAACATTTGTCAGCGCCGGCTCGACAACAGTTCGCGCCGTATCGTATGACGGCGGTATCACCGGCGAATGTAAGGTTTCGACCGACGGTGACAGAAGTGGACTTAAGGAAGCTCTCGAAAAGTATAAAGATATTGACACCACCGAGTATAAAAAGGATTATGCCGAAACGTTTACGGCGGCTTATGCAAGCGCACAAAAGGCACTCACCGATTATTCGCTTAAGCAAGAGCAAATCAACGAGGCGGCAAACACTCTTGTTACCGCCGCAGAGGAAATGATTGCTCATCCGTTCGTCAAGGTCAGCGGTGTTGATATTTCATATACCTCATCAAAATCCGACCTTTTAGGAAACGCAACTCAAATTGCTTCGGGCACAGTCGGCTCAAGTGACGCACTTTCAATCAACCTTTCTCAAAAATATTCTAACTATAACAATTATAATACGGTCGAGCTTAATGCAGCTACGGCTCCGTTAAATTCAGATTCTAAGAGGGTTGAGTGGTCAACAGATGACTCCTACGAGGCAACAATCAAGACAGACGGCACAAAGCTCACGGTAACACCGAAAGATAAAAGTAAAGGTGCATGGGCAAAACTGACAGTCACCGTAACCGATGATTATGACAGGGTAACCACACGCACAATTTATGTCACAATGAGTGATAATGTTGCAACAGGAATTACGCTTAATGCAACAAAACTTTCGCTTGCGGCATCCGACAGCTCATATCAACTCACCGCAACAGTCGGCGGCAATGCTGAGTTTAAAGATGTTCTTTGGTCATCAAGCGACGAAAGCGTTGCAACCGTTTCATCAACGGGTCTTGTTACTCCGATTGACATCGGAAACGCCGTTATCACAGCAAAAACGTTCGACGGCGGATACACCGCAACGGTTGACCTCACAGTTATCGCAAACTTTGAGCCGCTCGCTCAAAAGGTTGATGAATATACTAAACTCATTGTCAAATCTACAGATAATTATGTTTATACAAGAGAGTCGCTCACAACGCTTTCAACGGCGGTTGAGCAGGCTCGCAAAATGGTTAACGACGGCACCGCAACCCAGGCAGAGGTTGACGCAATGTATGAAACCGTTGTTGCGGCATACAATGCACTTGTTAAATATGTTGCTACAACAGGCGTTCAAATCGGATTTGAGCAAACCTCCGGCGTTACGGAGGAAAATCCTGGCTACTTCAGATACACCGGCAACCTTCTCCGCTCAAAGACAATTCAGCTCACGGCGACACCTCTCCCGACACCGACAGCGGTATATAAGGAGATTTTGTGGAAATCGTCAAATGATAATGTCAGCGTTGACGAGTTCGGTCTTGTTACCTGCAATTCGTCCTCGGCTCAATATGCCGATATTACCTGCACCGTCATCGACGAGTTTGACAATACATATTCAACAACCGTCACCGTTTCGTTTGTAGTTTACGGCGTAACCGCTGTTACATTCGATACAGACAAGGTTTACGGCGCTCCGCAGGAAACAAGGCAAATCACACCTAATTTGAATCAAAAAACAACGTATGTTAAAACATCAATCATAAATAAGTGCACATATTCATCCGATAATGAGGACATTGCAACGGTTGACGAAAACGGCGTTGTCACATTCAAAACACAGGGCACCGCAATCATTACCGTCACTGCAAAGGACGGCGGATACAGCGGAACGATTAAAGCAATCACAACTTGGGATACATCGGCGCTTAAAGCGGCAATTACCGAAGGCGAAAAATATACCTATACCGACTATGCTTACGAGCAGGGTATGGCACTCAAAAATTCGCTTGAGAAAGCAAAGGCAGTCTATGCAAATCCTGATGCAACTCAGGAGGAAATCAACATCGCCTGCGCCGCTCTCACAACAGCAATCGCAAACCTTGAGGGTCACGAATTTGTAGCCGCAAAACCGACCTTCACCGTTTCGGGTGCCGAGCTTGAAAGCAATGCGTCATATGTCATCGATGAAAACAGTCAGGTAACCGTTGAAACAACAATCAACAGCGACGCAATGTATAAATCGGCTGTATGGACAGTTGAAAACGCAAACGGCGCAACGGCAGAGCAAAGCGGCAACAACCTTGTTATCACCAAGACGGAGAAAACAGGCTCGCTTGATGCAACGCTCACAATCACCGATGTTTACGACCGCACAACAACATACACCTACACAATCAAGGTTATCAATGCGATTGTAAATATCACCGATTTCACCTTCACCGTGGACGGCGTTGAAAACACGGCAAATTCATACACATCGTCAGGACACGGAATCGGCTACATCTCATTCAAAGGTATTCAGCTCGGTTATGTCATTGCTCCCGAAGATGCAACCGACCCTGTTTCGGTTACATGGAGCTCAAGCAACACAAGATATATCACCGTTGACGAAAACGGATTTGTTGAGCTTACTACGGCAGGCAAGCTGATGAAAACAAACACCGCTACAATTTCATGCTCGGTTAAAAATACCGACGGCACAATCGTTACAAAATCAATTTCAATCACAATTTCACGATAAGGAGGGTATATATAATAATGTTTAAAAATAATATTAAAAAATATATATCCTCATTGGCCGCCGTGGCAACCGTTATCGGCGCATTTTCCGTAGGATTTGTTTCCTACGGTACCGACTCGGTGGCTATAAATGCGGCAAATTTCCCCGATGCGAATTTGCGCGCCGTTGTTTCCGCATGGTATGATACAAACAGCGACGGCGTTTTACAGCAAAGCGAAATTCAGGGCATTAAAACAATTTCAATCCCCGGTATGCTTGAGGACACCTGCGGCGAAGATGCCGAAATTTCCGATTTAACCGGTATTGAAAATTTCACCGATTGCGTTCGCCTTCGTTGTGGCGGCATCGGTTTGGACACACTTGATGTTTCAAAAATGCCGCAACTTGTCGAGCTTACCTGCGGCGGCAACAATCTTTCTTCGATTGATGTCAGCCAAAACGCAAATCTCGAATGGCTCAATTGCCCGAGTAATGTGCTGAGCACACTTGATATTTCGGCAAACAAAAAGCTCACAAGGCTCGATTGCTATATCAATAAGCTCACCTCGATTGATTTGTCGGCAAACACCGCGCTTACTGCACTGTATTGTCAGCAAAACGATTTGACAAGCCTCAATATTTCGGCACTAACAGCGCTGAAAACGCTCAACTGCTCGGTCAACCACCTCAAAACACTTGATTTGAGTGCGAATACGGCACTTGAAAAGGCTTCAAATTCGCTTATCGGCAATCAAACGGTTGATGCACCTGCAAGATATGAAGATCCTGCTATTTTTGTTCAGCTTGCTATCGAAAATCCGTCAAATATCACTTCAACCTCGCTTGACAGGGTTGATATTGTTGACGGTGTTGAGGTTTCCGTTCCCGGATATGACGGCGTTGATTTTACGCCGCAAAATGCAGACGAGATTATCAACGGCATTGAATATTATTATAATACCGGGCTCAGTTTTGCAGAAGATATGAAAGTTACGGTCAACCCAATCCGCAATTTCTATCAAGTCAAATTCTTTAAAGACGAAACAAAAACCGAAGTTGTCGGCACTGTTATTGTCAATAAAGGCGAAACGGCAACCGCTCCCGAAATCACCGACACACCGCAGTGCAAAGCGTTTGTGAAGTGGAGCACGGATTTAACAAATATCACAACCGATATGGAAACTTATGCGGTTTGGAAGGACGATCACTCTTTGGCTGTCACAAGTTTTAATGACAATATCGTTCATATCGAATGCACAAAGTGCGGCAAGCAGCAGATTGACGCCTCGTTCACAGCGATTTTGAATGCTGAAAAGGGCGACGAAAATTATGTTGCACTTGCCGATGTCAACAATGACGGTATCATCAACGGCAAGGATTATGCACGATTGCTAAACACTTTCAGAAACTAAACAATATATAACAAAATCGGGAGGCTGAAATCAATCAGCCTCCCGATTATTCTGTGTTTTATTCGATTTTAGTTGAATACCGCCGCGCCGATTACAAGGCTTAATACGGTGATTATCAATCCTGCGATAAATACGCCGAGCGAAATTACTAAAAAGCTTTTCTTTTTGTCAAGCTCAAGCAGAGATGCAAGCAGTGCGCCTGTCCAACCGCCTGTGCCCGGCAAGGGGATAGCAACAAATATCAGCAGCCCCCATATTCCGTATTTGTCAATCTTATCTCGCTTTTGCATCGTTTTGTTTTCAAGCCAAAATATCGCCTTGTTTATTCCCGGCACTTTTTTCAGCACCTTGAAAATCCAATTTATCAAAAGCAATATAAACGGTATCGGCAATATGTTGCCCAAAAAGCTGATTATAAATCCGACAAACGGATTCATTTCCAATAGCACAATCGCCGTAAACATACCCAGTCTGCACTCCAAAATCGGGCAAACCGATATGATGAAAACTACAAGCCAATCCGGTATTCCGTGCGCAGTCAAAAATTCCTGCAACTGTCTGCAAAAGTCTTGTACCATAAAATCAAAAACCCTTTCCCTCGGTGATTTATGTTAGTTATGTATAACATTATATCATCACAAGCCGAAACATTCAATAAAAAATTGTCGCATTTTATTTCATGATATATTGCAGTTCGTTTGCGTGCGATTTTGCGTATTCTGCAATTGCCTCATTGCATTAAATCTTTCTGCGTCAACATATAATCCGCCGAGCGTGTTTAACAAAATCGAGCCTGACAGCATAACTACAGTCATTATAATCATTACTGCCGTCATAACAATAGACAATACCTTGGCGGTTTTGTTCTTTTGTTCTGTCGGGGCATATGTTTGCATATAGCCGCAAAAGCTGAGCAATTCGTTTTCGTCGAACGCGCTTTTGGGGATATAAAACATCGCATTTTTGTGCAAATTAAACGCGAGAACATCTTTTTTTACGGAAAATCCCGTAATGTCTTTCATATAAAAGCGTTGCGTTGTGTTGCCTTCGGTCAAAATGATTACACCGTCGGCATAAAATGTCACGGTTTCCGGTACCTTTTTGCCGCCGTTAATTTGCTTTGATTCTGATATTGAACCCCATGCGACTATGTACTCGCCAAAGACAATTAATGCCAATGCAAGTGCGTCAGCTGCAATTGCAATATTCAAAATTGTCGGCGTCGCCGATGAATTAATGCCGAATTCGGCGCTGGTTGATTTCAGACATATTAAATCAATTAATAAGCAGATGAAAGTCACTATACCGCACCATTTCGGCGATTTTTTCGATAATGCCGCTCTGACCGAATGGGCTTTTTCTTTGACATTTTCGGTGAATGTTTTTTGATACAAAATCGGCACCGGTTGAGGTATCGACGGCTGTGGCGGCGCTGCAACAGGTTTCGGTGCAGTTTCCTGTGCCACGCTCGGCTTTCTTTCGCCTGCAAGCAGTTCGTCAACCGTTATGCCGAAAAATTGCGCAATTTGCGGCACTGTTGCTATATCCGGCAGACCGTCGCCGGTTTCCCATTTCGACACGGTGCGGTTGCTTATATTCAACTCCTTTGCAAGCTCTGTTTGCGACAAGCCTGCGTTTTTTCTCATTTCTGCTATAAATTTGCCTATTTTGGCGTTGTCCATATATTTAACCTCGCATTGTCGGTGTTTCGTTATTCAAATTATATCATATCGCCGTCAAAACTGCAAAGCACGCACAGCGGAAACATTCCACTCTGCGTGGATTTTTATTGAGTGCCGCCGATTTTGCCTTGATTTCCTCCTTGGTGGTTTCAGGCATTGCAGGTGTTGCCGCCGCACCCAAAATTGTCATAAGTGTTCCGGTGCTCCTTAAAATTTGTTGTGATTTCTTTGATTTTACCCTTTAAATCAGCCATATGCTTCTCCTTTTGTCTGCAATGTGCCGCAACAACTATACTATAACATTATTATGAAAAATCCACAATAATTGCAAAACATATCTGTAATTTTTATACAAATTGATATTTGAATTGGCGATGTATAATGTTTTTTGAAGATTTGCGCGTTTTGTGATATTATATTGTCAGTATTTTGTATCATCTGAAAATAATAAAAAAAGGAGAAAAATTATGCTTAATTGTATTTTTGTAGGACTCGGCGGCTTTGTCGGCTCAATTCTCAGGTATTTGGTCGGTCTTATCCCAATAAAAAATCCCTCGGGCTTTCCTATAAATACTTTTTTGATTAATGTTTTCGGCTCGCTTGCAATCGGCGTCATCGCTTGTCTCGCGGCGAAAAATTCAAACCTCGATTCACGGCTGATTTTGTTTTTAAAGGTCGGCATCTGCGGCGGCTTCACCACATTTTCAACATTCTCGCTCGAAACCGCCGAGCTTGTCAAAAACGGCAGTATCGCCCTCGCCGTTCTCTACATCGTCATCAGTGTATCCTTCGGCGCCCTCTTCGCCTTTCTTCCTCAACTTGTGATTAAGTAAGTGTTACAAGCTAAATATTAACCGGTATGATAATTTTATATAAACGATTTAAAGAATTATATGAAAGGTAATGATTATGTCAACAACCATTAATTATTTGTAGGAATATATTAAATCAAAAGACAATCACCCCGAACTTGTCAAAGACTATTTTCTCAAATCCGAGTAGAATTGGATAAGATATAAAGTAGATGACAAAATGTTTGCAGCGATTTGCTTTGATATAGCTTTGCACATTTGATTGAATTGTAAAAATTTTTCAGTTTTAAAAGTGAATGCGCGGCGCAAAATAAACTTGCAAGACGAAAATGATGTTATGCAAAGGCGTATGACGCAATTTGCAAAATATCATATCGCCTTTGCAGATTATGAAAAGAGAGGTGTATTCACAATGGCAAGCACAGTACCTGAGGCTAAGGAAGCACTTAACCGTTTCAAGATGGAAGCAGCTTCAGAGGTTGGTGTTTTTTTGCATTAAAATTTTTCAAAACGCCCTATTTAAGCCACTTTCGAGACTTGAAAAATATGTATAGTGGGCGGTCAAACACATTAAAAACATAAAATTAACG
>ERZ779889.2791-NODE-2791-length-13734-cov-5.824695_pt1 | contig 13734 bp, 16 predicted proteins | sample MGYA00511030_ERZ779889 | MGnify/ENA primary metagenome ERZ779889 (study PRJEB29588, sample SAMEA2160616) | human gut metagenome | biome: human gut; feature: human-associated habitat; material: faeces | place: Denmark | collected 2008/2010 ...
CCTCCAAGCCAACTCAGTGTAGGAGCGGTCTGTTTGTTGGGTTCTTGCTTTTCAATATTAGTAGGCTGCTCTCCAAACCGCTTAGCAACCGCATTTTTGCTTGCGCGGAAGAAATTATCTTGGCAACAGCCGTAAAGATCGGATATAAGCTTTTGCGATTCTTCCTTCTTTGGACGGATGCTCATACGCTTCTCATTTAGCTTTTCTTGGTGGAGGTCTGCCGCTTTTGCCTCAAGTGTGCGATAGGTCTGCATCTGCTTCTGTATCGCAGCCTCGTCGGGATAGCCTTTGAAGCGGTCGTATTCAAGAGCGAGCATTTTCACTCGAACTTCCTCCATTTCGTCGGCAATGCGATCAACGATGACGAAGATAGGCTTAAATAGATACTTGATTGTATACATAATATTGCGCAAGAAACTGTTGTCCTTCCGTATCTGTCGATTGATCTCACAGCGTTCAGAGATATATCCTTTACGCTCCATCGCGATAGCAATAACACCCTCGTGGATGGTCGGTTGTTCAATCAGCCCACGATCCTTATGCCTTCGGTGGTCAATACGCTCTTCAAACTCACCTTCTGCAAGCTCACTGTTGACGTAACGCGCCCACATCTTTCACCAATGCATAATTTGTTTTTAACTATGCTTGCAATAAGATTCCTCATCTCATAATCGATTTGCTATCTCTCCCTACTATCATTTCTCCATTCGGGAGATTTTCTATATTTGTTTCTTTCCCAAGAGGGTGCGGGCGGTGCGATGTGTTCTATCGGTTTTCTTTCCGGCGGTTTAGGTGCTTCTTCACCGAGCAGCTTTGCAATCTCAACTTTTGTGTCATAGAAATCATCCTCATAGCAAGAATACCCACTTTTCTCGATGCGGACTATTGCTTCACTCTCCTTCGCTGGGCGAATGGCTTGTCTTGCCTCGGTCAGCTTCTCTTGATCAAGGTCGGCACTCTCGACTTCTGCTTTGTGGTATTCATCAAGCTTCTCTGAAATGGCGTTTTTACATTCCTCTCGTTGCGGCTTTAGCTCGGCGACCTTGCCCTCATAGAACTTCACATCACGTTCTGCTGCATCAATGCTCGGTGCGCTCAAACTGATGCGATTCTCATAGGCTTGTTTGCTGTTCGGAGATATCCTCACCAAGCTCATTAATTCTTGCATCAAGCTCCTTGTGCTTGCCTTTGAACAGGCTCGGTGTTTTCTTTTTGATGCGATACATTTCATCGCGCTCGGCTTGCTTCTCGGCAAGTTCAGTAGAGATTGATTTGTACTTGTCAAGGTCACTTCGCACATCTTCGGCTTTGCTCTCACACCGATTCAGCTCGTTGCCTATCTCATTCTTTTGATAAGTCAGCACAAGCAGGTCTGTTCGTATTTCTTCAAGAGCTGATGCCGCACGGGAGATAAGCACACCGACGGTCTTGGCAAGATACTTAACGGCATCAAGCAGGTCATTTATCAGTTTGTTGTCACTTCGTATCTGCTGATTGATTCGCTTGCGGTCAGATACACCTCGGAAGATCCCGACGTGAATGGTCGGCTTGACTTTAAGTCCTCTTGCCTTGTGGCTTCGGTGGTCTATGCGAGTATCAAGCTCGCACAGGTCAAGACTTCGGTTTACATATCTTGCCCATGCTTCACGAAACCGCATCAACTGCTCCTCACTGTTCCATTCCTCATAGATGGGATTTTGTCTGCCGTACTGCGTTGACTTCGGGTACTTGTTTATCCGTTCAAGTCCATCGGCACAGGAGGGCGGCAGATACATTTTCTCATCATCAACCTTGTAAAGATATTGTTTTTCCCATCCCTCTTTCTCCGCCAGCTTGTACTCGGCGGCGGTAAATCCTTTCTCAACACCTCGACGGATACATAAATACTCTTTCTGCGTTTTTGCCTGCCAAGTGCCTTTCGCCGTTAACGGTCTGACCGTCAGCATAATGTGAGCGTGCGGATTATGCCCGTCGGTGTCGTGATAACAGACATCGGCACACATACCCTTTGCCACACATTCACGCTTGATAAACTCCGAGAGAATAAATTCGTGTTCCTCGGGCGCAAGCTCAATGGGCAAGGCAACGATCAATTCGCGTGCAAGTCTGCTGTCTTTGGATTTTTCGGCGGCCTCGACTGCGTTCCACAAAACGGCTCGGTCTTGCCATTCTGCGGGGGCGTTGCTTGGGAGAAATATCTTCTCCCAAACAAGTCCTCGCTTTCGGGTGTAATCGTGTGTGATGCCGTCGTAGTCGTTATAGATACGCGAGCAGCTCATATAGGCTGGCGCCGCCGCTACTGCCGAGCGTCCCGAGCCTCGGCTGATGATCTTGGCTTCAAGATGGTAGCCATGCTGTTCGGCATATGCTTCCAACATGGTCTTTTGCGTCTTGATGGAGTTACTGTCCCCGACCTGCTCATCGTCGCGGGAAAGACGCTCATATAGTGCTGTGATCTTTTCTTGTTCCTGCCTGACTTTCATGACCTATCCTCCTGAAATTCAAGCCGGATGTCTCGTTTGCAGCTGTGCTTCGTTTGGTTGCTTCCATGCTTCATTGCGTATGATGCGGATGAGCTTGTCCTCCATCGTTTCCTTTGCATCTTGGCTGAAACCGATCGTCAGCCGATAGACCGTACCTCCGATGCTTCGCGTTACCGTCCTCGGGCGTTCATTTTGAACGCACACCACATTGTTTGTCTGTTTTTCCGTCAAATGTTGTCCTCCTGAAAAATGAAGTACCGACGAACAACTCATCACGATGCCCACCTCCTTTGCGGGACTTTGGATTTGTGATCTTTCTGTTCTTTCGATATGTATTTTTCAGAAGATACTGCTGAATATGTTTCGGATGTTACGGCAAAAATAGAGAATGGAGGGGTCTGCCCATCTGCGCGTTATGATATGGGAGCAGTTTTTATTTATACAAACTCACTTTCTCCTTCATATATCCCCCGACATAGAAAGAGCGAATTATTCCCAAGTGCGTAAAATTTCGCAAACAGTTTATGAAAATATGATTTCTTTCAGCACGGCTTCCTCAGCCGCGGCTTTGCAGTTGTTCATCTCCTGCGCCCACAGAAATCCGTCCCTCGCCTTAAGGCTTTCATCTATCCCGCGCGATTTAGCAATCTCATAGGTCATATTTTCAACAATAGAGCGCGCTTCGCGGTCCACCTCATAAAGATATGCGTTCAGCCGAAGCTCGCTCAAAAGCGTTGTATATGTACCTCTGCGATGCTTTTTGATGAATGCCAAGTGCATCTGCCCATACTTGCCGATAGGGTAATCCGTCTGCTCGGGAAGAGCGAGGTCGGGATAGTATTGCTCGCCCTTCAATGTGTAGCTGATGCCCGTTCTTTTATCTGTCATGTGTTGTTTCATAAGTCGTTCCATAAGTTTTTCCTTTCTGCTTTTCGCTTTCCGCTGTATTCTTCCTGCAAACGAGACAAGCGGCTTTTGATAGTGGGTTTCGTGCCGTACACACTTAACCCTTTATAGAATAACTTATGGATGTGGTCGGTGTTTCGGTGCGTGGCAACCAACGCTTGATAGCCTCCGAAGTACTCGGCGAAGCGCAGACCGATCTCGTGAGCCAGCTCGGGGGTGATATCATCGTCCGGGCTGAAGGCTTGTACGATGTGAACGTAAGTCCTGCCGTCCTCTTTTTTGAATTGTTTTTTCACAAACGTGAACTCCTGAAGCACCGTATCGGGGGAGCAGTTGATGCCCGAAATGAGATTTTCATCGGTCTTTTCCCGGTTCATCACGTAGGGAAAAATATTATTCATCGGGCATCCCGAAGCAACGAATTTAACGATTGCCATATCTTTTCGAGCTCCTTTCTTGTTTCTGTCAGGTTGATCTGGGATGCATATCCCGCGTTGACAGCTCGCGTGAGTTGGTTGACATTGTTTCCGATGCGACGAAGCTGCGCAGAGAATTCGTCGAGGCCATTGATAATAACGATGTCTTTTTTGAAAACACAGTCCCGAACGAAGTCGCTGATCAGACGATAATTACCGTAGGAATGGTCCTCGATCCACTTCTTTTCTTCAGCAGTCACGCGAAAAGAAATGATACAGCTTTTGTTTTCTTTATCATTCATAGAGTGAAATCCTTTCTGTAAGGGTGAAATATTCCGCAAGCGGAATGTGAAATGTTGCCTTGCGGCAACGTGAAATAGCGGCTGTCGCCACTGTGAAATTTCTTTTGCAGGCAAAAGAAGTTACGCCTTCGGCGTAGGGGTATGGGCATAGCCCGACGCCTTTGCGGCCGCCGTTTCGGCGGTCGTAATACAAAGGCGAAACTGGCGATAAACGCTTCATCCGATATCCTGTGCAGGAACGCAAGGGACGAAAGGGACGGAATCTGTGAGAGCAGAAGAAACAGAGTCACTTGAGGCACTTGAGTCACCGTCAGAGGGAGGACGGTATTTGACCACAACGAATTTCTGTCCGTTGCTCCGCTTGCTCTCAAAGAAGACACCGAGGTCTTCCAGCTGATAACGGTAGCGGTTCATCATTTGCTTGAGCCCCTTGGGATTGACCTCTTTCCCTAACGCGATGGAAACGTGATGAGCCAGTTCGGTGTTCGTGCCGACGAATTCATGGTTTTTTGATCTTAAAACGAAGCCAAACACATATGCCATTTCATCGGGGAGCATCATTTCGGGCATAGTCAAGCTGTCGGAAATGAGAGTCCAGATGCAGGCATCTTTATCGAGCTCCAGCTGTATCTTTCGGTCGCGTATATCCCTACCCGAAGCATAGAGGGTAGCGAACCGTTCGATCCTCTCGTTCTTATCCAAAACAAAAATGGCATCGACCGCACCCGAGATACCTGTACTGCCCGAGAGTTTATTGACGGGATCGCGGTCATTCATCTTCCGCAGATGGTGGACGAGCAGAAGACAGATGCCAAGCTCGTCTGCCAGCTCTTTGAGGACACGAAGCTCGGCATAGTCACCACCGTAGGAAACCTCGGGCGTGGGCGTGCGGATGAGCTGGAAGGTGTCGATGGCTATGAGGGACACCTCCGGGTGTTGACGCTTGAAATCACGGAGCCAATCGCAGACTCCGCTTTCGATGGAGGTGCATCCCGTAGCAAAATACAACCCTTCGGAAACGTTGTCCGTGATGGTGTTCAGGCGCTCCTGGATCCGCCTCTCGCTGTCTTCAAGGCAGAGGTAGAGCACTTCTCCCCTCGTCACGTCAAGTCCCCACAAGGGCGTTCCTTGGGCGACGTGGACGCAGAGGTCAAGATCAGACGATAATTACCGTACCTTGGGTGAGCCACCGAGGATGCAGAGCCCTTGGGGCAGTAGAGTGTCGACGCAAAACTTCGTAGGCGGAAGTCTTTTGTCCATGAGTGTTTCACCGTCTATCACGGTGAGCTTGTGTGGATTACTTTGCATTCGTAATCTCCTTTCGTTGAAGAAATATTTGATTGGGGAAAGGAGTTGCGCACCTCGTTTCTCGATATGTGGCTCTGCTATTCTTCTGCCTTCCTATGTGCGCCTTGGAAACAAACGTAAAAAAGGGTAGGCATCTGTTGCAGAGCATAACGAAAAAACATAAGCCAAAACTTATGGTTTTCCTATGTACACTCTAACGCAACAGATGCCTACCCTTGATTCCCGGTTAAGAAGTCGGGAGGATGGATCGTGTTTTTTACGCGATAGATAAAGAATTATTCAATTGTGAATCGGCAAAGATGCTGTTATGTGAAAGGTAAGGTTACAGCATCTTTTTCAGCCTATGGGCAACGCAAACGGCAACGCCCTGAATCTGAAGTTCTTCGGGATAGATGTCACCGTAACGTTTTTTGTCCTTGTTGCAGGAGCGGAGAAAATACCTGCCCTTGGCATTGTTGAAGCCGAGGACTTTCAGGTTGTTGAGTCCCCCATCAAGTGCAACGACAATGTCACCGATCTCTGCGGTGTTCTGCTTGCGGATCATCACGTAATCACCGGGATGAATCCCTGCGTCGATCATCGACTCGCCCTTTGCGATCAGCGCAAAGAATTCGCCCTTGCCAACCAAGGATTCGGGCATACGAATATATTCGATGACCTGTTCGGTTTCTTCCTGACCTTCTCCGCAGGCTACGTAGCCAAGCACGGGCATGGCGTGAGCGACCTGCTCCATCTCCATGCGGCGGGTGCTGACGGAACGGCGACCGTTGTATTCCAGCTCGCCGTCCTCTTTCATAGCAGAAAGATAACGGTGAACGCTCGTAACGGCAATGCCTGTTCCTGCCGCGATGTCACGCACCGTGGGCGTTTCACCGTAGCTTCCGTAGTATTCGTTGATGTAATCCAGGATGATCTGCTTTTTCGAATCGGTAGTTCTACTCATCGTTTCTCCTTGGAACAAATTGTTCCATTCGACATTATAACACAGGATTTTCCCCTTGTCAATAGGGCTGGAACAAAATGTTCCATATTTTTGCATATTTTTTCAAGCCCTCTTTCTTTGGTTATAGCGGCACAAAAATTGCACTTCTAAAATAACGGCAGGAGCCAACATCTTTTAGCCCCTGCCGTTGATTTTGTTCGTCCCCGCCGATCGGTTGAAGGAACCCTTTTGAGAAATCAATCGCATTCCCAAGCGGAAGCATAGCCTTGATCCGTTTGTCACCACGTGTGCATTGCTCAATGGCAAGGCGCTGCCGTACCGGAGTTTATCTGTGATTCTCATATCACCTCCCCGCGAGCGTGGAATCGATGACTTTCAGTAACTCGTTCCAATCTTTATAGATCCATTTTTCACGATTGCCTACGGTGAGTGAACGTTTGGATATAACTTCACGTATCAATTCCAAACTGACGGTATCTATTTGAGGGACGAACGGTCTTACGCTGTCTATCAGGATGGCGGCTTCACTTTCGTCGCTTCTCATTGCGTACTTGACTACCGTCAGCGCCATGACACCAAGATTGCGATCAGCATAATACGTTTTTTCGATGATCTCGTACGCATCAAAAACGGCAACCGCGTCACCGAGTTCATTGTCGGATATACAGTCACCGTTTTTATTCAGTTTTAGCATTGCTATAATGGTCTGGCGGACGAGTTCCATCTCTATCCATGTTCTGCCGTCATCGGTCCGCTCGTTAATGCCGAGCGCCAGCGCCTTTGCCGTAACCGCGCCCATAATATCATATTTCTCTCTGCGGTACAATTCTTCAATCGTAATCTTTGCTATGTATGTTACCTCCTTGTTTTTTGGTAACACACAATATATCACAGATGAGTGTGGAAGTCCAGCGAATATGAATTTGTTATCAAAGAAGTCACATATTGTCGGCAATCATTATTTCAGAGGCTTCCTCGCTTTTGAGTAACTCCATACGTAATCGACAAACTCATCCCAATTTAAGCATAGCTGATCGTAAACATCGATTTTATCCGAATGTGATAAATTTACATTAGAGCATCTGAGCGGAGGATCGTCCTTACTGCGTTGCAAGTAACATTCGGAAATAATGCGCTGCAATTCTCTTTTATCAATACACGGTTGACTGTCGGTTATAACACTCTCCCATTCAGTTTTTGACCAATAATAATATTGTACCTCACGCCGAAGCTGCTCAGCAAAAGAGTCTTTCGTTATGTCTTTTTTAAGTAATTTTCTGATATTACAATAGAAGGAGGTGTGTTCGAAAACGTTGAATACTTTCAATTCCCGCGTAGAGTAGTTAAATTCATATACGTTCCAAGTAAGTATTTGAGCATTTTTCATTTCTGACTCTCCGTCCACATATAATCAGCAAAGCGTTCCCAGTTTGCTTGAAGTTGATTGTATACATCTATTTTATACCATTTAGTGACGTTAACATCAATGCGCTCTGGAAGGCGCTGCTCCGGAGTACGGTTGATATGGTATTCGGAAATGATTCTACTGATTCTTTGGCATCGATATATGGAGGCCATGTAGTAATAAAAACCTCCCATTCAATCTTTGCCCAGAAAAAGTAATGAATCTCTTGATCAAGTTCATTCAAAAAGCGCTCTTTAGGATATTGCTTTTTAAAGAGGTTTTCCATAGACAATCGGAATTCCAGATGTTCAAAAATGTTGTACGGCTTAAATTTTCCTGTTTGAGAGTCTTGTAAAAATACATTCCATTTCATTTTGAATTCTTCTTTCTTTTTGGTACACTCAAAATACCATGGAAGAACGCTAAAGTCCAGCGAAAAGCTGAAAAGTTATCAATTAAGTAACATATCAATCGCAGAAGAAAGGGATGGCTCTCGTTGAACCATCCTTTATAAGGCGTTTATATGTGTTACTCTGCCGCCTTGAAATTATAGATAGGCTTGATTCTGCAAATGATCTCTGCGGTAGGCTTGATGTTCTCGACGATCTCGTCCATGCTTTTATAAGCCATAGGCGACTCGTCAAGAGTATCGGGAACGACGCAGGTGGAGTAGATACCCGCCATCTCTGCCTCGTACTCTGCCATGGTGAGTCTCTCAAATGCGGTGGAACGTGACATCAGACGACCTGCACCGTGAGGTGCGGAACAGTTCCAATCCTCGTTGCCCTTGCCAATACAGATGAGCGAGCCGTCACGCATATTGATGGGAATGAGAAGCTTCTCGCCCGCCTTGGCAGAGACTGCGCCCTTGCGGAGGATCATCTCATTCACGTCTATGTAGTTGTGAATGGTCTGAAAAGTCTCGACAGCAGTCCAGCCGAGGCGCTCAAGAATGATCTCTGCCATCTTTGTGCGGTTTCTCTCGGCAAACTTCTGACAGATATCCACGTCGTGGAGATAGTCCTCCATGAATGAGCCGTAAAGGAAGCAAAGGTCACGGGGGAGCGTAGGCTCTTTCGCCTTGAACTCCTTCTCAAGCGCCTTAATCGTCGCCTGAATCTCGGTGCGTCTGCCTTGCTCCTTGTAGGTGCGGATGATCTCCTCACGCTGTCTGAAATACTCCTCCTTGCCCACATTGAGGTCAACGGCGATCTGCTGATAAAACTCGGCTACCTGCGTTCCAAGATTACGAGAGCCTGAGTGGATAACAAGATACTTACCGTCATTCTCATCCACGTCAACCTCTATAAAGTGGTTGCCGCCTCCAAGTGTTCCGAGGGAACGCTCAAGTCTCTTGGAATCCTTGAGGTATCTGTAAGAGCGGAGCTGTGTAAGGTCAAATCGCTCCTGTCTGCCCTCCCAAACGTTTCTTCCGCAGGGGATGAAGTGCGCAGCCTCATCCACCTTCTCAAAATCAATATCAATGTTGCCGAGATACACAGTGTACATTCCGCAACCGATATCCACACCGACCATCGAGGGAACGATCTTATCGGTGATGGTCATAGTTGTACCGATGGTACAGCCCTTGCCCGCGTGAACGTCGGGCATAATTCTGATCTTCGAGGATGCAAACGCCTCGGTACCACATACCGCCTTGATCTGCTCACGCGCATCATCTTCAAGGGTGGAGGCGAAGCACTTTGCGGTGTTAAAAGTTCCTATAATCTCTATCATGTCTTTCTCCTTTCATATTGTACGGTCGGGCGTTTTGTAGTTAAAAGGTTACAACGCGCCCGACCGTCATCGGATTCAGACGTTGTTTCCGTTCAGAATGGAAGTAAGCTGAGAAAGAATATTGCCATTGCCGTTCAAAGAAATGTTGCCTACGTTCTCGCAAATGCGCTCAACATACTCCAGCTCCTTGAGCTTGTAAAGGGTCTGGTTTTCATCCATCAGCTTTGCCGTGTTCAAGAGAGAACGAGTGGATGCAACCTCTTCACGGCGGGTGATAACGTTTGCTTGTGCGCGCTTTTCAGCCACAAGAACGGTGTTCATGATCTCACGAATTTCACCGGGAAGGATGATATCCTTGACACCGGCATCCGTAATTTCTACGAACAGCTCCTTTTCCTTTGCTTTCAGCTTGCCGAATACATACTCGGACATCTGATCCTTGTTTTCAAGGATCTCATCCAGCTTGTATTTGCCTACGTATTCGCGCAGGGCAAGCTGTGCCGCTACGTGCATTTGCTCTGCGAAATCATCGATCTCGGTCAGAATCTTGACGTAGTCGGTCACGCGATAGTTGCAGACGAAGTTGATACGAAGAGAAACCTTATCTGCAGTAAGAATCTCCTGACCTGTGATATCCATTTGTGTCAAGCGGGTATCCACAAAGCCTACGTCAACCTTAATGGGAGTTTTCCAGAAGTAGTAGGTGCCTGCATCCAAAATACGCTCAATCTTCTGATTGAAGTAGAGTCTTGCCTTTTGATATTCGGCAACCTCAATCTTGGTGTAATAGATCTGAGGAATCTTTGAGAAGATATACTCGGGGATGGATTCGTCAACATTGGGCGTTGAGACATCCACAATTTTGAATTCGTGCTGATCTACGACAGACCAAAATGCGTATTTGCCATGGCGAAGAACGGAAGAAAACTTACCGTTCACATAGTGGAGTGCAAGCTCCTCGTCACCCACTTCAACGACTGCCACACGGTCGGCAATTGCTTTGTCTGCAAGCAAGGTCTCAAGAGCACACCTGCTGCACACGATAGGCTGTTCCAAGTTGGAAACCTCAATCTCCTTGCCGCCAAACAGGTGATATTTGCCCGCATCAAGCAATTTGATATACTTTCCGTTTTTGAAGAGAAAACCCTTCTGATTTTCATTGATAATCATTGTTTTCATTATATGTATTCCTCCTTAAAGGTAGTAAAGTCGCCTCGTTATCACTCATGCAAAAGCAGCGGCTGAAAATTTGAGTGCCTCCTGCACAGTGCGGAAAGAAATCTTTTGGCACTGTTTGGGATAACACGGTATCCATTCTCAGGCAAGGCTTGCTTTTGCATTGCTCTGCGAGATGTACCGAAGCACTTCTCGCTTTGCCGAATGATAACGAATGTCAGAATAAAAACGTTCTCGCACACGATTTCGTGTACCGTTCTTTTGCGTCCCGAAGGACAAAACCAATCCACTGGCGATACGTTTTGCAACGCACGGCGGGATTCGAACCCGCGAATAGAGAGCTTGACAGGCTCATGACGCAAGCGTTCTTCCGGCATGCACTTTGGAATATCCTCGTGCACCGCTGTGAAGGATTGACTCAAACACCGGCTTGAAATAACCTTGCAAGCATATTTTACCATTCCCGTCGCCGTTTTTCACGGAAAAAAAGCTGCGAAAATAACAAAAAAGCCCTCGTAAGAGAGCTTTTTTGCTATTTTAATCCACAGTTTAACTGTTTTTTCAGCTTTTCGATGATCAATTTTCTGAAAGATTCCGAGCCGAGAACCTCAACCATCGGTCCGAAGGAAAGTATTCTTATCACCATCTCGGGTTCATCATCGTGAGCATATTTGATTTTTACGAGGTAATTCTTTCGGTCAAGCTTCTCGGCTTGCTTTTCAAAATGGGCAAAATGGAGCATAAATCGTTCCATCGCATTTCGCTCGTCACGAATCTTCACGGTGATCGTATCGTATATGACCGCTTTTTCCTCGCCAACGGACTGTCTTTCTCCTGTGTAATGCGCGCAGGCTCTTATCTTGGCAAGGTTGACCGTTGAAACGGCGCGCCATCCCGCAGTGATCAATCTGAACTTGTCATCCTTTTCGGAATATTCGAGTCTTACAGGGCGGCATCTGACAAACATGGTGTTGCCCTTGCGGTTGACCATTTCAAACTTAATTTGAGAATCTTTTCGTATCGCCTCTAAAATGATTCGGAATTGCCTTATGTATTCTTCATCCTTAAAGGGGTCACCGTCACCGTACTTATCGTAGACGTGATAATCCGCAGAGGTGAAAAGAGGTTCTACATCCTCAAGATCGGGAAATTCCACGCCGAACAACTTGATGCGCGGGTCAAGGGAAATCGCCTTCAACCATTGCTTTTGAAGCGTGGTCAGCGGCATTGTTGGCTTGTGCTCAAGTGAGGTGGTCATATCGGAATGTACCAGCTGCCACTTTTCATTTTTGAGTGAGGGCATAATCGTCAGCATACTCTCGCCGAACGCGCGATCGGCAACGATCTTTTGTAATTCCTTTTCGGAGTGCTCACCGTCAAGGATACCCGATATGATAGCGGCAACCGTATTGTAATATGCAGAGTAAAGCTCGCTGAATATCATTCGCTCACCTCCTCTTTGACATCGTACATCCAATACATAGCTTCCAAATCCTTTTTGAATTGGTTCTCAACACTACGATTGGAGAAGTTCATTTTTACGATACGGCAGATAAATGTTCTGATCCAAGGGATCATCTCACTGGAATCATAAACATAAGCAGAAAAACGATAGGTGTTTTCGTCGAGTTTTTCCACTGTTCCGACACGCTTTTCGCGTTCAAGGCGCCCCACGATATATTCCTCATTATCTTCTACCTTGACCGTGAATTCTACGTGCTCAAGGTGCTCTGCGTCCCATTTGTTCCGCTTGACGCTGACGCCCCACATCTTGCTTTGCATTCTGTCAAGCTCCGTGCGAAGCTCATCGAAGCGAGGCGTAGGATCTTCAAGCTTTACGTTTGATAAATAGTCCACACGGTAGGAATGGAACGAATTGTATTCGGGCAGATATGCGAGTAGATGCTGTCTGCCGCTTTGCACGCTGATGAACACACGAAGCGGAACGATGCGATTGCGCCTCGGCATATCTCTGCGGCGGCTCATATTCGATATCGTCACAGCTCTTTTCTCTCTCATTGCCGTGAAAAGGGAGGCAAGAACACCGCTGTCGATGGCACCGGTTATATAGTGATGCTTGAAGGTAAAGGCATCGGTGCCGGATTCTTCTTTGTCGAGGATAAACGATCCGATCACTCCGCAGGGAGCAACCTCCGAGAAATAATGCAAAACGTCGTTAAGATCGGAAATGTCGGTGCTCTCGGTTCGACGGTAATACCTCTTCCGTCCTTCTTTTTCTGCCACGATGATACCTGCCTCGCAATATTCCTTGAGTTTTTTGCGAACAGTGGATTCGTCAAACATCATAGGGCTTTGAAAGCCGGACAGATATTTCTCATCGATCTTAGCAAGCAATTCGGAAATAGTGCGCTTAACAGACGGATCGTGTAAAATGTCAAAAATGATGAAATGCAACGTGATGTCGCCATCGGTAAAGCTCTTTGCCTTCCAAGCATTGTAAAGCGGATTGTGCCTGATCGTTCGGCTATCGATGGAGATAAAAACATTTTTACCTTCAGGAGTGCGAACAAAGCTCATATGATCGCCAAGCCAGCTTTCAAGACGGCGGCGCTCGTCATCATAGGAACGCGCACTCTTGCTCTGATAGTCATCACGACTCTTGAAACCGTAAACGTAGAAATCACGCATATATGCTCTGATTTTTTCAAAGTTTTTGATAAGCTCACTGTATGAGGACATAGTTCACGCTCCTTTCTGTCAGTTTAAGTTGTTATTATGCTTTTCTGTGTTTTCGCTTGTCCTTTGTTACCTCAAAGCTCACATTCACAAGGAACCGCACCACATCCTCGGGTGCGTCGGGCAGAAGCACCGAGATCCAATGGAGCTTGTTCATATGATAGGCGGGATAGACACCGTCTGCCGTTCCAAAGGAGCCGAACATCTCGGTCGGCAGCTTCAAATTGACAACGTCGATGACCTCGTTGCTGTCAAAACCGAACTTGCGTCGTGATACCCGCATCACGAGCGCATACCACTTGCGATTCTCACCGTGCCGGAGCACCGCCGTTTCAAAATCCTCGTCAAACGGATAGTCCGG
>ERZ779889.2792-NODE-2792-length-13733-cov-2.833309_pt1 | contig 13733 bp, 13 predicted proteins | sample MGYA00511030_ERZ779889 | MGnify/ENA primary metagenome ERZ779889 (study PRJEB29588, sample SAMEA2160616) | human gut metagenome | biome: human gut; feature: human-associated habitat; material: faeces | place: Denmark | collected 2008/2010 ...
GATTCCCAAGTTCCTGTCGCTGCTTGCCGAGCGTGACTCAAAGGCTTTCGTGCCGGGCATCAACGACCTGCTGAAAGGCGGTTATCCCCTGAAAGACGGTACGACCGCGCTCTCCGCCCAAGAAAAGATTGAGAAGGGAAAGACGGCTATCGGCGCTTTCTCCGCCTATCGCGCCGCCAAGGCTGCGGGCAATGATGCCGATGCGCAGGTGGCTGCCAAAGTGCTGAAAGAGAATGTGGCGTATTTCGGTTATGGTTATATCAAGGATGTAAACGAGCTGGTTCCCAATGTGCCGCTCACTTTCTATATGTTCCGAATCATGGTGATATTGGGCGGGTATTTCATCCTTTTCTTTATCGTGGTTCTTGTGCTTGCTTATAAGAAAGACTTGTCGCGGATGCGCTGGATGCATTGGGTGGCCATGCTGACCATTCCGTTGGGCTATCTTGCCGGACAGGCCGGTTGGGTGGTTGCCGAGTGCGGACGTCAGCCGTGGGCCATTCAGGATATGTTGCCCACCAGTGCCGCTATTTCCAAACTGGATGTCGGCTCCGTGCAGACCACATTCTTCATTTTCCTCATACTGTTCACCATTATGCTGATTGCCGAAGTGGGCATTATGCTGAAAGCGATACGGAAAGGTCCGGAAAACGAACTCCCCCATAACTCATAACTTATAACTCATAACTCATAACTTTTCACATGAATACCTATCTATTTCTTCAACAATATTGGTGGTTTGTAGTGTCCCTGTTGGGGGCCTTACTTGTTTTCCTGCTGTTTGTGCAGGGGGGTAACTCGTTGATATTTTGTCTGGGCAAGACGGAAGAGCAGCGTAAGATGATAATCAACTCTACGGGGCGGAAGTGGGAGTTTACGTTTACTACGCTCGTGACGTTCGGCGGGGCGTTCTTTGCGTCGTTCCCGTTGTTTTACAGTACGAGTTTCGGCGGAGCCTACTGGCTGTGGATGATTATCCTGTTTACTTTCGTGTTGCAGGCCGTCAGCTATGAGTTCCAGTCGAAGGCGGGCAATCTGCTGGGTAAGACGACGTATCGCGCTTTTCTGGTGATAAACGGAGTGGTAGGGCCGATGCTGTTGGGCGGTGCGGTGGCAACGTTCTTTACGGGGTCGGAGTTTTATATCGACAAAGGTAATATCGCCGATACGGTGATGCCGGTTATCAGCAGTTGGGCGAATGCGGGACATGGCCTGGATGCGTTGCTCAATCCCTGGAATGTAGTGCTGGGGCTGGCTGTGTTCTTCCTGGCGCGTATTCTCGGTTCGCTTTATTTCATTAATAATATCAGTGATGCCGATTTGGTGAAACGTTGCCGCCGTGCGTTGTGGGGAAATACGGGGTTGTTCCTGATGTTCTTCCTGGCGTTCGTTATCCGTACGCTGCTTGCCGAGGGATATGCGGTGAATCCGGAAACCGGAGAGGTCTTTATGGAGCCCTATAAGTATCTGACGAATTTCATCGAAATGCCTGTGGTGCTGATTGTATTCCTTGTGGGCGTGCTTGCGGTGCTTTGGGGAATTATCCGTACGGTGTGGAAGCCTGCTTTCGATAAAGGAATATGGTTTGCCGGTGCGGGTACGGTGCTTACGGTGCTGGCGCTGCTGCTTGTGGCGGGCTATAACAATACTGCTTATTATCCCTCTACCGCCGACCTGCAAAGCTCGCTGACGCTGGCAAACAGTTGCTCCAGCCAGTTCACGTTGCGGGTAATGGCTTATGTGTCTGTTCTGGTTCCTTTTGTGCTTGCATACATTTTCTACGCATGGCGTAGCATCGACAAGAAGAAAATAGATGCGAAAGAGATGCGGGAAGAGGGGGGACATGCTTATTGATTGTTCCGGACACCGGGAGTTTGTGTCCTGATTGCCGGGGATTTCCCTTTAAAACTGCCGGAGATAATATAAAAACGCCTCGCGTTTGGATTACCAACGCGAGGCGTTTTTTATTATTTCTTTTTTTTCTTAGAGCCCGTCGGCTCTTCCGGTGGGAATTTCGGTACGAGTTTCATCAATCGCAGTATCTGTCCCTGCCTTTTCAGGATATAGCTTGAGGGGTGTGCGGAATCAAAGCGGATAGGGTTGGGCAGGGTTGCGGCAATCAGTGCGCATTGTCCGGCGGTGAGCTTGGCGGCGGTGGTATGGAACTTGTATCGGGCGGCCGCTTGCGCTCCGTAGATGCCTTTGCCCATTTCGATGGAGTTGAGGTAGACCGTCATTATCCGCTTTTTAGACCAGAACATCTCTATCATCCACGTAAAGTAAACTTCAAAGCCCTTGCGAATCCATGAGGACTGCGGCCACAGAAATACGTTCTTTGCCGTCTGCTGGCTGATGGTGCTCGCGCCGCGTTTCCGCTTGCGCTTCTCGTTCTCTTTCATGGCTTTCTGTATTTCGATGAAGTCGAAGCCGTTGTGTGTGGCAAAACGGTTGTCTTCCGACGCTATGACGGCCATAGGCAGGTGAGGGGAGAGCTTATCGAACGGCACCCATTCGTGATGCCATGCGGGGCTTTCCCCTTTAAATACCTGTTGCACGCTTCGGATAATCATCAGCGGCGTGACATATACCGGCATAAAACTATAAACCACTACCGTTACGGTAGTGGATATAAAGAAGAAGAGCAACAGATTGCGGATGATACGCAAGGGTTTGGAAAGCTTCATGGGAGACGATGGTCGGGACTATCATTTTCCCGCTTCCGCGTTCTTAATCATCTGCTCGCTGGCATACATAAAGATTACCACACGGCGATTCTGGGCGGCCGACAGGCTTTCGTCGTATTCATTGTATCCCACACCTTCCACTTGCTTGAATTGCGAGGGAGATACGCCGCAATCCTGCAAGTAATTCTCTACGGCATAAGCGCGGTTCTTGGAAACTTTCATGTTGGCTTCGTACGTGCCGACCTTGTCGGTATGCCCTATGATGGCGATGTCCGTGGTAGTATCTTCCTTCAGAATCTTGGCAAGGTCGCGCAAAGAAGCTTTCGCGTCGTTGCTCAGCGTAGAGGAGTTGAAGGCAAACAGAATACCGGAGTCGAACGTCACCTTAACGGCATCCAGGTTGTTGGCGTCTTTCACCACTTCCACCTGCGCGCCTTCAATCTTGGCGGCTTCGGCAGCCTTTTTATCCATCTTATGGCCGATGGCCACACCTGCGCCCGTACCTACCGCAGCGCCTACCGCCGCACCGATGGCCGCGCCTTTACCTTTGCCGAACAGTCCGCCGATAATGGCTCCTGCCGCCGCTCCCCCGCCGCCCTTGGTCGTATGATTCATGGTGCCGCAGCTACCCAGGAGTATGGCACCGCTCAGCAGGAATGCTGTAATTTTCATCTTTTTCATACCTTTTATTTTTTAAATTGGTTCAAGTTTTACTAATGCAAATTTATGTATATAATACATCCGTTGGCATCAAAAAGTTTACCATTGTAGTTTTTTTAGAGAATTTTCCTTTTAATAAAGATAAACCAGCCCGTCAGGATTATTCCTTTGGCGATGGTGGTGCCGCTTACCGCCCACCAGATGGCATCCACGCCCATACCCGTTTGCACCAGTAGCAAGGCTGCCGGAATGCGCATGTAGTTGCACCCTATGCTGACGATAGCCGGCGGTACGGTGCGCCCTATGCCGTAGAATACGCCCTGCATGGTGATTTCCAGCATCATGAACAGTTGCGAGTAGCCGTCGATGCGCAGGAAGTTGCCGCCCGCGCGATAGGCCGCTTCCTCGGGCACGAAGACGGAGAACAGCTCGTTGCCGTAAAAGATGAACAGCAGCGAGCAAAGCGTGCCGAACACGGCCGTCATCCGGAGCGTCGTTTTCCATGCCTGCCATACGCGCGCTTTCTGTCCGGCGGCATAGTTCTGGGCGATGAAAGTACTCAATCCGGTGGAGAAGCCCTGTGACGTATTCCAGGTGATGGCCTCTATTTGTCCGCCGGTGGTAAAGGCCATGAGCCCGATGTGGCCGCCCTGTTCCGCTGCCGTGCGCGACAGGAACATGTTGACGAAAGCGTACAGCGTATTCAGCGTGGCGACGGGCAGCCCCAGTTTGAAGATACGCCGGCTGTACTTCTTTTTCAGTCGGACGAAAAACGGGAATCCGCCGAGCAAGTCGTCTTTTCGCCGGAGCTTGTAGACGAAGATGAAGCACACGGAAGCCTCGGCCAACCATGTGGCGAGCGCTGCGCCTACCGTTCCCCAGCCGAAACCGAAGATAAAGAGAGGGTCGAGCAGGATATTCATCACAAGTCCCGTTCCGCTGATGTAGAACGGTGTCTTGCTGCGTCCAGAGGCGTTGTAGATACCCGTGAAGGCGGCGGAGAGGAAGACGAAAGGCAGTGCCGTCGATATGATGCGCAGATACGTTACGGCATTCTCGGTGATATGCGGTTCCAGCTCGAAAAGGCGCATGACGGGTCGGGCGAAAACAAACAGCAGTCCGCCCCAGCATACGGCGATAAGCAGTGCGATGCTGATGTTGTGCGAGGCGAAGGCACGTGCGTCTTCCCGGTTCTGCGCTCCGATGGACTGGCCTACGCTGACTTCCGACCCTACCTTGTTCAGCAGGGCGATAGAGCCTGACATCCACGTGAGAATACCTACCGCGCCTACCGCCGCAACCGCCTCGCTGCCCAGACGGCCTACCCACGCCATATCCGTCAGGCTGTACGCCATCTGGATGAAGGACGTAGCCATGATGGGCATCGCCAGGCCGAATAGCTGGCGGTTGATAGGGCCTTGGGTAAGATTTTTCGCTCCGTGCATGGTGTCGGGGGGATTATAAGGAACCGGTAAAAGGAAGAATCACGTTACTTATAATTCAGGAAACTTTCCTGAACCAGCTTGCCCGCCTGCCATACGGCGCGTATGTTCAGCTCCTTGTCCATGATGAGGATATCGGCGTCCTTATCCTTTTGCAGGGAACCTTTGCGGTCGTACACACCCATGATGCGTGCCGGGGTTTCGGAAGCCATGCGCAGGGCGTCGCCCAACGGGATTCCGGCTTTTGCCATGGTGCGCACCAGTACGTCCATGGTGGCGATGCTGCCTGCCAGAGAGGAGCGGTCGGCAAGTTTGCATACGCCGGCCTCGATGATGTAGCGCGGGTCGTTGATTTCCTTGCCTTCGGTGGCGGCGCAGGAGAGGGCGTCCGTTACGAGGCAGGTGTGCTCCACGCCTTTCAGTTTGTATGCCAGTTTCAGGATGGTGGACGGCAGGTGGATGCCGTCGGCGATGAGTTCGATGGTCATGCCGTCGGTCAGGTAGACGCTTTCCACAGTGCCCTCGTACTTGTATTCGCGGCGTTTGTGGAAGCCCGGCATGGCGTTGTAGAAGTGGGCGGCGTGGGTAAATCCGGCTTCGTAGGCGGCACGGATACCGTCGTATTCGGCTTCGGTGTGCGATACGGCTGCCAGTATGCCTTTTTCGCGCAGGTAGCTTGCGAATTCCAGCGCTCCGGGCAGTTCAGGAGAGGCGTCCCAGCGGCGGATGCAACGGGTGCTTTCTACAAGCTCGCGGTACTCTTGTTCGTCAATCTCTTTCACCTGGTCGGCAAACTGCTCGCCTGCCATTTTCCTGTTGAGGTAGGGGCCTTCGATGTGAAGTCCCAGCACGGGGCTGTCCGGTTCTGCCATGAGCCGCTCGCACACTTTGGCGGCCTGATGCAGCTTGTCGAACGGAGACGAGGAAATGGTGGGGTAGAAGCTCGTTGCGCCATGAGCGAGGTGTGCGGCGATGATGCTGCGGAACGCTTCTTCGGTACATTCGTTGAAGTCGTGTCCGCCACCGCCGTGCGCGTGCATGCAGACGAAGCCGGGCACGATGTACATGCCTTTGGCGTCGATGAGACGTGCGCCGATAAGGGCGAGGTCGCAGTTGGTCACTTCAAGGATTTTTCCGTCACGCATCAGGACGGAACCTTCATTCAGCCAGCCTTGCGGGGTGAATATGCGTCCATTGATAATTTGAGTTAACATGGAGAGAGGGGATTTAAGAGTTATGAGTTATGAGTTATGAGTTATTTGGGGTATGGGTTATGAGGGGGTTACCGTATTCTCCGTCTTCGGTGGTGGCGTTGTTTCTGCCGGTACTTGCGTATCTTGCCGTACACCAGCCATACGAACAGCACGCCGAATACGGAGAATATCAGCAGTACGATGCCGGTGTTGAGGTTGTCGCCTTTCACGCGGCTCCACATTTCGAGTACGAGTTCGGTGCGGTCGCCGAAGTCACGTATCATGGCGCAGCGCTCCACGACTTTCCTGTCGGGATATTGTACGGGATTGATTTGCAGGCTGTCCGCACCTACACCTTCACCGAAGAAGTAGCTGAGGTCGGAACGCGTCGCGATGGCGGTGTCCCGTTTGGCTTCCATGATTTCGGGGGTGGCAACGGCGCTGACGTAACCTATGGCGTCCATATTGCGCAGGGCGATGCCGGGTTGGCAGAGATAGTTGATGAAGTAGGCGGCAGCCTTGGGATTCCGCGCGTATTTGGGGATTACCCAGCCGTCGTACCAGATGTTGCTGCCTTCGCGCGGCACTTCGTAGGCAAGGTCTACGCCTACCGCTTCGGCTTCATCGATGGCCCATACGGCATCGCCGCTCCAGGTGAGGTTGAGCCAGGTCTTGTTCTTGGTCATCATCTCCTTGCCGAAATCGGCTTCCCAACCGGAAATATTGGGCTTCATGGCTTTCAGATACTCCTCGGCCAGGGCTATGGCTTCGGGGGAGTTGTCGTTCATCAGTTGCTCCACGGTGACGGTGCCGTCGGCAAGCCGGCGGGCGTGGGCGTAGATGATGGCGGTTCCGTAGGCGTCGCGGTAGCTGTCTTTCATCAGGATTTTACCCTTGTTCTTGGAGTTCCATAGGCAGTGCCAGCTGCCGGCTTCGTCGGGGGTGATGAAGCTGCGGTTGTACAGGATGCCGGCCGTGCCCCACATATATGGTACGGCATAGTCGGTGGTGGTGCGTCCCGGCTGACTGGTCTTGTTCAGCTCCCGGCGGATGTAGGGGGAGATGTTGGGCAGATAGTCCGGGGTCTTGCCGAAGTCGCGGTCGATGGGCAGGAGAAGGTTCTTCTTCAGCATCCGTTCGATGATGTATTCCGAGGGGCACACCACGTCGAAGTCTTCGTGGCCGCGCTCTATCTTGGTGAGCATGATTTCGTTGATGTCGAACACCTGGTAGATAAGGCGGATGTCCTGTCCCGTCTGTTGCTTGTACCAGGCGGGGAACTCGGCAAGTACGTCTTCGTCGATGTAGTCCGCCCAGTTGTAGACTTTCAGTACGTGGCTGCGCTCTTCGCCCGAGTCCTTGCACGAGGCGGCTGCGAGGACGAGGCAAAGGAGAAGGAGTATGTGTGTTAATCTTTTCATTTTTTTTGTTCAGCAGGTTTATCTTGACTATACTTTCATTTTTCGGCTTGCGGGATGAATCTTTCCGTCCTGCGGGATGAGAAAATTCGTCTCACGAAGCGGGCGTATCCCGTCTTGCGGGGCGGATGATTTCATCTCACGGGAGCAGTCACCTTAGCCCGTGAGCAATCACCTCGCCCCGTGAGATGGGGCGGGTTTAATTTTTCCGTGCACGCTCCGCACGCTTGTTGATGACAATCAGCAGCACCAGCACCGTAACGAATATAATGGTGGAGAGGGGACGCAGCTCCGGTGTCAGTCCGCCTTTGCGCGCATCGGCGTAGATGTAGGTGGAGAGCGTTTCCAGTCCTTCGTTTCCAATGGTGAATATGGTTACTGCGAAATCGTCGATGGAGAGCGTGAAGGCAAGGATGAAACCGCTTATCATGCCCGGAAATATCTCCGGCAGAATCACCTTGCGCAATGCCTGGAAAGGAGTGGCTCCGAGGTCGAGGGCGGCTTCGTACACGTTCTGGTTCATCTTCTTCAAACGGGGCATCACGCTCAGCACTACGTAGGGGGTGCAGAACGTGATGTGCGCCAGTACCACCGTCGCGAATCCCTGCGAGATGCCGAAGCTGACGAACAGCAGGAACAGCGACACACCCGTGATGATGTCCGCGTTCATCATCGGAATGGCGTTGGCGAAGTTCATCACCTGACGCGTGCGTGTGCGCAGGTTGAAGATGCCGATGGCCGCGATGCTGCCCAACGCCGTACTGGCGGTGGCTGCCAGCATGGCAATGGCGAATGTGTTCCAGATGGCGTTCATCAGCGAGTGGTGCATGCCGCCCGTGAAGAGGGAGCTGTACAGCTTGGTGGAGAATCCCGTCCAGTTGCCCAGCACTTTGGCCTCGGTGAACGAGAATATCATTATGATAAGGATAGGCGAGTAGAGCAGCGCAAGCAGCAGCCACAGGTAGCCTTTGGCAAGAATACGTGTCATCATATCACACCTCCGCTTTCATTGGATGCGCTGTCCTCTTCGTTCGTAAAGAGGATGGTGACGCCTATCAGCAACAGCATGATGAGCGACAAGGCCGCACCGTAGTTCCACATTCCGTTGTATATATTCTCCTGCACGGTCGTTCCGAAGAGCTTGATGTTGTTCATCGTCAGCAGTTCGGCAATGGCGAAGGTGCTTACCGTAGGCATGAACACCATTACGATGCCGCTCATGATGCCCGGCATGGAGAGGGGCAGTATCACTTTGCCGAATACCTGCAAGGGGTTGGCTCCGAGGTCTTGGGCGGCTTCAATGAGGTTGTGATCCATCTTCTGCAAGGTGTTGTAGATGGGGTATATCATGAACGGCAGGAAGTTGTACACCATACCGAACACGAGCGCGCCTTCGCCCAACGGCAGGTTGAGGAAGTCGAACAGCGCCACTGTGGCGAGCGTGCGTATCAGTATGTTCACCCACATGGGCAGGATAAACAGCACCACCATCGTCTGCGAGGTGTTGAACTGCCGCTGGCTGAGGATGTAAGCCGCCGGATAACCCAGCAACAGGCACGCCAGCGTCGTGATGATGGCTATGCCGATGGAATATACGAACGTGTTCATCGCTTCCGGGTGCATCATGAACTTGCGGAAATTGGCGAAGGTAAACGCTCCGTCGGCATCCGTAAAGGCGTACAGCACAATCAGCAGTAGCGGCACTATCACAAATATCAGCAGGAACAGCGCGTAGGGAACCGTCCAGTTGCGCCGCCGCATGAAGAAAGAAGATAACTTGTTTAACATCGCCTTATCACTTTATCGCCTTGTCATTTACTGTTACCCGTATGTTTTCCGGCGCAATCCGTATGCCCACTCTGTCGCCGTCGTCCCATACGTCGTTGGTGTCTACGAAGATGTCTTCGTCCCAGTCGGTAAATACGGTGAGGTGGTAGTGGTTTCCTTTGTAGAGGATGAATTTCACTTCGCCCGTCAGTCGTCCGTCTTCTTCGTTGTCCTCGAGGATGACGTTCCGGAAGTCCACTTCCACCGTTACGGGCGTTTCGGGCTCGATGCCCTGCACCGGACTGCATTCAAAGCTGCAACCCAGGAATTCCACGTGTGTCTCGTCCAGGAGCTTGCCTTCGAAGGTGTTGCAGGTGCGCTCTTTCTTCATCACGTGGATGTCGAAGGGTTTTACCAGCAGACCCACTTTGCGGCCTGCCTCGAAGCAGTGGTAGTCCTGTACCATCAGCTCGTAGCCCTCGTCGGTCTGTACCAGCATTTCGTAGTGCACGCCTTTGAAGATGGAGCTTGTTACGGTTCCCGTCAGTTGAGCCGCGTCCGAGGGCTCGAAGATGTAGATGTCTTCCGGACGGATTACGACGTCCACCTGCGTCTGTTCGCCGAAACCGGTGTCCACGCAGTCGAATTCCTGTCCGCAGAAACGGACGAGCTGGTCGTGCACCATGACGCCGTTCAGGATGTTGCTCTCGCCGATGAAGTCGGCCACGAAGGAGTTGATAGGCTCGTTGTAGATGTCTATCGGGGTACCGGTTTGCTGTATCTTGCCTTCGCTCATGACGACGATGGTGTCGCTCAGGGTGAGGGCTTCTTCCTGGTCGTGGGTGACGTATACGAAGGTGATGCCCAGCTTTTGGTGCATCTCTTTGAGCTCCATCTGCATGTCTTTGCGCATCTTCAGGTCGAGAGCGGCAAGGGGCTCGTCAAGGAGCAGCACTTCGGGCTCGTTGACGATGGCGCGGGCTATGGCAACGCGCTGTTGCTGTCCGCCGGAGAGGGAGTCTACGTCGCGGTCTTCATAGTCGGTCATGCCCACCATGCGGAGCGCCTGCTTCACTTTCTTCTCGATTGTGGCGGCGGGCAGCTTCTTCAGCTTGAGGCCGAAAGCAATGTTGTTGAATACGTTGAGGTGGGGAAACAGGGCGTACTTCTGGAACACCGTGTTCACCGGACGCCGGTGGGGCGGTGTCTGCGTGATGTCCTTCCCTGCAATGGTAATCACTCCTTCCGAAGCAGTCTGGAAGCCTGCAATCAGACGCAGCAACGTCGTCTTTCCGCAACCGGACGGTCCCAATATCGTTACAAACTCGCCCTTACGGACAGACAAATTCACATCATTCAGTACGGCTTTATCTCCGAAGAACTTCGATACGTGCTCTACGCTGATGATGCAGTCGGACTTTTGCATAAGCGTTTCTTACTTTATCCAAACTAATTAAACAAATCTCTACCTGATACAGTCAGTCATAAAAAAGTGGCGCAAAGGTACATATTTTCTTGAAAACTTTAAGGGTTATGAGTTATAAGTTATGAGTAATTTACCGATGCTCGCAAATAAGTCCTAACTTTGCAGCCTGTAACATTAAATTCCTTATAAGAAATGGAAAAGAAAATCGTACTCATCACGGGCGCCTCTTCGGGTATAGGAGAGGGCTGCGCACGCAAGTTTGCCATGAATGGCTACCGCCTGATTCTCAACGGACGGAATATGGAGAAGCTGACCGCCGTAAAGCGCGAGCTGGAAACGGAATACCGCGCGGACGTCTGCCTGCTGCCTTTCGACGTACGCGACCGCGGGGCTGCGAAAGCCGCTCTCGACTCGCTTCCCGAAGAATGGAAGGCGATAGACATCCTCGTTAATAACGCCGGACTGGTAATCGGCGTGGATAAGGAACACGAAGGCAATCTCGACGAATGGGACATCGTGCTCGACACCAATGTCAAGTCGTTGCTTGCCATGACCCGCCTTGTTGTTCCGGGAATGGTGGAACGCGGCCGCGGTCATGTCATCAATATGGGCTCCATTGCGGGCGATTACGCCTATCCGGGCGGCAGTGTGTACTGTGCCAGCAAGGCTGCCGTAAAGGCGTTGTCTGACGGATTGCGCATCGACCTCGTGGATACTCCCGTGCGGGTGACCAACATCAAGCCCGGTTTGGTGGAGACGAATTTCTCCGTAGTGCGCTTCCGTGGAGACAAGTCGGCTGCCGATAATGTGTACAAGGGTATCCGTCCGCTTACGGGCGACGATATTGCCGAGGTGGTGTACTTTGCCGCCGCCGTACCCGAACACATACAGGTGGCCGAGGTGCTGGTAATGCCCGCCAATCAGGCGACGGGTACAATCGTCAGCCGGAAATAGAGGCTCTTCCGTGATAGTTAAGAGTAAAGTCTGCCATGGCCGATAAGTACGAAGAACGCCTGGGCACGGAGCTGATAGGGGCTGCTGAATATTATTCTTGACCTTGTATTCATCTTCTGGTTGGATATGGGGGTAAAGGGCGCTGCGCTGGCTACGGTGTTGTCACAGGCTTGCAGTGCGGTGTGCGTGCTGTCCTTCCTTTGCTCCCGGCGTGCTTCGCCGTTACGGTATTCCGCAACTTCAATCCTGTTTACTGTTTCCTTTCGCTTTTTTGAGGTATCAGCGCATTCCGGTGTTGTTGACGGTTGTTTCTTGTTTTGCATTATATGCATCCCTAATCGCAAAATCAATGATTCGGGTATAAATATCCGTAAATCATATACAAACCGGTTTGCGTAACCGCGGTAAATTTGCAATCGTAAAACAACCGGTAATAGTAATAACCTCATACGATAAATGAAACGACCATGAACAAGATTCTTTTAATTTCAGTATTCAGTATTTTAACTTTCAATGTTATGGCACAAGAGAAAATAGTACAGACAGCCGGGCGTACCCAATTAGGGGAGTTCGCTCCTAAATTCGCAGAACTCAACGATGATGTTCTTTTTGGAGAAGTGTGGAGCCGTACCGACAAACTCGGTTTGCGCGACCGCAGTTTGGTAACCGTTACCTCGCTCATCAGTCAGGGCATCACGGACAATTCGCTCGTATTCCATCTTCAGTCGGCAAAGAAGAACGGCATTACCCGTACCGAGATTGCCGAAATCATAACTCACATCGGTTTCTATGCAGGTTGGCCGAAAGCATGGGCGGCATTCAATCTGGCAAAAGGCGTATGGGCGGAAGATGCTGCCGGTGAGGATGCCAAAGCCGCTTTCCAGCGCGAAATGATTTTTCCTATCGGCGAGCCGAATACGGCATACGCAAAGTATTTCATCGGTAACAGTTATCTCGCTCCCGTTTCGCGCGAGCAGATGGGCGTTTCCAATGTCACGTTCGAGCCTCGCTGCCGTAACAACTGGCATATCCACCGTGCAACAAGTGGTGGCGGACAAATGTTGATCGGTGTAGCCGGACGCGGCTGGTATCAGGAAGAGGGCAAGCCTGCTGTGGAAATTCTGCCGGGTACGGTTATCCACATCCCGGCAAACGTCAAACATTGGCATGGAGCTGCTGCCGACGGTTGGTTCGCTCATTTGGCTTTCGAGGTTCCCGGTGAAAATGCTTCCAATGAATGGCTCGAACCGGTGACGGACGAAGAGTATGACAAGCTCGAATCGGATAAGCGATAATCTCGGCCGGGCTTCCCGGCGAACATATATAAGTAATGTATGATGGGTATAATAAGATGCTTAGGCTGTCCATCATGGCAAGTAATCGGAAACATTCAAAATCAGAATAAAATGAAACAAATTATATTGATAATTATGAGTTTACTAACTTTCAGCTGCTCATCGAAAGCGCAAAAACAGACAACGGATGCCGATACGCAATCCAATAAGAAAATCCTCGTGGCCTATTTCTCCTGTACCGGAACTACGGAGAGAGTTGCCGATGCCATTGCCCAAGCAGTTAGCGGTAAGCTGTACCGGATTACTCCGGCTGCGGCCTACACCTCGGCAGACCTTAATTGGAATAATAAGGCAAGCCGCAGTTCTGTGGAAATGGCGGATGAAACCTCACGCCCCGCGTTGGGCGGAGAAACGCTCAATCTGCAAGATTACGATGTGGTATTCCTCGGCTATCCGATATGGTGGGACTTGTGTCCGCGTCCGGTCAATACATTTCTTGAGAAATATGATTTCTCCGGTAAAACAATCATTCCGTTTGCCACTTCCGGCGGCAGTTCTATTACAGGCAGCGTAAAACAACTCAGGAAGCTATATCCTAAAATCGAATGGCAGGCAGGCCGGCTGTGTAATGGAAGCGCAAAGCAGGCCGGAGATTGGGCAAAACAGGTTGCCAATGCCGAATAGAATCCCCTTGTTACGGGAAAACCCACTAAACAGAGTGCCCGTATCAGGCAGGTTGATAATGACACCTGCGATATAGTCGGAGGTAAAAGAAAAAGTCCTGTAATATCAATGTATTACAGGACTTGTCTCTTTTTGCCGATTTCGGCTTTGTTTTCTGGTGATCCGCTTGGGGCTCGAACCCAAGACCCCAACATTAAAAGTGTTGTGCTC
>ERZ779889.2795-NODE-2795-length-13726-cov-7.822910_pt1 | contig 13726 bp, 10 predicted proteins | sample MGYA00511030_ERZ779889 | MGnify/ENA primary metagenome ERZ779889 (study PRJEB29588, sample SAMEA2160616) | human gut metagenome | biome: human gut; feature: human-associated habitat; material: faeces | place: Denmark | collected 2008/2010 ...
CACCGGCAGGATACTTCTTTTTGCTGATATCTTTCGCCAAAACAGCCTGATAATTCGCACCTATATCATCAAGAATTTCAAAGATTTTCGGGTTGAAATGATCTTGGTGAAAGTGACTGCAAAAGACTATGGCTTCCTTGCTTTTGTCAAGCCTCGGCATCTCGCCTTTGTAGTAATCAAAAACATAGTAGCAGTTCTCGGTTTCAACCAAAAATCCACTGTGGTTAATGTATGTTATTTTCATAATACACCTCTATTACTCTTATTTTATTATATCAAAGCGATAAATCGGAATCAATACCGCACAACATTTTCGATACGAAGCAAAACGCTTGAAACGGTCCACTTGAGTCTCTTTGCTTTTTTAATAAAAAAGCAGTTCTAACTGCCGTATAAAATATATAAACAGCAAAAGACTTGAAACAAAATTCGTGTGTATGGTATAATTTTAAAAAATGACGGAGGATTTTCTATGAACAGAAAAAATGCAGGTGCGTTTTTCGGCACTCTCTGCGGACTGACGGCATTGACCGCAATGTCGGCTGAAATATTCTATAATTTCTCGATAAACACAAAATCACCTATACATATGAGCAAGCTCAACAATCTCGTTCAAAAGGTCACGAACACATCCGGCAGCGAAGAAGATGCGAGCGAAAAATACAGCGGACTTACCGGTACTCCCGAAATGAAAAAATGGTACAATGAGCACGGTGAGGATGTTTACATTATGTCCGATTCTCTTCGTCTGCACGGTAAGATATTTAAAAACAACAGTTCAAAATATGTACTTGTCTGCCACGGATACACAAGCAAGGCCAAGCATATGGCCGGTTTTGTAAACAAATTTTACTCACTCGGGTATAATGTTCTGGCAGCAGACGCACGTGCACACGGCGACAGTGAGGGTACGAAAATAGGAATGGGCTGGCCGGAGCGATTTGACGTTATCAAATGGATAAAGCTTATTATTTCTTGGGAGCCAAATGCGCAAATAATACTCCACGGCGTATCCATGGGAGCGGCGACGGTGCTTATGGCCTCCGGTGAAGAGCTGCCCGAAAATGTCAAGGTTATAATCGCAGATTGCGGCTACACCTCGGAATGGGATGAATTCAAATGCGAAGCAAACGCTCTGCATATCCCGTGGTTCCCCGTACTCAACGCCGCGTCTGTGATGTCAAGACTTCGCGACGGGTATGATTTCAAGCAAGCGAGCGCTCTTGAGAAGGTCAAACAAAGCCGTATTCCGACTCTGTTTATTCACGGCTCCGATGACGAGCTTGTTCCATACAGTATGCTCGATAAGCTGTATTCGGCGGCGGCCTGCGAAAAGGAATGTCTGACCGTCAATGGTGCCGGACACGCGCTTTCATCCTCGGTTGAGCCGGAGCTTTATTGGAACACGGTTGAGAGCTTCATTGAAAAATATTCAGCAAAATAAAATTTGAGCCGTGCCGTTCGGCGGAAATAAACATATATATTTTAAAGACTATTGCGAATAATGTGCAGAATGGATTGTAGCTTCGATGGTAAATGCGGAATATGGTAAGGTCAAATTGTCATTGACCTTGCACTTTAACGAGTATAATAAATTTCGGCTTCTGTTAGACGGGAAAGAACCTATGGACTTTGAAAATACGGGAAAAGCAATCAATTATGTATTTGAAACAGAAGTCGGAAATCATATTTTAACATTTGAAAGCATTCCTCTTGAGAAAAATCAATTAGGAAAATTGAGATTTTCGTTTTTATCCGAATCATTTCAAAAGAGAATATTGAATCATTTGTTTGCTTTCAGATATGATTTATCCTGTTTCAAAGTAACATACATGCTGCATATTCATCGTAATGCAACATTGGAAATTGCCATTAAAACAAGCTGCTATAATAATTTCCTTTACATAAGGGCTAAATGTTTGCATCCCGTAATTGTTCAAAGCTCAAATATAAAAGTTCAGAAAGAGGAATTTTCTGTATTATATAATAAGCTTTTGAAGAAGAAATTTTATTTTTCTCAGATGGTTATTTGGACAATTTATTTTATTTTGTTAATAACGGTTTTTGGCGGACTCGCTATCTATGATATTATACATTGGGAAGCAGATGCCTACATAGCAGGGTTTAATAAAATTTCAGCATTGTTTTTGGGCGTTTTTCCGCCGCTTATTATGATTTTATTTTCTTATTTTTTCTGTATTGTAAATCTCGTTAAACAATACAACAACAATTATTTATGCGAATAAATAATTATGTGTGTTTGTAAAGTAGGAGGCAAAAGAAAATGCCCGAATACCGCCGTAAAAAGCAGTATTCGGGCATAAAAAAACTCTGAACAAATTGTCCCGAGGCTTTGGCCGAGGTATAACAACCTGTCAAGTCACGGTAGTATTTGCTTTGCAAATCTCCACCTTAAAGACTCGACAGAACGTTTTTACGGGTTTAATTGCATTATAAACCCGTAATAGGGATTCGAACCTAAAATGGCGGAGTCAGAACCTTGCAATCTTTTTTCAAAACCGCCTATTTAAGCCGTTTTTCAGACTTTGCGTATACTCCGTATTTCAGCACTTTATTCACCTGCGATTGAGATAATTTTCGTTCGGTTACAGTATGTATTCCATCATTCTTTTCTTCCGCTCTTCTGATATTCATACAGTATTAGCTCCTAATGAATAAATTTTCGAATTCATTATATAAAGATTATTCTTGTCAGTCAATTTAAAAGTTAATACCTGAATATACTCCGTAGTGATCGGACACATACCCGTTGTTCAGGTCGTTCAGCACGGTATAATCTACTGCTTTTCCGTCGGTAAATATAAAATCGATAGGCTCATTACCGGTAGAGCGATAGCCCCACTCTTGATATGTGGCTGTCTTTTTTGCTCGGTTCGTGCAGTCGTTCAGCTTGGACGCAACGAGCTTATAAGCCGTTCCGTCTTGGGTTTCGTTGAAATCACCGGTCAAAACGGTGCCGTCGGTATTGTTATATTTTTCTTTTAGCTCATTGAGTTTGTTCATAACTACATTTGCACCGAAATCAGCTGCCTGCTCCGATGCGTTATCCAGATGAGTGTTTAAAAAAATGATGTTTTTGCCGTTCTGCTTATTCAGCAGAACAACATAGCTGCAAATTCTGTAGCATCCGGCTTCACAGTGATTACCGTCTTTGTCGGTGTAGGTGTATTTGCTTTCCTTTTCGGGAGTTTCGCTGAGCCAGATTGTGTTCTTTTCCACAGCGGAAAACTTGGTTTTATTCCAAAATACAGCATTCATTTCGCTGTTCTTTTCTTCGCTGTCGCCGCCTCGCTTTACTCCGTAGTTTTCATAATCCGGCATAGTAGATTTGAGTTTTTCCAGCCAAATGGAATTCATTTCCTGCGTGCCGATTATGTCCGGTTTTATACTGTTCATATAGCTTGCAAATCGGTCGCAGCGTTCTGCACTTGAAGTGCCGTCTAATTTTTCACCAAAAGCGGCAGCAACATTGAATGTTACTGCGCTTATGTCGCAGTCAGAGTTTTTCGGAGGTGTATATGTCACTTTAGGTGAGCGATAAACGAAGCAAAAAGAAGCGATAACAGCACCGACGATTATCAGAGCCACTACGGTATTGTAGGTATTGACTCCCTTTTTGTGAACTGCGTTCTGCAAAATGAATCTAATGAAATATATTAAAAGAGTCAAAATCAATCCCGCCTTTGCCCTTGCGCCAAAGCCGACAGAGCAAAATGACATCAGTACCGTCACACCGAAATTTACGCTGAATGCAATAATATCACGCTTGTATCCGCTTTTGGCAGAAGTGAAGAAGGAGCAAATTATTTCTGCAATACCAAAAATCACAACACAGAGTATTGCCGACACAGCAAACAGATATGCCCTGTCGCTCAATATGGCGGTTAGGTCTATTCCGTGGTTGTGTATGCTTGCCGCAAAAGTGATTAGCGAAACATTTTTGTGACCTGCATAAAACATCGGCAGGCACAACACAGCAATGGATGCTAAAAAAGAGAGCAGCCGCATTATGTGCCACGGGGTTTTAGCCTCAGAATCTTTTAATATGCTTCCGAATTTTTTGTTTGTTTTTAAATGATTATCCATTTTTATTCTCCAAAATAAACAGTAGCGTTTCTGTCGCTGTCCGCACCTCTGTTTACCAGCGGCAAAACAACCTCACTAATACTCGATAGGCCGATTGAATTGAGCTTTTTACCGAATGGTTTTGCAAGACGGTCGGCTTTCTTCAACACTGAACATGTCATTTTGTATTCTGCGGAGGAAGTAGGTATGTTTCCGTCGCCTCTGTAAAGATTTGCCGCAATGTTGATAACAAAGGGGACTACTTTTTTTGAGCTGATTTTGCTTATTTCGCTCTTGCTTACACCACTCGAAAAACGAACGAAGTGCCATACCTTCCCGAATGTAAGATGATTTAGAAACTTAGCAAAACAGTGAATAATGGGCTTGTATTTTTTACTCGTTTCCTTAGAGATACTCATGCCTACGGCAAAGTCGGCAAAATTGTCGTAGTCATATTCGGCATCGTACAGTGCTTTTGATACAACGCCCAAAAACAAGTCTTTTGTGTACTCCTCGAGGGCAAGCCCGTTTGTATCGATGCTGTCTGCGCAGTCTGCACAAATGGTTTTTATTTCTGCTTTTTTCTGTTCTTTGTTCAGCACTATTTGGCGATAATACGGCGGAAATCCCGTCAATGCCGCTGTAGAAATGTCATAAAACTTTTTGTTTCCTATTTTGCAATAAGAAATGTTGTGCATATGCGTGTGACCGGTAAGCACAAAATCAAAGCCTAAGTCGGAAAGCTGCTTCCTGCGCAGCTCATATTCACTCAGCATATCACCCTTTGCAACAGCCGCATATATAGGCGACGGCGGCACAAGAGGGTGATGTGTCATTGCTATAATGTATTGACCGTCTCTTTTTGCATTGTTCGCTTCTGTTTTTACCCAGTTCATCAGTTCGTCGCTGAATCCGCAATCGGGATCGCCGTAGTCATCGTTGAGTGCAAACAGGCGGTATCCGTCTGCAAGCTGTGCCACATACGACATTGTGCTTTTGTGTTTTGCGATGGCGTTGTTATAGCCAAAATCGCCGTAATATTTCAAAAGTTGTGTTCGTTTTACTGACTCAACCTCTATATACTTGTCGTTTTTGTCTATGCCGTATGTGGGCATACGAGGAGAGGTATAGTCGTGGGTTGCGGTTATGACATACACTCTCTTGCCCTTTTGCTGCAGCTTTTTCAGAGCGGCTTTCATCTCGTCGTGAGAGGTCCTTTCGCCGTTATATGTAAGGTCACCGCTTATGAGAACAATGTCCGGCGTATCATTTTTGCACAAACAGTCAAAGGTATGCTCAACGATTTCTTCGCTCCTGCTGAAAAAGAGCTGGCCCGGCTTTGGCTTTTTGTTTTTGTCAAAGCCGTCCACAAAATTCTTTTTTGAATAGTAATGGGTGTCGCTGATAACCGTGAATTTCAGTTCATCATTCATTCTTCTTTACCTCTGTTATTGGCTTTTATGAACTCGTCTTTGTCGTTTAGATTCCATACACATTTACCTAAGATGTATTCAGCCTTTTCTTTCTTGCTCATTTTGAATGTAAAAGGTCTGTTGTTTTGGATTTCGTCATAGACAGGAGCGGCGAGAGTTGCTTTTCCGTCGTGCAGTGAGCAAGCCGCCAAAATTACAATATCGCTGTCATTAGGCAAAATGACGGTGCTGTTTTTAGGCACATCAAATTCGACAATGTAAAAGTACATACTTTTTGCAATTTCATCCTTGCCGTTTTTGTGACAATGGGTTGCTTCATATGCGATTTTGCCTTTTTTGATATATGCGGTTTCACCGAAGTCATACAAATCCCATCTTGCAAAACGCTCAAAGCAGGAATTTACCTTTGCCTTTACTTCTCTGCCGTTTATGACAAATTCGGCGTCTTTATCCCCGACCAATGAGGCACAAAGGAGTGCAATTTTGCTGTCTTTACTGCCCGTATTTATCTTTTGTGCAGAGGGAGTAAGAGCGTTGTTTCCATTCTTGTTAATGATGAATTTGTATCCGTTTGAATTGATTTCATCAGGCACAATTTCAAACGGAACAGTATAGTCATAGTCGCCGCATTTGCCTTGCTTTGTGATAATATTTTTGTCGAGAGGCAGTTCAATCGGTACAGCCTTTTCCGCTTTTACCTTTTCACCGCTCTTTAGCTTGAGTGCAAAACTTTTGATTTCGTATGGTTTAAAGCTTGTAATAAGTTTTCCGTCCTTTATTTCGGCCTTACCCTTGTATTCTTCACTTGCAAAAACTTCTTTTGCATCCTCTATGCCGTTTCCGAGTGTGAGCGAAAATTTGTTTATGGTTTTGTTTGCGCCCTCATTGAGCCTTATGATAATTTCATCGCTGTTTTCGGCTTTTTTGATAGCACGAACAATGACATCATTGGAAGAAACACTGCCGAAAGAATAATTTGTACCCAAAGCTCCGTTGTGCTTTTTGCAAATATATGCAGTCATAGGAGTAATGAATTTTCGTGCCTCAAGCTGTGTGTCTGTGCCGACATCTCCCTTGTGGCTGAAAATTGCGAATGAATATCTGTTGAGCCCCAAATCCATCATTGACTGCATAGAGTCGATTCGATAGTTGTGCTTAGGCGTGTGCAGAACGGTAAATCTCAGCGTGCTGTCGTTGAATTTGTCCCAGCCGTATTTACATTCGCTGATTACGGATACACCGCCTTTTCCGTTTTTGTCTGTAATGTCTGCCCAATTTTGAGCAGGTACCTCATAGAGTTTGTCGCACATATTCTGCCTTTTTATTGCACCGAGTCCCAGGTCAAATGTGGCTGTGCCGTTGCTTACATTAAAGCTGAATTGTTCTTTTGCCAATGTGCGCAGAGACTGCCATTCTATTTCTGAATATACCTCTACACATTTTCCGCCGTCCGAAAGTGCAATAATGTTTGTAAAGGTACTCTTTTTGTCACGCTGTGTAACCTTGAATGCGACACGGCATGGGCCGTTTTCGATTATTTGCATTTTAGATTTAACGGGGATTCTGTCTGCCGCATTTTTGTTTTCGTTATAATCCATTTCCCACGCAGGCCAAACGCGTGAGCCGTTGTACTTGAGTAGCCCGAGAGAAACAGGCTCTTTCAAAATTTGGAAATTGTTTTGTTCCTTGTCAATAATTGACTCAATATCGCCGTTTGGATTTAGGGTGACGATATACTTTTGATTTTCCATTCTGTTCTTTGAGATGGAAACAGCACTTTCTGCGTCGCACGGTATATCGCTTACTCTCGCATCATAAATTCTTGTACCGAGACTCTTTACATCTGCAATGAACAGAATTTCGGTATAAGTGTTGGTTCGGTTTATAACTTGACTCTTAATCTCGTTTCCGTCATCATCGAACACTCTCACATTTTTATTGCCTATACCGCTCAGTCGGGCAGTTACGGTCTGCTGCCTTTGGGACTCAATCGGGTTGTATACCATAATAGGTGTACCCTTGCAAAAATCTGTTTTCATATTCAGCGCCAGTGCCGATGCAGAAGCTTCCAGCTCATTTGCAAATTGATTCATTGACACGGCATAGTCGTTCCATGAACGCCTGTAAACTCTTTGGCAGCTTGTACCCGGAATATCATCGTGGAATTGGTGAGCAATGAATCTTTTCCAGGCTATGTCGATAGCACTCTTGTTATATTCTTTGATGCCGAGATAAGATGCTGTTACACTTGCTCTTTCTGCAATGTCAGCCAGTTCCTGACATCTTCTGTTCCAGCGTTTTCCCACCGCTCTGGAAGTGTAACCGCCTACTGCGTGGTCTTTCATAACCAGCTCATTGTTCCAGACAGGGAACTTCGCCTTTTGCTCCGGTGTGAAATTTTCGTCAATATCGTGATAAATTCGGTCGGCTGAAGATGCCAAAACCTCAATATCACTTCTGTTGTTTTTGCTTATTTCTTTTTCAACAAATTTTACGCTTTCTTCCTTGGGTGCGCCGCCACGGTCACCGATTCCGTGGAAAATATAAGTCATATCGAGATCGTATTTTTCATTCTCTTTCAGTTTGTTTTGGACAAAATCCCAGTCACGCAATTTTTTGAGCGTAAAGTAGTAGTCGTGAGGATTTACACTCGCATATATCTCGTTGCCGTCTACGCCTCTCCATCGACCTATGTCAAACGGCACTCCGTAGGCACTGCCCCAAGCGAGCTTTTGGGTGGTGAATCCCATCAGATTGGCGTGACTTGCGATGCTCGGCAATGCCCAGCCGAAGCCAAAGCAGTCCGGCAAATATATATCAACGCTTCTTTTCCCGAATTTTTTGTCAAAATATGAGTTACCGAAAAGAATGTTTCTAAACAAAGCCTCAGGTGACGGAATGTTTACGTCTCCGTTTTCAAATGATGAACCGCAAACATTCCATCTTCCTTGTTTTATATATTCTTTCATTTTGTCAAAAAGTTCCGGATAATACTCCTCCATCAGCTCGTATCTGTATGAGCCTTCAAATGAAAAAGTGTATGTAGGATATTTTTTGAACAACTTGAAGTTGTCAACAAGTGTGTTGTAAATATATTTGCTTACAGTAGTTTCAAAGTCCCAGCTCCAAACGGTGTCGAGATGTGCGGTTGCGACTGTATAGATTTTCTTTTTATTGCTCATTGTTTTTATTTTCCTCGATACTTTTTTTATACTTTTTGTGTAGGTACATGGTGAGTATTTGGAGCAGAATTACTGCTGCCGCCCCTGCAAAAATGCTTGCCCCGTTTATAACAGCGGCTGTGCTTAAAGCTATAAATGTGCAGATTTGTACGCCCGACAAAATTATATTTCGCTTATATCCGTTTTTAGTATAAGAAAACAGAGATATAACTGCACAAACCAGCGAAATCAAAATAACTGCCGCAAAGGATATAAAGCAAAACAGCATCGTTTTGTTTTGGAACACCGATGCGGAATCCGAAATGATACTTTTAATTATTGATATAAGATTTATGCCTGCACCGTTCACTTTATATACAGGTATCAGCAGTGCGACTATCGGCAGAAAAAACGATATGAGTCTGATGATTGCTATGGGCGAGCCGATGGAGGACTTCTTGAGTCCGTTCAAAAAATTATCGAATCGTTCCCATTCTTTTTCTGCCCTTATTTTGTCGCTTTCGAGCCTTTCGTCAAAGCCGTATTGCACGATATTCACGCCGCAGCTCGGACAGTTTGGCTTGAGATAAAACGGGCTTAACTTGGCACCGCATTTAGGACATTTGTTACTCATTTTCGTTGCCTCCTATCGCCTGAACTTTTGCTTTTTCTTCTCGTCTGTTTTTTAAGTCTTCACGAATTTGCTTTAGCTTTTCGCCATTCAGATTGTAGAATGCGTACGGAATAAGAGTAATGAGACCTAACAGTTTAGGTATCAGAATAAACAGCGCCCATATCCACAAGTCAGTGTGTTCTCCTTTTACGGCTACCGAATTACCGACTGTGTCTTTAGTGAAAGTTAAGCCTATCAGAGGCAGCAGTGCAGTACCGATAGAGGTGGACAGAGAACCGGTCAGCTTGCCTACAAAGGTGAGTACGGAAAAGCTGACACCCTCATTTCTTTTTCCCGTTTTCCATTCCATATAGTCTACCGTGTCGCCTATCATCTCAGTAGGAATGACATTGTTGACAGTTTGGAAAAAGGCAAAGAAAAAGTTTTGGAGCATAAGCAGAACAGAGATGGCAACAACATTTGTTTTATAAAATCCGAGGCCGCAGAAGAATACTGCCGTGCCCAAAACAGCGTTGAAAATAATATTCATCATAACTATATGCTTGTTGTCCATTTTTTCTTTCAGCTTTGGTATCAGCAAATATGATATAAAGCCAAGCAGAGTACCCGGCAGTGTTATCCACAAAACAGCAGAGTTCAGGTCGAGTACCTCCGAATAGTAGTAGGTCTGAAAAACATTTGATATACCGCCAAGACTTCCGAGCACATTCGCAACAATAATTAGGAGCAGCGGCTTGTTTTTAATGAAAACTTTGAAGTTATCAAGCAGTGACGGCTCCTTTACGCTTTGACTTACTCTTTCTCTTATTTTCAGTCCTGCAAGAGAGAACAGCCCCATACCGAACACACCTGCTATACAAGCGAGAATCAAAAAGTCCTGTGCAAGCGTGATATTCCAAACACCTTTGTTACTGAAATCCATCATAACCACAAGCATTGTTGTCGAAAGGCCGCCGATAAGGCCTGACAAAAATCTTGCAGTTGAAATAACCCTTGTTCTGTCACTCGTCGACGGTGAAATAGCCGCACTCATACTCCAAAACGGAACATCACCGAGAGTATAAAACAGTTCCCATATAAAATAGGAAACATACATATAAATGATTTTTACGGTCGTCGATTTTGCATCTGCCAATATTTCGGGACCGGCAAACAACATAATTGTAGTTATTGCAAGAGGCAGCGGCACAAACAAAAGATAAGGCCTCAGTTTGCCGTATCTCGTTCTCGTTTTGTCAATTATTCCGCCCATAAGCGGATCGTTTACTGTGTCCCAAATGCCCAGAAACAAAATCATTGTTGACACTGCAGCAGGAGGAATTTCAAAAACCTTTGTAAAAAACAGCGAAAGGTATCCGCCGGCTATAAGATTGTATCCGAACACCTGACCTGCATTTGCAAGACCGTATGACAGCGTTTCTTTTACGCCTACATACCTTGTTTCTTTATCCATAAAAATTAGCTCCATTCAATAATTTTTATCTGATTTTTTATTTCCATCCGCCGCAATAGTTTTTATTGTGCTCTATAAATTCATCTACAAGTTTTACCGCTATCGAGTAGCTGTTTACGAGAGGGTGGAGTGTAAGCGCCTGAATTGCGTCAGAGCGGCTCCGCTCCCTTATTGCTTTGGAGGAGAGTCTTTCATAGTTTTTGACTCTGCGTATCAGCTCGAGATTTTGCTCGTCTACCTTGCCGATACGGTGCGGTGTACAACCGTTTTTATCGACATCACAGGTGATTTCGACCACATCGTCGTTCCTTAAACCGTCAATAGAGCCGTCATTTGGAATACACATAATCATAGTACCCTTTGTTCCGCTTTGAGCGGTTTCGATAAACTTGAGTGCAACGCCGGCATATCCGCCGTCATCTTCTTCGTAAATGTCAAAGTGCCATGGCTGAGTACGCTTTTCACCTGTTTCACTTGCCATATAACTGCCCTCACGCATACCGTACCATTTGCTGAAAATCTTTAAGCAGTTTTCAAAATCGTTTTCTATATCCATTTGCGAAAGTTCCGTCGTCATGGATTTATTTATATCTCGTATTTGTTCGCCACGGGTTTGGTCGGCTTTGAGTATGTTTTCAACAGCTTTTTCACGATAGTAAAAATAATAGAGATATTCGTTCAAAACGCAGCCTCTGTCTCTTAGAAGCTCCTTTTCGAAATAACGCATATCGCTCTTTTTGTATGCCTCGTCATTTTCGATCAGTTCCGGCATTATTTCTCTGCCCTTTAGCTTTATACTCTTGAAATATGACAGGTGATTAAGGCCGTAACATTCGCCCGTTATGTCATTGGGACTTTCGCCGTACATGAGTGCAAAGGTGCGAAGCATTCCCGATGGAGCGTCGCATATTCCGTATGTAAAATCATATCCCATATCACGCAGGGTTTGGCTCACTACACCGGCAGGATTTGTAAAATTAAAAACTTTTACATTGGGTTTTGAAAATTTTTTGATAAGCTCGCAATATTCGGCAAGAGCCGGTACGCTCCTCATTGCAAAAGAAAGTCCGCTCGCTCCCGTTGTTTCTTGACCGAGGACACCGTGATTGAGTGCGATTCTTTCGTCCTTTGCTCTCATTTCATCTTCGCCTACACGGATTGTGGTTATAACATAGTCGGTATCCTTTACTGCCTCAATGCTGTCCGTCGTCAGCATAAATTTCATTTTAGGACAAAGGAGATTTGCAACATGACTCGCCATACCGCCGTAAATTCTTAATTTTTCTTTGTTGTTATCCATAAAGCAAAGCTCGTCTATCCGCAGCTTTTCCGCTTTTTGTGCTATGCTTTTTGCGAGGAACATTGAGCGGACTCCGCCCCCTCCGATGACTGTTATTTTCATATACATATACCTCCGGCTGCTGTTCTATATACCTAATTATAGTATTGTTGTGCCGCCAATAAAAGAATATAATACGACAATAAATTAAATATTGTGTCGTATTATATAAAGTTTTTATTGAAATAAATTTCGGTTTGTATTATATTGTTTGTATAGACAGAGAGGACTTTAATATGATTTTATCATTTAATTATAACGGCTGCCGAATTCAGCTTTTCAAAATATTTTCAGATACGCTCGATTCCGTGGTTCAGATGCATTCTCACGCAAAAAACGGATACGAGATTCATTATATTGCCAGAGGCAAAGGTGTACTCGAAACAGAAAAAGACCGGTATGACATAAAGAAAGATTCTCTCTATGTTACCGGTTCCAATGTGCTCCACAAACAACTTTCCAGCAAGGATGCCCCGGTGTTTGAAATCAGCGTTTATCTGAAAATTCTCGGCAATACCGATGATGCGGCAATACGATTTTTTGCCTCCAAGTTTTTTTGGATAGGAAAATGCAGTCCTCAGCTACGTAGGATATTTAATCAGCTCGTCTCCGAAAATTCAAAAACAGGTCTGTGGAGAGAAAGCATTCTGTCCGCCCTTACCCTACAGATGATTACGGAGATGACACGCCTCTACTATCCAGACAATGCCAGCTCTCTGCTCCCTCCTGAAGATTGCGACCTGAATGAAAATCGTTCATGGATACTCGATACTCTTTTGCTGGAGGATTGCAGTGATGTAACCCTTAATGACTTTGCCAGAGGTATGGGTGTGTCACCCCGTCAGGCAGAAAGAATTATCAAAGATTATTACGGTTCATCTTTCAGAAAGCTGCGCTATGAATCAAAGATGGCTATGGCAGCATCGCTCCTTGAAAGCGAAAACATTACTATAAATGAATGTGCCGCAAAATGCGGCTATACGAGCCTAAGTTCCTTTGCCGCTGCGTTTAGACGAAAATTCAATATCAGCCCAAACGAGTATAAAAAATCTATAATTGCCAAACGAGACAGTTCAAAATTATAGCTCTCCGCCGATTTTTCTTCTTATTCCCAGCTTGCCAGCAATGAGCATCAAATTGTTCACGTCTCTCTAGACGAGCCTGTAGTTTTTGTTCGGAGGCAGAAAGATTGCCATAAGATTGTTTGTCTTTTCGAGAATACGGTAGTTGTTGGCTATTTCGTCTGCGTCATACAAAGTTTTGCTGTCGTATTCGTTCGAATAGAACCAAACTCCCTCCTTGCGTGAACATATTGTTTGTTCAAACGGCATGATTGTTTTGAGACTAATTAACTGTAATTTGATAGGAAAAACTAAAACATTTATATTAGTTGACCTAATATGAATTGCAGGTAAAAAGCGGTCTGTAATAAACAGATCGCTTTAATTTTTTGATGGCTACCTTTGCATTTTTGATGGATAAACAATATAAAATGGCAAACTTAAAAAAGAGGGTTTAAAGTTTTATTACTTTAAGTCCTCTTTTTTCTTGAAATGTCTCTCAAATTTTTGCTCATTTCAATTCGTGTTACGATTTTGATTTGAGCGATGTCTCTCAAAA
>ERZ779889.2799-NODE-2799-length-13689-cov-9.969561_pt1 | contig 13689 bp, 12 predicted proteins | sample MGYA00511030_ERZ779889 | MGnify/ENA primary metagenome ERZ779889 (study PRJEB29588, sample SAMEA2160616) | human gut metagenome | biome: human gut; feature: human-associated habitat; material: faeces | place: Denmark | collected 2008/2010 ...
AACGGAAACATCAAGACGAGAAAAACTTTTTGGAGAAATTCAAAACAGTTTCTAATAATTCCGGGCAAATTCATGAAGCAGCCAAGTCTTTCCGACTTGTCGTCCGCCGTTCAAGACGAGAGGCTTCCGATGTTCTCTATTCTTCCATTCTATAAGTTGTTGTAAAGCAATACGTTTCATAACATCTACACATTTTTTAGCATGTGAATCCTGCACGGTCATACATTTTTCTGCACTTGTTCCGCTCACAAATATACATAAATCCGCAGATAAATCAATCAGGAAAGTACATTTTTCTGCACATCGACCCGTTTCATAAGGAATAAACAAGGCTACTACATATAGTAAAACAAAATTGGTTTGCGAAAAATGGAATAGAACACAGAGACACAAAGACACAGAGTTTTATTTTTGAGAGAACATAGTAAACAGAGCAAATATCTGACTCTGAAAACTTTGCCTTCTCTATCTATTTATTTATTTCTCCGTGTCTCTGTGTTCTTTTGTATTATAGTAGAACAAAATTGGTTTGCGAAAAATGGATTGGAACACAGAGACACAAAGGCACAGAGTTTTATTTCTTTGAGAGAACAGAGTTCACGGTGCAAAGTGCTGGCTTTATGATCTTTGCTTTTTCTATATAATTATTTCTCCGTGTCTCTGCGTCTCTGTGTTCGATAAAGAATCACACTGATTTTTCGCAATCCATTTCCGATTAACTATAATTCACAACAAAACGTTCGGAGAACAGTTTCAGGACTTCCGTAAACTCATCCGGAATCCTCTTCAAGGTTTCCTGCCTGATGGGTTCCGGCACTCCGCCGTAATACGCTTCGGCAATACTCCCCGCAATCGCTCCCATCGTATCCGCATCTCCTCCCAATGAAACCGCCAGACGGACGGCACTTTCGTAATCCGTACTTTCCAAGAAAGCCAGTATGGATTCGGGCACGGAACCCTGACACCGGGAATCAAAACGGTACGACGGACGTATTTCATCACAAGTACGTGCCAAATCGTATCCGAACGCCTGCTCTACAAATGCCTTTATCTCCTGTTTCGCCTCGTTATGCCGGGCAAGGAAAATGCAGGCGGCTACGGCTTGCGCCCCTTTTATTCCCTCGGGATGATTGTGAGTCACCGAAGCGCTCCGGCTGGCTGCCTCCAAGGTTTCTTCCAAGGAATCGAATGCCCATCCCACAGGACTGACACGCATCGCAGACCCGTTTCCGAAACTCCGGTAAGGCTGAGGGTTTTCTTCCGTCAGCCATTTCCGGAACATGCCCCCGTAGCCGGCATGCGGATAACGGTTTCCGTACCGTTGCATGATACGTGCCAAATCGCCTCCGTACAAGAGCCAGTCTGCATTGGCTACGGTCATTACCGTATCATCGGTAAAGCGGGAGCCTTCGGGAAAGAGCGGGAAATCCATGCGCTTCGTCCGGTAGTGTTCATAAACCGAACCGATTACATCGCCTGCCACAGCCCCCAGCAGGAACCTGTCCTTCGGCAGATACAGCATCTCCAGCGTACGGCTGTCTTTCTGCCCATTAAAACGTGTCTGCAAAACCTGCATGAACAGGTCCTCCTTTGTCGCTTCGTAAAACAACGTCATACACGAACGGACCTTCATGGCATCCAGCATGCCAAATACAGATTCGGCTCTTTTCCCTGTCTGCAAAAAGGCAAGGGTAATCTCGCGCAACCGTTCCTTCAACACCGGATGAAGCCAATACGCCCGTGCTTCTTCCAAGCCGGATATACCGTAATAATGCGACGTCTCGCTTATGCCCAATCCCCGAAACTGGGGGAATATCCACCAAATCCAGTGGCTCGTCTTCCGCCCTGCCTTCACTTCGGCAAGGGCTTCCGCATACGTTCCCTGCTGTGCTGCCAAAAACCGTTCTATGTTCATCGTTCTTTCGTTTAAAGATTGCCTAACAAAGATAATCATTTATTTGAAGATAGCAAACAAGAAAAGCAACACATATAGCTGCATCGCCGGCACGATTACTAATCGTGCAGCGTGACGATTACTAATCGTACAGCTTGACGATTACTAATCGTACCGGAAATACCGTATATTCCATCCCTCGGCATAATGAAGGAACCGGATTTGCAATCCGAAACCATTCGCGGATGATGCGGATTACAAATCCGCACATGACATTACGCTGGATTGCAAACCCAGCGTGACAACATAAAATGCGGATATCCGCAAAAGCCCATGTAGGGGCGTATCGCATACGCCCTGAAGACATCCACGTGGATTAGTTGACGTATTCGGGCGTATGCGATACGCCCCTACAAGGCAATTGGGTGAAATGCGGATATTCAAATTACAAAATCGGATTTTACAATTCTTGAAGTTCTACAACACCCTCATAACAAGAAAAGTGACAAGCTAAAAGTAGCCAAGTCTTCCTACAAAGCCAGACGCATACGCAGTTTTAACCTGCCAAAACTGTAGTTTTCCCGTGACCAAACCATAGTTTCAACATAGGGAAACTACCTGAAACTCCCGCTTGGCAAGTAAACGAGATGTAGCTTATCGCTCCATGACAGCTATATCGCAATGCATCGCAAAGAATCATCCCCATAAAAACTCCGGTTTTCATTCAGAATATGTAACTTTGCACGCACTTAAACAAAAACTCAAAGACTCACCATGAAAACTGCCTTGCGTTCACATACGTGGTTCTACCATGTGCTTGCCATCCTGACCGTCATGATATGGGGGACCACTTTCGTTTCTACCAAAATACTGATTAACTCCGGACTCTCGCCGGTAGAAATCCTGTTTTACCGTTTCGCGCTGGCATATATCTGCCTGCTCCTGGTTTCCCATAAACGGTTTATAGCCCGGTCGTGGAAAGACGAAGGGCTTCTGATGCTGTCGGGACTGTGCGGAGGGTCGCTGTACTTCATCGCCGAAAACACGGCGTTGGGGATTACGCTCGCCTCGAATGTCTCGCTGCTTATCTGCACCGCCCCTATCTTCACCCTGTTCCTGTCAAGGCTCTTCTATAAGGAACGCCTGCGCCGGAAAATGCTCTATGGCTCTCTCATCGCTTTAATCGGAGTGGGCATGGTGGTGCTGAACGGAAGCCTTGTCTTGAAAATCAATCCGTTGGGAGACTTCCTGACACTGATTGCCGCTATCTTCTGGGCATTGTATTGCCTGATATTAAAGCAGCTGGGAGGAAGATATTCTACCCTGTTCGTTACCCGGAAAGTATTCTTTTACGGACTGGTTTCGCTGCTGGCTTATCTCTGCTTTTTCCCGACAGACTTCGCCCTTCCGTTATTGCACAAGCCCGTCGTCTACCTGAACCTGCTCTTCCTGGGCATTGTGGCTTCTATGCTTTGCTACATGGTATGGAACGCTGCCGTACAGGTGTTGGGAGCATCGCGGACGGCAAACTACATCTACATCAACCCTCTGGTCACACTCCTGACTTCCGCCCTCTTCTTATCCGAAACGCTTACCCCTGTCTCGCTGCTCGGCACGGCATGCATCATCGGCGGGGTCTACATGGCAGAAAGGTGAGCCATGATATTGGCAGGAGGGCGTTGCGCCAACAATTCGTTTTTCATAAAATCCATATACGGCGCAACGTGGGCGAAGAACTGGTAATAGCCTTTGCACAGGTAATTCAAGCCGGGCTCGCCGTCTTTTGTCGTGCAAAAACGATTCTTGGGGCACTCCCCGTTACAGGCAAAAAGATAGGGGCACTGCCGGCACTGGTCCGGTAAAGACGCACGCTTTGCCTCGCCGAACCGCATCTGCCGTTCGCCATACATCATCCCGACCAACGAGTCCGAATAAATGTTGCCCAACTTATACTGAGGAAAGACAAAATGGTCGCATGCATACACATCGCCGTTGAACTCCATCACTCCGGCTTGCCCGCAGACAGGAGCCAAGGTACAGACACCGGGCTGCTCGCCCACCCAATTTGCCAAGGTCGCATCGAATAGCTGAATGAAATAGCTCCCGACATCTTTCCGTACCCACTCATCGAAGAGCGTGCAGAGGAAATCCCCCCATTGCCCGGGCAATACGGAAAAACTCGCCAACCCTTCACTATTGCCTTCGTCCACCGCTGCCAGATGCCTTCCGTCGGCATGAGGGAGAATCCGTTCGACCACCGGAGCGAACTGGATATAACGGCATGCTATCTGCTTGAAAAAATGATAGAACTCCAACGGCGCATCGGCATTCAAGCGGTTTACGACCGCCATGGCATTCCATTCTACATTGTATTTATTCAACAGCTCGATGCCTTTCATCACCTGCGCAAAAGAAGGCGCTCCCCGACGGTTCTTCCGATACGCATCATGATACTTCTGAGGCCCGTCAATCGAAACGCCTACCAGCCAATGGTTATCGTGGAAGAAGCGGCACCATTCATCGGTCAGCAGCGTGCCGTTGGTCTGGATGCAATTGTCTATCATCCGCCCGTTCGCGTATTTGCGCTGCAAGTCCATCGCCTTCTGATAAAAGGAAAGCGGACGCATCAAGGTTTCTCCCCCATGCCACGTAAACAAGACCTGAGGAACCGTTTGCGAAAGGATGTATTCCTCCACGAACTTTTCCAGCAATTCATCGCTCATCACCGAAGCCGGATGATGCGGATAAAGTTTCGACTTCTCCAGGTAATAGCAATAATCGCATGCCAGGTTGCACAAAGCCCCGGCAGGCTTTGCCATGATATAAAGCGGACGGGAAAAAGGTGCAAACACAGCCATACTTATTCGTATCTAATTCCGGCACGGAAGCCGAGGTTATCTTTATCGGACAAAGGCTTTTCTTCCGCCTTCAGGCGGATATCCTCCAGGCAAAAGTTCTCGCTGAACGCGACTTGCCCCGCTTTCTTCGCCTCGATGTCATGCTTATACAGATAGAAGTCCCGGATACGCAAATCCGCATCACGCCCTTTCGCATCGATATAGACCGTTGCATTTTTCACCGAAATGTGGCTCATATACACCGACCGGAAATGCGGATAGCCTTTTTCCTTGGGAACGACCGGAGCCAGCATCACCTTCCAATGCTCGGGGATTTCTTTGCCTTCATATTCTTCGGGCAATTTGGAATAACTATACGAAGGATTCCAGTTCAGGTCTGCCACCAATACGTTTTTCACGTCTTCCCCCTTGCAACGGGTCACATAAATGTGCTCAACCGTTCCTCCACGATTCATCGCCGACTTCAAGCGCAACATCGTCGAAGTGCCTTTCGACTCCAAATCGTATGCCAGCACGTTCCGGATGCCTCCCGATGTCTCGCTTCCGATTGTTACCAGCCCGCCGCCTTTCGCCGCTATGCAATTCCGGATAACCACCCGTTCGGTAGGACGGTTCACCCGAAGCCCGTCGGCATCGCGCCCGGCTTTCAGGCAGATATTATCATCATTGCAATCGATATACGCATTTTCAATCAGGATATCCGATGAAGAGTCCACATCGATGCCGTCCGTACTGGGTCCATGCCCGCCTAAATTGTTGTTTATCCGTATGCCGTCTACCGTGCAGTGTCCGGAATACACCAGCTGGCATCCCCAGAATCCGGTACGCAACAGGGTAAAGCCTTTCAACGTAACGTCTTTGCTCTTGCTCACCACAATGCCCCGGATGCGCTTGGCATCGTAGTCTACAATCCAGCGCAAGCCGCGCTTGACGTAATCTTTCCGCATCGTCCAGTATTTGTCCCAGCAGAACTTTCCCCGGCAATCGATGGTTCCTTCTCCGGTCAATGCCGCGTTCCGCACCCCTTCGAAGTTGATGACTCCCGCGGGCCATTGCATCTCTATCCCTGCAATCCGTGTCATACGCTCGGGATAATCGCTAAAGTCTTCACTGGCGATAAGCACCGCACCTTTCTCTAAACGGAGGTTCACTCCTCCTTTTATAAACAGGGCACCCGTGCGGTAATATCCTTTCTTTATTGCAACGATACCTCCACCTGCACGGCTACATGCATCCACCGCACGCTGAATGGCTTCGGTGCTCAACTTCGTCGTGTCTTGCTCCAAGCCGAAATCCTCCGCATTAAAGACACGCCCCTCGGGGAAGGTTCTGGCACCTACCCCTTCTGCCCAAGACAAATCGGGCTTATGCGGCCCGAAATCGAACGGGTTCTCACCTTTTGCCGGAAACAAGGCAAAGATGAAACCAACCAAAAATATCCATACCTGTCTGTTCATAACTGTATCCGATTAATTAAGACATTACTCTCCCGGCAAGGGCCAGTTGGGAGACGGGACATGCATTTCCTTCATCGCCCGGTCAAACTCAGCGACCTTTTCGGGATATTTCCCCGCCAAATCATTCGATTCCGTAATGTCATCTTTGATGTTATACAATTCCAAAGGCCCATTCGTAACCGTAACCGCTTTCCAATCCCCATAGCGCGCCGCACGTTGCTTTCCGGGAAACTCCCAATACAACAAACGGTGGCCGGTATCCATCTGTTCTCCAAAGAATAAAGGGGTAATGTCAATCCCGTTCAGCCTGGAAGGCAATTTATCGGAAGCTCCTGCAAGGCGGGCAAGCGTGGGCATTACATCCGGAAAATAAATGAGGTTATCCAAGGTCTGTACCGGAACCTTTCCGCGCCAGTTCACAATAAAAGGCACCCGGATGCCTCCTTCATACAATTGCCCTTTACGCCCACGGAAGACTCCGTTGCATCCCAACTGCTGTAAAGGAGCCTGAACGGCACCTCCATTATCGGACGCGAAAATGATAAGGGTATTTTCACGCAAGTGCAGACGCTCCAATTCGTCCAGCAAGCGTCCGATAGCCTGGTCCATGTGCGTGACCAGCGAGGCATACCGTTTGGTATTCATGCTCCATTCGCGCGCATCATACCAATGCGTGTCATCAATGTGGTAAGGCTCGTGAGGCGCATCATACGCCAAGTAAAGGAAAAACGGATTCTCCCGGTTCCTGCGGATGAAATCAATCGCATTCCGGGTAGACAAGTCCGTGTTATGGATGCCGTGCTTCCCGTCGGCATTAGCCTGGATATTCACCAGCTCCTCATTCTCGAAACGCCAATAAGGATAATAATAAGGGTCGTTGGAATAAGCCGTACTAATCAGCCAGCCGTAAAACTCGTCAAACCCGCGGTTCAGCGGAGTCGCTTCCGGATTGAAGCCGTCCAAATGCCATTTGTTTACCAGACAGGTGCGGTATCCTGCTGCCGAAAGCACCGTAGCGATGGTGGTATCGTTCGGAAGCAGGTGCATTCTCCGTATCGTTGCCTTGCCTTTCTTCCCTTCGATTCCTCCTGCCTTGCAGAAATTATCCCGAATGGTCGTATTTCCCGTATTCCTGCCCGTCATCAACGCACAACGTGAAGGAGAACTGATGCCCGAACCTGCATAACATTGTGTAAAACGGGTTCCCGATGTTGCCAGCTTGTCGATATTCGGGGTCTCTATATACCGGCTTCCGTAACAAGACAAGTCGGCATACCCCATATCATCTGCCAAGATAAAGATAATATTCGGCTTCTCCGGATGAGACACCCCCGCCTGCCCTGTATCGGCAGAAGCATCGGCGGGAGGCAAGAAAAAGAAAGACGCCAATGTCCCCCACCCTAAAACCATCTTATTTTTCATACGTTTGATTCTTGTTGAGTTTACGCACAAAAGTAATGATTTATTTGAATATAATCAAAGTCCGGAACGCATATATTACCGCCGGGCTTCGCATATAGGTGCGTAAGGCAACGCATATAGGTGCAATATCCTGCCGGCATTTCTCAAAATTTTGGCTCCAGTATTGCCGAATACAAATTATTGTGCGTACATTTGCGCATGAAAACAAAAGAGAAGCATACATGATAAAGCAAATAAACACAAACGGAAAACTGATAGACCTGTCGCGTCCGCAGGTAATGGGCATACTGAACATAACTCCCGACTCGTTTTATGCCGGAAGCCGCAAGCAAAGCGAAGCAGAGGTTGTGGCACGCATTCATCAAATCGCCGATGAGGGAGGAAGCATCATCGACATCGGCGCTTACTCTTCGCGCCCGAATGCGGCAGAAGTCAGCACAGATGAAGAAATGCGACGCTTACGCTTCGGGCTGGACATCATCCGGCGCGAGCTTCCTCATGCGACCGTATCGGTAGACACCTTTCGGGCAGACGTGGCACGAATGTGCGTAGAAGAATACGGAGCAGCCCTCATCAACGACATCTCGGCGGGCGAAATGGACAAGCACATGTTTGAGACCATCGCGCATCTGGGCGTACCTTATATTATCATGCACATGCAGGGCACTCCCCAAACCATGCAGGAGCATCCCCATTACGATAACGTGCTGAAAGAAGTGTTAAGCTACTTTTCAGAGAAAGTGCAACGCCTCTGCGACTTAGGTGTAAAAGACATCATCCTTGATCCCGGATTCGGATTCGGCAAGACACTGGAGCACAACTATGCCTTGCTAAACCAGCTGGAAGAATTCAGTATCTTCGGGCTTCCCGTTCTGGTAGGAGTCTCACGCAAGTCGATGATTTATAAATTACTGGACTGCACGCCGGAAGACGCGCTGAACGGAACCATTGCCGTACATGCCATCGCCCTGACAAAAGGTGCCGACATCTTGCGGGTACACGATGTAAAAGCGGCTTCGGAAACCGTACAGATTGTAGAAGCCATGCGATTGCAAGCCACCTCGACCAACCTTTAACCCCATACGCCATGCCATTCAGCTTTACCCTGCTTACCCTTAAGGATGTAATCGATATCCTGCTTGTCGCCTTTCTGCTTTATAAGACGTACAAGCTGATGAAATCTTCGGGATCCATCAATGTATTTACCGGCATCCTGATTTTCATCGTGATTTGGGTCATTGTTTCGCAAGTGCTCCAAATGCGTTTATTAGGTTCTATCTTCGACAAGTTGGTCAGTGTAGGAGTCATCGCCCTCATCGTCTTGTTTCAGGACGAAATCCGCCACTTCCTCCTTTCGTTAGGCTCGCGCCACCGGACAAGCAGCCTGTTCCGCTTCTTCAAAGGGAACCAGAAAGGCGAAAGAGGCAAAGAAGACATCATGCCGATTGTAATGGCATGCCTGAACATGAGCAAGGGGAAAGTAGGGGCACTGATTGTCATGGAACGCGACTTTCCCCTGGACGACATTGCCCGGACAGGAGACATCATCGATGCCAACATCAACCAACGCCTGATTGAAAACATTTTCTTCAAGAACAGCCCGCTACACGACGGCGCCATGATTATCAGCCACAAACGAATCAAAGCCGCCGGATGCATCCTGCCGGTATCGCACAACCTGAATATTCCCAAAGAACTGGGCTTGCGCCACCGTGCCGCCTTAGGCATTTCTCAAGAGACAGACGCTATGGCCATCATCGTTTCGGAAGAAACCGGAGGCATCTCCATCGCCTATCAGGGAGAATTCCACCTGCGCCTAAGCCCCGAAGAGTTGGAGCGCATGCTCACCGATTCCATCCAATAATCAGTACGATGCATCCGCCCAAATGACATTCATGCTTCTCCATACCCTTACAGGGATTTAACAACGAGGCGCATCTTTGCCGTTTGGGTTTTCTGCCAAATTGGCAGGTTATTTCATTCATGCAACTCCATGCACCTTGCTTTTTTGACGCAAATCAAGAAATGGGCATTTCCTTTTATTTTCAGTTATAAGAAAGAAGGACTTCAAACAAAAGGCATTATTTTTGTGTTATAGAACATAGAACTAAGGTAAAAAGACGAACTAAAGTAAAAGTACTAACTAAACTAGAAAGGGTAACAACATGAAAAAGCAAGTAAAAAACTTCCTGAAGGAAATCAAAAAGAATTTGGAATGGAGTGCAAATGCCATCTACGGCCAATGCCAAAGGTAAAGAGAGTTACACTTAATGTGTATAATATTGCAAATAACTAAACTAGGAAAGAGTGCATTGCCTCAAAGCAACGGCACTCTTTTTTATGCTTCATACAATAAAAAACATCTGCCATGACAGGCAGATGTCCAAAGAAGTTGGGCTACTCGGATTCGAACCAAGAAAAACAGGACCAGAATCTGTTGTGTTACCATTACACCATAGCCCAAAATCTCATTTTAGTCATCCCCTCTCGGTTTGACGCTGCAAAGGTACAACTTTTCCATAACATACCAAGCATTTCTCCATTTTTTTTCAAAAGAAATCTTTTTTTTCTTCATTTTTCCCTCATTTTAGCCTCATAACCCTGGTCAGACTCTCAAAAAATCCAAAAGGTAAAGAGAAATATGTCGGTTTCTTTCGCAATATACAGAAAAGCCAGTATATTTGCCTACCTAATTATATTAATTAAAAAACTAAAACAGAAAAGTCGAAATAGAATGGACAAAGTAAAAAAACTGATAGAAAAAATAACAGAAGGTATTCAAGAAAAGAAAGGAAAAAAAATTGTAATAGCAGATCTGACTGGCATCGAAGACACCATATGTAACTATTTTGTAATCTGTCAAGGAAATTCTCCAAGCCAGGTTTTGGCCATTGTTGACTCCGTAAAAGAACACGTAAGAAAAGAAATGGGAGAAAAAGTATATGCCATTGACGGTACCAGAAATGCACAATGGGTAGCAATGGATTATAGTGACATTATCGTACATATTTTCTTGCCGGAAGTTAGAGACTTCTATAATTTGGAACACCTTTGGGCTGATGCGAAATTAATTCAAATCCCCGATTTAGATTAAACAAAGATAACTATGAACGAAAATTCAAATAACAAACCCAAGATCAATGTACCAAAGCCAAACTTAAGTTGGCTATATGTAGTCATAGCAATGGTCTTTGCTTTCCTCTGGTTCTCCAGTGATGAAGGTAGTGCCAATAAAGAAATTACCTATACCGAATTTAAGGATATGGTAAGTAAAGGCTATGCAAGCAAAATTATTGCATACGACAATAACACGGTTAATATGTATATCAAACCTGAACATATTGCTGATGTCTTTAAAAGTGATGCAAATAAAGTAGGAAGAAGTCCTTCGGTCAACGTACAAGTTGGATCAATGGAGGCTTTAGATAAGTTTTTGGATGAAGAACAGTCGCAAGGACATTTTACCGGATCAATAAGCTACGAAAAGAAGAATGACTATTTCGGAGTTATTTTCTGGAATTTAGCTCCCTTTCTGTTCCTCATCGCACTCTATTTTTTTGCTATCCGCCGTATGGGAGGAGGATCTGGTCCAGGAGGAGGAACCAATGTTTTCAGCGTTGGGAAAAGTAAGGCTCAACTTTTTGAGAAAGGAGCAAACAGAGTTACATTTAAAGATGTAGCAGGGCAAGCTGCAGCCAAACAGGAAGTAGAAGAAATTGTTGAATTTCTAAAACAGCCCCAGAAATATACTGAACTAGGAGGTAAAATTCCTAAGGGAGCATTACTTGTCGGTCCTCCGGGAACTGGTAAGACATTGCTTGCTAAAGCAGTTGCAGGAGAAGCAGATGTACCCTTCTTCTCTATTTCGGGATCTGACTTCGTTGAAATGTTTGTCGGTGTAGGAGCATCACGCGTACGTGATCTGTTCCGACAAGCCAAGGAAAAAGCGCCTTGTATTATCTTTATTGACGAAATCGATGCTGTCGGACGAGCACGTGGAAAGAATCCCAATATGGGAGGAAACGACGAAAGAGAGAATACACTGAATCAGTTGTTAACTGAAATGGACGGATTCGGTTCAAACAGTGGAGTCATCATCTTAGCAGCAACCAACCGGGTAGACATTCTGGATAAAGCGCTGTTAAGAGCAGGACGATTCGACCGCCAGATCTATGTTGATCTTCCGGATCTGAATGAACGGAAAGAAGTTTTCGGAGTTCATTTAAAGCCTTTAAAGTTAGACAAGAACGTAGATGTTGACTTGTTGGCCCGCCAAACTCCCGGGTTCAGTGGAGCAGATATTGCCAACGTTTGTAATGAAGCTGCTTTAATCGCAGCCCGTCATTCAAAAGCTTCTGTCGACAAAGATGACTTTTTAGCTGCAATCGACCGAATTGTCGGAGGATTGGAAAAGAAAACTAAAGTTATGACTGCCGCAGAGAAGCGTACCATTGCTTTACACGAAGCCGGTCATGCAACCATTTCCTGGTTCCTGGAACATGCCAATCCTTTGATCAAGGTAACCATCGTTCCTCGTGGACGTGCGTTAGGCGCCGCCTGGTATTTACCGGAAGAACGGCAAATTTCTACCAAAGAACAAATGTTGGACGAGATGTGTGCAACCTTAGGAGGACGCGCCGCTGAAGACGTTTTTGTAGGACATATTTCTACAGGAGCTATGAACGACCTGGAACGTGTAACCAAACAGGCATACGGCATGATCGCTTATGCCGGTATGAGTGACAAGCTGCCGAACTTATGTTATTACAGCAATGACGAATACAGTTTCAGTAAACCGTATAGCGAACATACGGCTGAACTGATAGACCAGGAAGTTCAGAATATGATCAATGAGCAATACGCCCGTGCCAAGGCTTTGCTTCTTGAGCATAAAGAAGGACATAATCAGTTAGCCCAACTTTTGATAGAGAAGGAAGTAATCTTTGCTGAAGATGTGGAAAAGATCTTCGGTAAACGCCCGTGGACTTCCAGATCTGAAGAAATCATGGCGTCTGAAGAAGCTTCTAAACAGAAGGAAGAGAAACAGGAAAAAGAAGAAACACCAGTTTCCACATCTGAAAATGAAGCTAAAGATCCGGAAGTAAAAGAACTTCCTGAACCAACAGAAGATAAAACAACCTTAAATAACTAAGCGTGAAAAATAATTTTATTCAAAGGGCAATTACCGGGGCTATATTTGTAGCCGTACTGATAGGAGGTATTGTGAGCGGACCTATTCCGTTCACAATACTCTTTTCTCTGATCAGTACTCTGACCATTTATGAGTTTGGAACAATTATTGGTAAAAGTGGAGAAGTACAAATCAACAAATCCATTACCATTCTGGCAGGCATCTTCCTATTTATAGGATTTGGATATTTGGGAGTAGCACCGGGTAAGAATGAGATACTGATTCCTTACCTGTTTCTCATCATTTATCTATTCGTCAGTGAACTTTATCTCAAAAAGAAAAATCCGGTTCACAACTGGGCATATGCAATGATGAGTCAAATATACATTGCTCTCCCCTTTGCACTGCTGAATGTTTTGGCTTATCACACATCTTCAGACGGCAGCATTTCGGAATATAACCCGATACTGCCTCTTTCCATTTTCATCTTCAACTGGGTAAATGACACTGGCGCTTATTGCACTGGTATGCTTTTCGGCAAGCATAGACTGTTTGAACGTATTTCCCCCAAGAAGTCATGGGAGGGCTCAATCGGCGGAGATGTTTTCAGTATCATTGCTGCCATAGCAATGGCTCATTTCTTTCCGTTCATGTCAACCGCAACATGGATTGGTCTGGGCTTAACCGTTGTCATTTTCGGTACATGGGGAGATTTGACAGAATCATTGCTGAAACGTACTTTGGGTATAAAAGACTCTGGAAATATCCTTCCGGGACACGGAGGTATGCTTGACCGGTTCGACAGTACAATCTTAGCTGTACCTGCAGCTGTGGTATACCTTTATATAATATCTCTGTTTTAATGCAGCAGCTCACTACTGTCCAATAAAAGTTAGCTAATCGGTCTTTGAAATTATTGAAATACAG